>Ga0160435_1000174_pt1 | contig 33627 bp, 34 predicted proteins | sample HID1973K_E0MG_FD_108213 | JGI IMG/M metagenome (GOLD analysis project Ga0160435, IMG submission 108213) | Enriched mosquito-associated microbial communities from UW Madison campus, WI, USA - HID1973K_E0 MG | ecosystem: Host-associated > Arthropoda: Insects > Digestive system > Unclassified ...
ATCGACACGAAGGACGAGGGCCGCGACAACCACCTGCGCTCGGCCGACTTCTTCGACACCGAGACCTACCCGACGCTCGACTTCGTGTCCACCGGCGTGCGCTACGAGGGCGGCGACTTCCTCGTCGACGGCGACCTCACGATCCGCGGCGTCACCAAGCCCGCCACGTTCGAGGTCGAGTTCGGCGGCTTCGGCACCGACCCGTGGGGCAACTACAAGGCCGGCGCCACGGCCAAGACCGTGATCGACCGTGAGGACTTCGGCCTCACCTGGAACGCCGCGCTCGAGACCGGCGGCGTGCTCGTCGGCAAGGACGTGACCATCACGCTCGACCTGCAGGGCGCCCTCCAGGCCTGAGCCTCGCAACCCGGAACCGGGGTGGACGCCGCATGGCGCCCACCCCGTTTTCCGTTCCGGACCAGGCCGTCGTGTATCCTGGCGCCACATCTCTGGGGACCCGAAGGCCTGATCCATGTCGCTGCTCGCTCCTGCGCGCCTGCTCGCCGCCGCGACGGCGGTCGTCCTCGCGCTCGCCCTCGTCCCGCCGGCGTCGGCGGACGACGGCGAACCGGTCCCGACCCCCACCGAGACCGGGACGACCGAGCCGACGCCCACCGAGACCCCGACCGCGACGCCGACCCCGACCCCGAGCCCCACGCCGACCCAGACCCCCAAGCCCACCCCGACGGTCTACGGGTACTACTCCGTGCCGTGGACGAGCACGGTGTACGAGTCGTGGACGAACGGAGCGGTCAAGGAGCTCACCCGCACGGCGTGGAAGGCGAAGGGCGTGCCCAAGTCACCCGCGCCGATCCGCTACGTCAAGACGTCGTGGTCCGCGTCCCGGTACGCGCTCATCGTCTTCCCGCAGCGGGCCGGCGACACCGCCGTCGACCGCGTGCGGACTCTCACGGCGAACCAGTACCGCGCCGCGGGGGAGCCGCGCGTGACCACCGTGGGCCATGTGCCGACCTCGGTCTACCGCCGGTACGCCTCCAGCACCGTCGATCGGTACGTCCGCACCCCCGACGGCGAGCGTCACACGCTCACCGCAGCGCAGTACGCCGCCGCCGGCTCGCCGCGTCTGACGATCGTCTACGGGGGTTACTACCGCGTGAAGTGGTCGAAGGACGTTTACTTCGTCTCCTCGAGCGGCAGCAAGCGGCTCCTCACGAAGACGCAGCTGGCCGCGGCGGGCTCGCCGCGGGTGGCGATCGCGCCCACCGTCTACGCGAAGACCTCGTACAGCCCGATCCACGCGCTCGTCACCTGGCCGCACGCGAAGGGCGACCGCTCGGTCGACCAGGTGGTGCGTCTCTCCGCCGCGCAGTACGCCGCGGCGGGGAAGCCCCGCCCCGTCATCCGCACGCGGATCCCAGGCGACTCCTTCATCCGACTGTCGATCGGGCGGCAGATCTACCACCGCTCGCAGGGTTACCTCACGCCGGTCACCGCGTCCCAGTGGCGCGCCGCGGGGTCTCCCGCCGTCACCACGCGCACGCCGAGCAAGCCGATGTACATCCGCGGCATCCTCATCGTCAACAAGTCGCTCCCGCTGCCCTCGAGCTTCGGCAACGGGCTGCGTCCCGAGCTCACGAGCGCTTTCGCAAAGATGCGGGCCGCGGCCGCGCGCGACGGCGTCTCGCTGCGGATCATCTCGGGCTTTCGCTCCTACGCCTCGCAGAAGTCGGTCTACGCGGCCAAGATCCGTCAGTACGGCTTCGAGACGGCCGAGAAGCGCTCTGCGCGCCCGGGGCACAGCGAGCACCAGACCGGGCTGGCCGTCGACGTCAACTCGATCTCGCAGGCGTGGGGCGACACCCGGGCGGGCCGCTGGGTGGCCAAGAACGCGCACCGCTACGGCTTCATCGTCCGCTACCCGAAGGGCAAGACGGCGGTCACCGGCTACGCCTACGAGCCCTGGCACCTCCGGCACGTGGGCGTCACCGTGGCCTCGCACCTGAAGGCCACGGGTCTCACGCTGGACGAGTACCTCGGCGTCCCCTCGAGGTACTGACCCGCGGGCCGCTCACGGCGTCGGCTCGAGCGCGTCGTAGGCGCGGAAACGCGGACTCAGGCGCACCAGGACCGCCACGAGCCCGATGATGACGATGCCGCCGAGCAGGGGCGGGAACCACAGCGCCGACAGGGTGGCGAGGGTTCCCGCGTAGAGCGAGCCGAGCCGCGGCCCCCCGGCCACGACCACGATGAAGATGCCCTGGAGCCGCCCGCGGATGGCATCGGGCACCGCGGCCTGGACCATCGTGTTGCGGAAGATCGAGCTGATGTTGTCGGCCGCGCCCGCGCCCGCGAGAGCGAGCATCGCCAGGCCGATGACGACCACGTTCGCGTGTCCGTCGTCGACGACCGGGGGAGCGAAGGCGCCGAGCGCCCCGAGGCCCACCGCCACCCCGAACAGGGCGATCGCCGCGCCGTAGGCGATGATCGCGCGCTCGATGCCGAGCCCCTGCCGGCGGACGCGCCCGACCGGGCCGGAGAAGACGCTCGAGAGGAAGGCGCCGGCGGCGATCGATGCCGTCAGCAGTCCGGTCGTGATGGCTCCGCCGCCGAGGAGGATCGCCCCGATCGCCGGGAAGAGCGCGATCGGCTGCCCGAACGTCATCGCGATGATGTCGAGGACGAACTGGAGGCGGATGTTCGACGCGCGGCGCAGGAACCGCCACCCGTCGCGCAGCGACGCCCACCCCGGCCGCACGATGGTCCCCTCGGGGAGGATGGCGGGGAGGGTCAGCAGTCCGAGGAAGTTGGCGAGCATCAGGACGACGTCGATCGAGTACGTCCACGCGTAGCCGGTGAACGCGACGAGGACTCCCGCGAGCGCCGGTCCGCCCATCACCATGATGCCCATCGTGATGCCGCCGAGCGCCGAGGCAGCCGGCAGCAGCTCGCGCGGCAGCAGTCGCGGCACGATCGACTGCCGCGCCGCCATGACGATCGAATTCGCGGCCGAGTTGACGATGCTGAGCGCGTACAGCCACCACACCGTCTCGAGCGCGCTCCAGGCGAGGACGGCCAGGACGAGCGTCGAGGCGAACGTGACGGATGCCGCGACCAGCGCGACCCGTCGCCGGTCGAACGCGTCGGCGAGCATGCCGCCGTAGAGTCCGGCGATCACCATGGGCAGGAGGCCCGCGACAGCGATCATCGCGACCGCGAAGGTCGACCGGGTGAGGTCGAACATGTGCAGCATCACGGCGACGATCGTCAGCTGCCCGCCGAGGCCGGCGAGCGTCGAGCCGATCCACATCCGGGTGAACGCCGGACTGTGGCGGAACGGCCGCAGATCGAGGAAGGAGTCCCGGCTCAGGCGCGCCATCATCGCCCGGACTCGGCGTCGCGGCGGCCGGGTGCGGGGCGGGTCGGGCGGGGCATTCGTCGAGCCTAATCGCTGGTAGACTCGTCAGGTTGCCGTTCGATCGGCCGCGGATAAAGAGAGCCCACGCATCAGGCGTCGGGCGCCGCGCAACGAAGAGAGAGGGGATCACCTATGGCACTGGAAGCAGACGTCAAGAAGGCGATCATCGAAGAGTACGCGACGCACCCCGGTGACACCGGATCCCCCGAGGTGCAGGTCGCGATGCTGACGCAGCGCATCAAGGACCTCACCGAGCACCTCAAGGAGCACAAGCACGACCACCACTCGCGTCGTGGGCTGTTCCTGCTCGTCGGTCAGCGCCGCCGTCTGCTCGGCTACCTCCAGGACATCGACATCTCGCGTTACCGCAAGCTGATCGAGCGTCTCGGACTCCGCCGCTAAGGCATCGCTGCCAGCGTTCAATCGCGCAGAACATTCTTGAGAAGGCCGCCCCGGGTGTGGGGCGGCCTTCGTCATTCCCGGTTGCCCGCGGGACCGTTCAGCCGCGTGCGGCCAGCAGATCGGCGTGCCAGCGCTCGGCGACGTCGGGGTGCGCGCGCAGGCGCGACTTCAGCGCGTTCTCGCCGTAGAGCGCGTGGATGGGATTCGTCGGGTCCTGCGTCACGCCGCGTGCCTGCGCGGCCAGGTCTGCGGGAAGCTCGATGAGGGGCAGCCGGCTGTCGAGGGCGGGGTTGAAGAAGAACGGCACCGAGATGCGGTCCTCGGGGTAGCGGGGGGAGACGACCCGGTGATTCGTCGCGATGAGGTACCCGCCCGTCGCGTACTCGAGCATCTCGCCGATGTTCACGACGAACGCGCCGGGCACCGGGGGAGCGTCCACCCAGGAGCCGTCCCGCTCGACCTGCAGACCGCCCTTGCCCGGTTCCACCCACAGCAGGGTGAGCACTCCCGAGTCCTTGTGCGCACCGACGCCCTGCTGGGGCTCCGGCGCGTCGGTCCCGGGGTAGCGGACGATCTTCAGCAGCGTCGACGGTTCGCCGAAGTGCGTGTCGAAGTAGGCCTCGTCGGCGCCGAGCGCGAGCGCCCAGGCCCGCAGCAGGGTCCGCGCCACGTTCGTGAGGTGGGCCTGCCATTCGGCGGCGATCTCGCGGAGCTCCGGCTGGGCGTGCGGCCACAGGTTCGGTCCGATGAGGCGGGCGAAGTCCGGCGCGGAGGGGTCGGTCACGACATCGCGCTCGGGCCCGATGTCGATCTGCTCCCGCCAGTCGATCTCGCCCTGCGTGCGCTCGCCCCCGATGCGGGTGTACCCGCGGAAGTGCGGGCTCCGCACGTTCTCGATCGCGAGCTTGTCGGCTTCGGGCAGCGCGAAGAAGTCGCGGGCGGCGCGATGCAGGCGCTCCTCCAGCTCGGGGGTCACGCCCGTGCCGGTGAGGTAGAAGAAGCCGACCTCGTGCGTCGCGCGGCGGAGGTCCGCACGGAAGCGGGCTGCGGCATCCGGGCCCTGCGACAGCAGCGAGAAGTCGAGCACGGGGAGGTTCAGATCCGACATGACCCGAGGATAGGCACCCGCTGCCGTGCCCGGCGCGGTTGTTGCCGTTCGTTACCGGGTCGACCGGCCCCCGCTCGATGGGCAGGAGGGGTGTAGCGTCAGCACCCCGGGTCTGTCCGATCCGCGCACGGGACGAGGACGATCATGACCCAGACCACCGGACTGACCCTCGGGGTCGTCGGCACCTCTCGCAAACCCGACGAGCGTCGCGTTCCGCTCCATCCCGGGCACCTCGACCGCGTGCCCGAGGAGCTGCGGCCCCGCATCCTGCTCGAAGAGGGCTACGGCGAGCGCTTCGGTGCCTCCGACGACGATCTGCGTCCCTTCGTGGGGCGGATCGCTCCCCGGGACCAGGTGATCGCGGATGCGGACGTCGTCCTCCTCCCGAAGCCCCAGGCGGAGGATGTGCGGGGTCTCCGCGACGGCCAGGTGCTCTGGGGGTGGCCGCACCTCGTGCAGGACGCGGAGATGACCCAGCTGGCGATCGACAAGCGGCTGACCGTCATCGCGTTCGAGGCGATGCAGCACTGGGGCTCCGACGGCGCGTTCGGCCTGCACGTCTTCCACAAGAACAACGAGCTCGCCGGGTACTGGTCGGTGCTGCACGCCCTGCAGCTGTGCGGCTCGACAGCGGACTACGGGCGCCGCCTGACCGCCGTCGTCATCGGCTTCGGCGCGACGGCGCGCGGCGCCGTGACGGCCCTGCGTGCGCAGGGAGTGCAGGATGTGCGCGTCCTCACCAGCCGGCGGACGGCGTCGGTGGCCTCCCCGATCCATGCCGCGCACATGATCCAGTTCGACCACGAGGACGGGCCGTACTCGAGCGAGGTCCTGACGGAGTCCGGCCGGGTGCCACTCGCGCCGTTCCTCGCCGAGAGCGACATCGTCGTCAACTGCACCCTCCAAGATCCGAATCGGCCGCTCCTGTACCTCCGCGAGGCCGACCTGGCCGCCTTCCGTCCGGGGAGCCTCATCGTCGATGTGTCGTGCGACGAGGGCATGGGCTTCGAGTGGGCACGGATGACGACGTTCGCCGATCCGTTGTTCACTGTCGGCGGCGGGATCGACTACTACGCCGTCGACCACAGCCCGTCGTACCTGTGGAACTCAGCGAGCTGGGAGATCAGCGAGGCGCTCCTGCGCTTCGTTCCGACCGTCATGGCCGGCGCGTCGGCCTGGATCGCGAGCGACACGATCACGCGCGCGATCGAGGTGCGGGAGGGCGTGGTCCTCAACCCGGCGATCCTCGAGTTCCAGGGACGTGAGGCCGCCTCGCCTCACCGGGTGGACGCCTCCGCGCGCTGAGGACGATGACCGCCGGCACCTCGCGGGAATACTCTGGACGGCGTCGTGTTGTACGAGATACATTCACTTGCATGTATCGGATGCCACGAGCATCCAGGAAGCGGAAGAGACCGTGAGCGAGACCACCACCAGCACCTGGCCGGGCATGCAGTTCGGCATCTTCACCGTCAGCGACATCACGCAGGACCCGACGACCGGGCAGACCCCGAGCGAGGCGGAGCGCATCCGCGCCACGGTGGAGATCGCGAAGCACGCCGAAGAGGTCGGACTCGACGTCTTCGCCCTCGGCGAGCATCACAACCCTCCGTTCTGGTCGAGCTCGCCGACCACGACCCTCGCGTACATCGCCGCGCAGACCGAGCGGCTCGTGCTGTCGACCGCCACGACGCTCATCACGACCAACGACCCGGTGAAGATCGCCGAGGACTACGCGATGCTGCAGCACCTGTCGGGCGGACGCATGGACCTCATGCTCGGCCGCGGCAACACCGGCCCCGTCTACCCCTGGTTCGGCAAGGACATCCGCCAGGGCCTGCCGCTGTCGATCGAGAACTACGCGCTCCTCCACAAGCTGTGGCGTGAGGATGTCGTCGACTGGGAAGGGAAGTTCCGCACCTCCCTCCAGGGCTTCACCTCGACCCCGCGGCCGCTGGACGGCGTGGCGCCGTTCGTCTGGCACGGGTCGATCCGCACGCCCGAGATCGCCGAGCAGGCCGCCTACTACGGTGACGGATTCTTCGCGAACAACATCTTCTGGCCGGCGGAGCACTACCAGCGCCTCATCGCGCTGTACCGCCAGCGCTGGGAGCACTACGGGCACGGCGCGCCCGAGACGGCGATCGTCGGCCTCGGCGGTCAGGCGTTCATGGCGAAGAACTCGCAGGATGCCGTCGCGCAGTTCCGTCCCTACTTCGACAACGCCCCCGTCTACGGCCACGGCCCCTCGCTCGAGGACTTCTCGGAGATGACCCCGCTGACCGTCGGCTCGCCGCAGCAGGTCATCGACCGCTACGCCGGCATGCGCGACCTGTTCGGCGACTACCAGCGCCAGCTGTTCCTCGTCGACCACGCGGGGCTCCCGCTCAAGATGGTCCTCGAGCAGCTCGACTTCCTGGGCGGCGAGGTGGTGCCCGCGCTTCGCAAGGAGTTCGCCGCGGATCGCCCGGCCGCCGTCCCCGACGCGCCGACGCACGCCTCGCTCGTGCGCGCAGCCTACGGCGAGGGACCGGCTCGCGAGGCACGGCCCCGCGCCAACCGCGGTGACAACCTGAGCGGGCCCTCTCCCTATCAGGACACTCCCGCCCCCGCGGGTGCCGCCTTCGGTGTGGGAGCGGGACGATGACCGCCCGGCGGATCTCCGTCATCTCGGCGGGGCTGTCGAATCCGTCCTCGACGCGGATGCTCGCGGACCGGCTCGCCGCCGCGACCGTGGCAGAGCTCTCAGCCCGCGGCATCGAGGCCTCGGTCGACACGATCGAGCTGCGCGATCACGCGCACGACATCGCCAACAACCTGCTGACGGGCTTCGCCCCGCCGGCGCTCGAGTCGGCCATCAACTCGGTCGTCTCGGCCGACGCGGTGATCGCCGTCACGCCCATCTTCTCGACGAGCTACTCGGGTCTGTTCAAGTCGTTCATCGACGTCCTCGACCCCGACGCGCTCACGGGCACCCCGGTGCTGATCGGCGCGAACGCCGGGACGGCGCGCCACTCGCTGGCGATCGACTACGCCATCCGGCCGCTGTTCACCTACCTCCACGCGGAGCCCGTCTCGACCGGCGTGTTCGCCGCGTCGAGCGATTGGGGCGCCGCCGCCGACGAGGTGGCTCCGCTCAGCGCACGCGTCGAGCGCGGCGCGCGCGAGCTCGCCGAGGCGGTCGCACGTCGCGAGGCGGCGACGGCATCCGACCCGTTCGATCCCGACAGCTACCTGGGCGAGGGCCGCTCTTTCGGCCATCTGCTCGGCGGGCTCGCGGGGGAGTAGCGGCAGCTAGCGGAGGGCGTGCGTCGGTGGGGGCTCAGCCCGCCACCGGCGACGCCATCCGCGCGTGCACGAGGTCGGCGAACGCCGCGAACGGCGCGGCCGCCAGCGCCGCGGGAGTCCCCTCGGCTTCGGGGTGCCACTGCACGGCGAGGACGGGCGCCGACGTGTGCTCCACGGCTTCGATCACGCCATCGCCGGCCACGGCCGTCGCCACGAGGTCACGGCCCAGGCGCCCGATCGCCTGGTGGTGCCCCGACGCCACGGCGAAGGATGCCGCCCCCACCGCGCCGTGAAGGTGGGACCCCTCCGCGACCGCCACGTCGTGCCACGTCCATGAGAGACCGCCGCAGCCGTCCGATGCGGGCGTGTGCGGCACGCTCGACGCGGGCAGGTCCTCGATGAGCGTGCCGCCGAGGGCGACGTTGAGCACCTGGAGGCCGCGGCAGACGCCGAGCACCGGCAGTCCGCGCTCGAGGGCCGCGGCGAGGATGCCGAGATCGAGCTCGTCCTGCGCGGGGTTCACGTCGTACACCGGGGCAGCCGGATCCCCGCCGTAGCGCGCGGGGTCGACATCGCCGCCGCCGGGGAGGACGAGGCCGTCGAAGCCCTCCAGGTCGGCGGTGCGCACCACCACGACATCGAGGTCCTCGGAGCGGACGAGCTCGGCCACGTCGTCGAAGATCGCGTTGGCCAGTCCCACGCGCGCGTCGGCCCCCTCCGCGTCCGAGAGGCGGGCGGGCATGGCGATGCGGGGGAGGCTCATGCCTCCATTGTCAGGCACGTCAGGGGCGCCAGCGGTACTCCGCCTCCGGCCGTCCCTGGCCGCCGTAGCGGGCGGCGCGCTCGACCCGACCCGCGGCCGCCAGATGCTCGAGGTACCGCCGCGCCGCGACCCGCGACATCCCGAGCAGTTCGGCCGCCTCGCTGGCCGAGAGCGCCCCGCGGTCGCGCACCGCGCGCGTGACGCGATCGAGCGTGTCGGCGGCGAGGCCCTTCGGGAGCCGGATCGTGCCGGTGGCGCGAGAGGCCGTCAGCAGGGCGTCGATCTCCTCCTGCGTCGACGGGCCGGACGACGCCCGCGTGCGCCGGTGGAAGTCCCGGTACTGCGACATCCGGTCGGCGAAGACGGCAAAGGTCACCGGCTTGACGAGGTACTGCACGACGCCCAGCCCGACCGTCTGCCGCACGGCTTCGGCGTCACGGACGCCCGTGACGGCCATGACGTCGACGGCGCTTCCCCGCGCACGGATGTGGCGGAGGACGTCGAGGCCGCTCCCGTCGGGCATCGTCATGTCCAGAAGAACGAGGTCGAGGGCGGGCCGGGTGAGGATGGCCTCGATCGCCGCGTGGGCGCCCGTGCACTCGCCGGCCACCTCGAAGCCGGGCAGTCGCCCGATGAACCCGCCGTGGAGCTCGAGCGTGAGCGGGTCGTCGTCGACCAGCAGCACCCGGATCATGAGGCCTCCGTCGGCAGCACGATGCGGAATGTCGTCGGGACGCCCTCGGCGAGGACGAGCGAGCCGCCGATGTCGTCGACGACGGCCCGGGCGAGGGCGAGCCCCACGCCTCGGCCCTCGGCGCCGGCGGGCTTCGTCGAGAAGCCGCGCTCGAAGACCCGGTCGCGCAGATGCGCGGGGACGCCGGGTCCGCTGTCGGACACCTCCAGGAGGAGCTCGTCCTCGGGGGTCCGCGACAGGCCGACGCGCACCCATCGCGGCTCCGCTCCTCCCGCGGCCGCATCGAGGGCGTTGTCGAGGAGGTTCCCGACGAGCGCCACCTGATCGATCGGTGCGAGGAGCGACTGCGGGGCCTCTGGATCGAGGTCGACGGTCAGGTCGACGCCGCGCTCGGCCGCCTGCGCGGTCTTCCCCAGGAGGAGGGCCGCCACCGTCGGGTCGCCGTCGGTGCGGGCGGTCACGTGATCGACGAGCGACTGGCTGCGCTGGGCGGACGCGCTCAGGAGATCGATCGCCTCGCCCGTGCGGCCGAGTTCGAGCAGGGCCACGGCGGCGTGCAGGCGATTGCCGTGCTCGTGGGTCTGCGCGCGCAGCGCCTCCCCGAGCGTCCGCATCGACTCAGCGGCTGCGAGCGTGTCGCGGATCTCCCCGGCCGGAAGGTCCCCCGCGACGCGGCGGGTGAAGCGGCGCGCGAGGAGGGCGCCGGCCACGCCCGCGATGACGAGCGCCGCGCCGATGCCGAGCGCCGCGAGCAGGCGCGGCACGATCGCCGCCGACACCGTCTCGACCGTCACGCCCACCGACACCCATCCGACGAGACGTCCGCCCTCCTCGACGGGCGCGATCGTCCGGAGGGACGGGCCGAGCGTCCCGGTGAACTCCTCCGTGAGGACCTCCGGCCGCGCCGGGATCGTCCCCAGGTAGGAGCGCCCGATCTGATCGGGGTCGGGGTGGGTGACCCGGATGCCGCCGGCATCCATGATCGTCACGAAGTCGACGGGAGCGTCGGAGATCACCGCGGATGCCACAGGCTGCAGCGCATCGGTGGCCGCGGCCCCCGCGCCGCGCGCGAGCGCCGCGCGCACCTCGGGGGAGTCGGCGAGGGTCTGTGCGACCGCGTGGGTGACCCGCTCGGCCTCCGCGCGGCCGCTGCGCTGACCCTCGAGCAGCAGCAGGCCGGACGTCAGGAGGGCCGCGACGACCACCGCCACCGACAGGGCGATGAACACCTGCGACGCCGCGCTGCGTCCGATCCCTCGCGCCATCGCGTCATCCTCCTCCGGGAATCCCGCGACCAATACGACCACAAATCGACCGCCGCCGGTACGCGGCACACCCTGGATGCATCCCGCCACCGTCGGCGGCCCGAACAACGACCGTTCACCCAGGAGGAAGACATGGCCCTCTCGACGACATCGATCCGCATCCCGGACTTCATCCGTCGGCCCGGCAGATCGTGGGACAAGCACACCTGGCTGTACGTGTCGGTGATCGTCGCCGTGGTTCTCGGCGCCACGATAGGTCTCGTCTGGCCCGAAGTGGGCATCAGCCTCGAGCCGCTGGGCAAGGCGTTCGTGGGCCTCATCAAGATGATGATCGCGCCGATCATCTTCTGCACCATCGTCGTGGGCGTCGGCTCGATCGCGAAGGCGGCGACCGTCGGCAAGATCGGCGGGCTCGCGCTCGGCTACTTCATGCTCATGTCCACCTTCGCCCTCGCCATCGGCCTCGTCGTCGGCAACCTCATCCACCCGGGCGAGGGGCTCGACATGCAGTCCGCGACGTATGACACGAGCGAGCTCCCCAAGGCGAAGTCGACGACCGAGTTCCTCCTCGGCATCATCCCGACGACGTTCTTCTCGGCCTTCACGGGGGAGAGCGTGCTGCAGGTGCTGTTCATCGCGCTGCTCGTCGGGTTCGCGCTGCAGGGCCTCGGCGGCAAGGGCGAACCCATCATGTTCGCGGTCAAGCAGCTGCAGACCCTCGTGTTCCGCATCCTCGGCATGATCCTCTGGCTCGCGCCGGTGGGAGCCTTCGGCGCCATCGCCGCCGTCGTCGGCAAGACCGGTGCTGCGGCCATCGTCAGCCTCGGCATCCTCATGATCGCCTTCTACATCACCTGCATCCTCTTCATCGTGGGGGTGCTCGGCACGCTCCTGTGGGCCGTCTCGAAGATCAACATCTTCCGGCTCATGAAGTACCTGGGCCGCGAGTACCTGCTGATCGTGGGGACCTCCTCGAGCGAGTCGGCGCTCCCGCGCCTGATCGCCAAGATGGAGCACGTCGGCGTCTCCAAGCCCGTGGTCGGGATCACGGTGCCGACCGGATACTCCTTCAACCTCGACGGCACGGCGATCTACCTGACGATGGCGTCGCTGTTCATCGCGGCGGGCATGGGTGCTCCGATGTCGATCCCGGAGCAGATCGGCCTCCTCGTCTTCATGATCATCGCCAGCAAGGGTGCTGCGGGCGTGACGGGCGCGGGTCTCGCGACCCTCGCCGGCGGCCTGCAGGCCTACCGCCCCGACCTCGTCGACGGCGTCGGCGTCATCGTCGGCATCGACCGCTTCATGTCCGAGGGTCGTGCGCTCACGAACTTCACCGGCAACGCCGTCGCCACGCTCCTGATCGGGACGTGGACCCGTGAGATCGACAAGGACCGGGCGCGCGAGGTGCTCGCGGGTCGGATGCCGTTCGACGAGTCGACGCTGACCGGCGACCACGGAGGGTCGGCGCCCGCCGCCCCGGCCCGGGATGCCGAGGCGCCCGCGCGCGAGGCGGTGCCCGCCCGCTGACCGCGCATGACGACGGCCCGGCACTCGAGGAGCGCCGGGCCGTCGTCGTCGTGCGGAGTCAGCCGCTCTTGCGGCGGAACTCGCGCTTGGTGATCGCGCCGTGCGTGCCGTGGACGGCGGAGTCGCCGTCGAGGTGCGCCTCGCCTTCTCGGTGCTGCGCGTTCTTCTTGTCGAGCGCTTCCTTGAACTTGCGCTTCATGTCCTCGGAGGCCGAAGGGGCGGTGTCATCACTGCTCATGCCCCCACGATACGCACGCGGAGGGGCGACTGGTAGGCTTGCGAAGGTTGCCTTGCGGCATCCGCTCAACTCCACATTGAGCTCTCAATACCCATTGAGAACCTGGAGCAGGCCGGCAGGAAGCTGGTCCCCTGTGGTGGGTCCCCGTCTCGCACGGTGGCTTTCGACTGGTGGCCAGTGCTGACGAGTCCCGCGATCGCTCGCGCGTCGAGATCTGCCTGTTCCTGCTCCTTCGCACGACCTCGTGCGCGAAACGCGCGTGCGAGTCTAAACAAAGAAGGAGAGACCTCTTGGAAGGTCCTGAAATCACCGCCGCCGAAGCCGTCCTCGACAACGGACGCTTCGGCACCCGCACCATCCGCTTCGAGACCGGACGCCTCGCCCAGCAGGCGCAGGGCGCCGTCGCCGCCTACCTCGACGAAGAGACGATGCTCCTGTCGGCCACCAGCGCCGGCAAGCACCCCCGTGAAGGGTTCGACTTCTTCCCGCTGACCGTCGACGTCGAGGAGCGCTCCTACGCCGCCGGCAAGATCCCCGGCTCGTTCTTCCGCCGCGAGGGACGTCCCTCCACCGAGGCGATCCTCGTCTGCCGTCTCATCGACCGCCCGCTGCGCCCGTCGTTCGTCGACGGCCTGCGGAACGAGGTCCAGATCGTCGTGACCGTGCTCTCGATCGCGCCCGGCGAGTTCTACGACGCGCTCGCGATCAACGCCGCGTCGCTGTCGACCCAGATCTCGGGTCTCCCGTTCTCGGGCCCCATCGCCGGTGTGCGCCTCGCGCTCATCCCCGGCCACGGCGAGCACGCCGACCAGTGGGTCGCCTTCCCGACCGTGACCCAGCTCGAGGAGGCCGTCTTCGACCTCATCGTCGCCGGTCGCGTCCTGCCGGACGGCGACGTCGCGATCATGATGGTCGAGGCCGAGGCCACCGAGCACAGCTGGAACCTCATCAAGGCCGGCGCCGTGAAGCCGAGTGAGGAGATCGTGGCCCAGGGCCTCGAGGCCTCCAAGCCCTTCATCAAGGAGCTCGTCGCCGCGCAGAACGCGGTCGCGAACACCGCGGCCAAGGAGATCCAGCCCTACCCGGTCTTCCCGGCCTACAGCCAGGAGGTCTACGACTTCGTGGCCGGCCGCGCGTACGACCAGCTGCTGCCGGTCTACCAGATCGCCGACAAGCAGGAGCGCCAGAACGCCGACGACGCGATCAAGGATGCCGTCAAGGCCGAGCTCCTCGCCGCCGTCGAGGCCGGTGAGCTCCCCGCTGTCGCGACGCTCGAGTTCTCCGCCGCCTACAAGTCGGTGACGAAGACGATCGTCCGCGGCCGGATCCTCAGCGAGGGCGTCCGCATCGACGGCCGCGGCCTCGCCGACATCCGTCCGCTCGACGCCGAGGTGCAGGTCATCCCGCGCGTCCACGGCTCGGCGATCTTCCAGCGCGGCGAGACCCAGATCCTGGGTGTCACCACGCTCAACATGCTCAAGATGGAGCAGCAGATCGACTCGCTGTCGCCCGTCACGAGCAAGCGCTACATGCACCACTACAACTTCCCGCCCTACTCGACCGGTGAGACCGGCCGTGTCGGCAGCCCGAAGCGTCGCGAGATCGGGCACGGCTTCCTGGCCGAGCGCGCGCTCGTGCCGGTGCTGCCGAGCCGCGAGGAGTTCCCGTACGCGATCCGTCAGGTCTCCGAGGCCCTCGGCTCCAACGGCTCGACCTCGATGGGCTCCGTCTGCGCGTCGACCCTCTCGCTGCTGAACGCGGGTGTGCCGCTGCGCGCCCCCGTCGCGGGCATCGCGATGGGCCTCGTCTCCGACCAGGTCGACGGCCAGACCCGCTACGCGGCGCTGACCGACATCCTGGGCGCCGAGGACGCGCTCGGCGACATGGACTTCAAGGTCGCGGGCACGAGCGAGTTCGTCACCGCGATCCAGCTCGACACGAAGCTCGACGGCATCCCGTCGTCGGTGCTGTCGGCCGCGCTGACCCAGGCCAAGGAGGCCCGCCTCACGATCCTGAACGTCCTGAACGCCGCGATCGACGGTCCGGACGAGATGGCCCCGACCGCTCCGCGCGTCATCAGCGTGCAGATCCCGGTCGACAAGATCGGCGAGCTGATCGGCCCCAAGGGCAAGACGATCAACGCCATCCAGGACGAGACCGGCGCGCAGATCTCGATCGAGGAGGACGGCACCGTCTACATCGGCGCGACCGACGGCCCCTCGGCCGAGGCGGCGCGTGCCCAGGTGAACGCGATCGCGAACCCGACCAACCCCGAGGTCGGCGAGCAGTTCCTCGGAACGGTCGTGAAGATCGCCACGTTCGGTGCCTTCATCTCGCTCCTTCCCGGCAAGGACGGCCTGCTGCACGTCAGCGAGGTCCGCAAGCTCGCCGGCGGCAAGCGCGTCGAGAACGTCGAGGACGTGCTGGGCGTCGGGCAGAAGCTGCTCGTGCGCATCACGAAGATCGACGACCGCGGCAAGCTCTCGCTCGAGCCCGTGCTCGAGGAGGCGGCCGACCAGGAGGGCTCCGCTGCTGCCAGCGAGGGCCCCGGGGACGCGCCCGCGGAGGGCTGATCCACCGATCGACCGGGTGCCTGTCGCTTCCCACTGGGAGGCGGCGGGCATCCGTCGTTTCGTACGGGGTCCGCACGAAACGGCTGATCGTCGGCCGAAAGGGGGACACCCGGCAGGGTGACCGTCACGCCGCGATCAAAGCGTTATCGAATGTTTACCGCGTGTTGGCCGCAATGCGCTGCGGCGTCGTGGGCCTGCCTTACCCTCGGAGGTGACGCATCGGGGGATGCGTGGACGCCACGGATCTCCACGAATCGTGAGGAGGTGCGTGCAGATGGGATTCTTCGGAGCCGGATCGGCCGCCGCCACGCCGCACGATGGCGCGTCCGATGTGACGACGCTCGCCGCCGACCGCGGTGTCGACCACCCGTCCGCGCCCATCCCCGTCCAGGGCCCGGGCGTGGGCGACGCCATCCGTGTCCCGCTCGGCGAAAGCGGACTCGAGGTGTTCCCGCTGTTCCTCGGCGGCAGCGAATTCGGCTGGCACGTCGACTCTGGCGCGGCCCACACGATTCTCGACGCGTACGCCGAGCGCGGCGGCAACGCGCTCCACACCTCCGACGGCTACAGCGCCGGACGCAGCGAGCACATCATGGGCCGCTGGATGCGGCTCCGCGGTCTCCGCGACCAGCTCGTCGTCAGCGTCCGCGTGGGCCGCAACGCCGATCACCCGGGGCTCGGGCCGGTCAACCTTATCCGCTCGGTCGAGGCGTCGCTCACGCGCCTGCAGACCGACCGCATCGACCTCCTGTACCTGGATGCCACGGCCGACACGTCCACCTCGCTCGAAGACACCCTCGCCACCGCCGAGTGGCTCGTCGAGGCGGGCAAGGTGCGGGCTCTCGGCGCGTACGGCCACACCGCCGCGCAGCTCGTCGAGGCGCGGATCATGGCATCCGCGGGATACCCCCGCCTCACCGCGCTCGACGTGCCGTACAACATCCTCCGCCGGCGCGACCTCGACGGCGACCTCCGTCTCGTCGCGGGTGCGCAGGGCATCGCCGTGACGTCGTCGCAAGCGCTCGAGCACGGCTTCCTCGCCGGCGTCCATCGCTCGCGGGAGCGCATGGGCACGACCGTTCGCGGTGTGCAGCTCGCGGCATCCATGAACCGGCGCGGCACGCGCACGCTCCGCGCTCTCGACCGCATCGGCGCCGAGCTCGGCGTTCCCACGGCGGCGGTCGCGATCGCGTGGGTGCTCGCGCAGCGGGTCATCGTCGCCCCGATCGTGAACGTCTTCGCCGCCGCACATGTGGAAGAGGTCATGCAGGGGGTCGGCGTGAGGCTCAGCCGCACCCAGCTGGCGGACATCGCCCGCGCCTCGGAATGACCGGCGGCCCGCCCCTCCAACCCCGTCCTGCGGCCGTCTGACGTAGGGTGGAAGACACCCCCCGACGTTCGAAACGAGACTGCCGTGACGCACTATCTCTACCTCGTGCGCCACGGTGAGCACCTCGACGCCGAGCACGGACTCGAGGACGGCCCGCTGTCGCCGCGCGGGCGCCGCCAGGCAGAGCTGCTCGCCGACCGCCTGTCGGGCGTCCCGCTCTCAGCGGTCTGGCACTCGCCGCTGGAACGCGCAGCCGAGACCGCACGGGCTGTCGCCCAGCGCCTTCCCTCCGTGTCTCCCGAGCCCTCCGCGCTGCTGTTCGACTGCGTGCCCACGGGTATGACCGCCGACACCCCCGCCGCCTACGAGGCGTTCTTCGGGGGGATCAGCGAGGCCGAGACCGATGCCGGGGCGGCCCAGATGGCTGACGCGGTCGGGGAGTTCCTCGTCCGCAAGCCCGATTCGCACGAACTGCTTATCACCCACAACTTCGTGATCGCGTGGTTCGTGCGCGAGGTCCTCGACGCTCCTGCGTGGCGCTGGCTCACGCTCAACCAGGCCCACTGCGGTCTCACCGTCCTGGCGCAGCGCCCCGGACGGCCCTGGACGCTCGTGTCGCACAACGACCTCGCCCACCTGCCGATGGAGCTGCGCACGGGTCTTCCCGAGACCTCTCGGATCTGATGCCGCAGCCGCCTGCCGAGGTGTCCCTCACCGCGGCCGATGTCGATCGACTCCTCACCGCCCAGCATCCCGCGCTGCGCGGTGAGCTCCGCCATGTCGCCCACGGCTGGGACAACGAGATGTTCCGCCTGGGGGAGGATCTCGCCGTCCGCCTTCCGCGCCGGGAGGCGGCGGCGCATCTCATCATGCACGAGCAGCGCTGGCTTCCCGAGCTCGCACCGGCGCTTCCGGTCGCGATCCCGGTGCCCGTCGCTGTGGGTGTTCCCGACGAGCTCTACCCCTGGCACTGGAGCGTGGTGCCCTGGTTCGCCGGGCACCGGGTGATCGACCTTCCCGTCCCTGAGCGCGACCTGCTGGCGGGAGAGATCGCGGTCGTCCTCCGACGGCTCCACACCACGGCGCCCGCAGACGCGCCGCGCAATCCCGTCCGCGGCGTGCCGCTCCGCGACCGCGACGCCGTCGTGCGCCGGCGGGTCGCCCGGGTCCCCGCGCTCGAAAGGCTCTGGGATGCGGGGCTGGCGGCGCCGGAGTGGGGCGGCCACGACGTGTGGGTCCATGGCGACGTCCATCCGGGGAACCTCATCGCGCACGCGGGGCGGCTCTCGGCGCTCATCGACTTCGGCGACATGTGCGCGGGGGATCCCGCGTGCGATCTGGCGGTCGCGTGGACCGCTCTCGGGCCCGCCGGGCGTTCTCAGCTGCGCGCGGATCTCGGCGGCGGGTACGACGACGCGATGTGGGCCCGGGCTCGGGCCTGGGCGGTATCGTTCGCGACTCTTCTCGCCGACGCTGACGATGCCTGGCTGCGCGCGCTGTCAGCGCATGCGATCGAACAGCTCCTCGCCGAGTAGCGCACGCTCAGCCGAGGGGCTTGCCGTACCACCGCGTCGCGTTGGGGTTGTCGTTGTAGCTCCCACCGCCCGCGCGCCTCAACTCTCCGGCCACGCTTCGACTCGTCGTACGGCCGTCTGCCATCCCCAGACCTGCACCTTTGCGCCGACATACGCGTCTCGGAAGTTGTTGGGTAGAGAGGTGGGGACTATCGGCGTATTGGCGGTCACCAAGCATCCGCCCTCGGTGAACACCTCGATGGGTACGAGCGCTTGCGCTACGACGGCACGTCCACGGACATCTTCCTCAGCTGGGGCATCGGCACCATTCCATGGCAGAACGCCAGCGACGAAAGTCGTTCGTGATCCAGGTCCGGACCTCCGAAGATCGACGACATGGAGGGCACCCCACTGCCCTTCCGTGATCGGGACCGCGATGACGTCCCCCACCTCTAACGAGTTCGAAGTCTTTGGCGTGAATGGGAAGGATGCGCGCGCGGCCACGGGTAAACGCTAGTGGGAAGTCGCATGGTGACGGCAGTCCGAGGACTAGAGCACCTTACGTAACCACACAGTCGCGTTGGGGTTGTCGTTGTAGGGCTCGATCGCCGCGTACCCGCTGCGGGTGTAGAGCGCCCCGGCGGCCTCGAGGGTGTGGTGGGTGTCGAGGACGATGTCCGCGGCATCCCACGCGCGCGCCCGCTCCTCGAGTGCCTCGAGCAGGAGCCGCCCCCAGCCGCGGCCTCGCGTGGAGGGACGGAGGTACAGGTGCTTGACCTCGTAGCGGATGCCGTCCGGGCCGTCGGCGATGCGCCGGATGCCGCCGCAGCCGGCATCCGCTCCGTCGTCGTCGACGACCACCAGGAAGACCCCGGCCGGGGGAGTGAAGACCGGCGCCTCGGGGAACACGGGACGATAGGTCTGACCCTGCGGGAACGCCTCGCCGCGCATCGCGAAGTACTCGGTCAGCAGGTCACGGGAGCGGGGGTCGTCGACGGGCAGCTGCTGCAGGGACACCATGCGACCGAGGCTACTCCGGACGTCGCGCCCTCCCGGACCGGGGTGCGCGCCCCGTCTAGGCTGGACGCATGACGATCACGCGCGTCGCCCTCGTGGGCGGAACCGGGAAGCTCGGCGGTGTCATCCGCGACGTGATCGACGCGAGCCCCGACTTCGAGGTGGTCGCCGTGCTCGGATCGTCGAGCGACCTGGCCGAGATGGACGGCACCGATCTCGTGGTCGACGCCTCGACGCCCGCGGTCTCGATCGACGTCGTCCGTGCGGCGATCGAGCGGGGGATCAACGTTCTCATCGGCACCTCCGGGTGGTCCTCGGAGCGGATCGCGCTCGTGCGCCCCCTCGTGGACGCTGCCGGCACCGGCGCCGTCTTCATCCCCAACTTCTCGCTCGGTTCCGTCATCGGCTCGGCGCTCGCCGCCGCTGCGGCTCCGTTCTTCCCGTCCATCGAGATCGTCGAGGCGCACCGCGAGACGAAGATCGACTCCCCGAGCGGCACCGCCGTCCGCACCGCAGAGCTGATCGCCGCCGCACGGGCGGACACCGGCCCGGTCGAGTCGCCCCACGTCGACCAGCGCGCCCGCGGACAGCAGGTCGCGAGCGTGCCCGTCCACTCGCTGCGCCGTCCCGGAGTCGTCGCCCGGCAGGAGACGATCCTCTCGGGTGCGGGCGAGTCCCTCACGGTCGTCCACGACACGGTCGATCCCGCGGCCGCGTACGCTCCCGGCATCCGCGTGGCCCTCGCTGCGGCCCGAGACGCACGGGGCGTCACCGTCGGGCTCGACAGCTTCATCGACATCGGCTTCCGCTCGCCGCGGGCACGCGGCAGCGCACCCGTCGACGAGGGCGGCGTGCCCGGGCAGGTCGCCCGCTCCACCGGCGCATGAGCGCGCGCCTCGGCGTCATCGTCATGACGGCCGCGCTCGCCCTCTACATCGTGCTCGTGGGGCAGCGCGCCTATCTGCTGCTGACCTCGGGGGAGCCGATCGCGATCGCGATGGGCGTCGCCCTCGTGCTGCTGCCGATCCTCGGTGCGTGGGGACTGTGGCGCGAACTGCGCTTCGGCTCACGCGCGCAGGCGCTCGCGCGCCGCCTCGAGGCGGAGGGCGGCCTCCCCGCCGACGAGATCGACGTGCGCCAGAGCGGTCGGCCCGATCGCGCGCAGGCCGATGCGCTGTTCCCGGCGTATCGCGCGGACGTCGAGGCACACCCCGGCGACTGGCGCGCGTGGTTCCGTCTCGGCCTCGCCTACGACGGGGCGGGCGATCGTCGCCGGGCGCGGCAGGCGGTGCGCACCGCGATCGCCCTCGAGCGGGCGGAGCGCTGACGGCGCCTCACCCGGGCACGACGGCAGCGACCGCGTCCTCCACGGTGGCGTGGGTGAACGTGAATCCGGATGCCGTCAGGCGAGCGGGGACGACGTTCATGTCGCTCGTCAGCAGCGCCTCCGTGGCATCCGTACCCAGGACCGTCTTGATGGCCCACACCGGCGCGCGAAGGATGAACGGGCGGTTCATGCGTTGCGCCAGCGCGAACCCGAGATCGTTGGCCGTCGCCGGCTGTGGCCCGGTCAGATTGACGGGCCCGGTGAGCCCGGAGTCGATCACGTGCCGGATCGCGCGGACCTCGTCGTCGAGCGAGATCCACGGCCACACCTGCCGCCCCGTCCCGATCGGGCCCGATACCCCGAGGCGGGTGAGCAGCATCAGAGGCTTGAGAACGCCTTCCGGGTGCACGATGGGGGCCGTCCGCAGGAGGCTGACCCGGGCGTCGTCACCGGCCGCGTGCGCCGCCGACTCCCATTCCCCGCAGAGGTCCGCGAGGAAGGTGTCGCCCCGGCGGGACGCCTCGGTGAGGACCTCACCGGGGGCGGACGGGTAGTAGCCGACCGCCGATGCGGAGACGAAGTGCGGGGCGTTCTCGCCGAGGCTCCGCACCGCGGCGGCGATCGCCTGCGTCGGCTGGATGCGCGACCAGAGGAGCTCGTGCTTGTAGCGCTTCGTCCAGGGGAAGCGTCCGATGCTCGCGCCGTTCAGGCACACGACCGCGCGCGCGCCCGCGAGGACCCCGGGGTCGAGGCGGCGCGAGGTCGGATCCCACGAGACCTCGTCCGGTGTCTCGGCCGCGCGGCGCACGAGGGTCGTCACCGGGATGCCGTCCGCGCGCAGCGACGAGACGAGGGTGCGGCCGATCAGGCCGGACGCGCCGGCGACGACGATCCGGCCCGCGACGGGCTCATCAGGCAAGCGCGGCCTCGAGAGTGATCTCGATGCCGGCGAGAGCCGCCGAGACGGGGCAGCCCGCCTTGGCCTCATCGGCGATGCGGGCGAAGTCCTCGGCCGACAGCCCCGGAACGACGGCGCTCACGTTCAGATGCGAGCCCGTGATCCCGGTACCCGGGATGAAGGTGACCGAGGCCGTCGTCTCGACGCTCTGGGGCGGGGTGCCGTTCCCGGTCAGCGCGTGCGCGAGCGCCATGCTGAAGCAGGAGGAGTGCGCGGCGGCGATGAGCTCCTCCGGAGTGGTGACCGAGGTGGACCCCTCGCTGCGCGCCTTCCAATCGACGGCGAACGGGCCCTGGTTCGAGCTCTCCAGCGCGATCTGCCCGGAGCCCTCGAACAGGCTCCCCTTCCAGCTGGTGGTCGCTTCGCTCGTCACGCTCATCGGTATCCTCCTGGGGCCGGGGGGCGCCGGGGTGCGCCTTCTCCCGAGCGTAGACCGGGCGTCACCGGGAGGGAACCGTCAAGCGGGAACAGGCTCCGCGGTGACCCGGGCCAGCTCGAGTTCGACCACGTGCCGGGCGGGCGCCCCGCCGAAGCGGCTCTGGATGACGCCGTGCCGATCGAGGATGAACGTCGTCGGCGTCTGCAGGATGCGGAAGTGCTGGGCGATGTCGGGTCGCTGGGTGAGGTCGACGTCCACGTGGACGACCCCGGGCCGCTCCTCGGCGATGGCGCCCAGCGTGCGGTGCACCGCCGGGCAGCGCGTGCACATCTCGGTGCTGAACTGCAGGAGTGTCGCGCGCTCGCCGAGGGCGGGTGCGCCGAACCGGCTCGGGTCCACCACTTCGGCGGGGTTCTCCCGGCGGGGCCGATTCTGCTGCCAGCGCAGATACACGCCGAGCGCGATCGTCACCACGAGCAGCGCGGCGAGGATCAGGAGGGCTCCGACGAGATTCACAACCCCTCATCGTAATGGTCGGCGGGGCGCGCGACGGCCTTCGGGCCGGGTATGACGGCGGGCGTGTAACAGAGCCGGGTGTCCCTCCCCGCCGGTAGGCTGGCGGGCGTGAGCGAAGCGGCATCCGTCCCCACCCCGTACGAGGATCTCCTGCGCGCCGTGCTGGCCGAGGGGGTGCACAAGGACGACCGCACCGGGACGGGCACGACGAGCGTCTTCGGCCGACAGATCCGCTTCGACCTGTCACAGGGCTTCCCCCTGATCACGACCAAGCGCGTGCACTTCAAGTCGGTCGCGTACGAGCTGCTCTGGTTCCTCCGCGGCGAGTCGAACGTGCGGTGGCTGCAGGACGCCGGAGTCTCCATCTGGGACGAGTGGGCGGATGCCGAGGGCGAACTCGGTCCCGTGTACGGCGTGCAGTGGCGCTCATGGCCGACCCCCGACGGCGGCTCGATCGACCAGATCGCGCAGGTCATCGAGCAGATCCGCACGAACCCGGATTCGCGACGGCTGATCGTCTCGGCGTGGAACCCTGCCGACATCCCCGACATGGCGCTCGCACCGTGCCACGCGCTCTTCCAGTTCTACGTCGCCGACGGCCGGCTCTCGTGCCAGCTGTACCAGCGCAGCGCCGACATGTTCCTCGGCGTCCCGTTCAACATCGCCTCCTACGCGCTCCTCACGCTGATGATCGCGCAGCAGACCGGGCTCGAGCCGGGCGACTTCGTGTGGACGGGCGGCGACTGCCACATCTACGACAACCACCGCGAGCAGGTCCGCGAGCAGCTGACCCGCGAGGCCTACCCCTATCCGACGCTCCGCATCGCCCGGACCCCGGCGTCGATCTTCGACTACCGCTTCGAGGACTTCGTCATCGAGGACTATCAGCACCACCCGGCGATTCGCGGGGCCGTCGCGGTATGACCGACGCCGCCGAATCGCGCGCCGGGTCGGGGGCCACGCCGCCGCAGGTCGGACTGATCTGGGCCGAGGCGCACGACCGCGTCATCGGTTCCGCCGGCGGGATGCCGTGGCACGTCCCCGAGGACCTCGCGCACTTCCGCGAGGTGACGACAGGGCACCCGGTCATCATGGGACGCCGCACGTGGGAGTCCTTCCCCGACCGCTTCCGGCCGCTCCCCGGTCGCCGCAACATCGTGGTCACGCGCAACAGCGACTGGACGGCGGACGGCGCGGAGCGCGCGTCCGATCTCGAGGGGGCGCTCGCCCTCACGGCGGGCGACCCGACGGTGTGGGTGATCGGCGGCGGCGAGCTCTACCGGGCGGCGATCGACCACGCCGACCTGCTCGAAGTGACCGAGCTCGACCTCGCGGTCGATGGCGACACCCGTGCGCCGTCGCGGGACGGATGGCCCGATGCCGCGGTCGGCGACTGGCGGGTGTCGCGCACCGGCATCCGCTACCGCTTCGTCACGCACCGGCGCTGAGCTCGCGCGTAGGCTGACCCGCATGGCGAAGACGGCGGTCATCACGGGGGCGAGTTCGGGCCTCGGCGCCGAGTTCGCCCGTCAGCTCGCGGCCACGGGGGCAGATCTCGTGCTCGTCGCCCGCGATCGCGCGGCGCTCGAGGGGGTCGCCGCCGAGATCGGCGGGCGCTACGGCGCCGCATGCGAGGTGATCGTGGCCGACCTCACGACCGACGAGGGTCTCGCCGCCGTCGGGGCGCGGCTGTCCGACCCCGCCCGCCCGATCGGCATTCTCGTCAACAACGCCGGGTTCGGGCTGGACCTGCGCTTCGAGCGCAATGACATCGCCGAGGAGGAGCGCCACCTCGACCTGCACGTCCGGGCGACGATGCGGCTGACGCATGCGGCGCTCGGACCGATGACGGCGCGGGGGAGCGGTCGCATCGTGAACGTCGCATCCGTCGCCGCCTTCCTGCCGCGCGGCACCTACGGCGCGGTGAAGGCCTGGGTGGTCTCGTTCAGCCGTTGGGCCAACTCCGCCTACGCCCCCGTGACCGTGACGGCGGTCTGCCCGGGGTTCACCCACACGAACTTCCACGAACGTCTCGGGCTTCCCCCGGGTCAGGAGGGGGTGCCCTCGTGGATGTGGCTCGATGCCGGATCGGTCGTGCGCGAGGGGCTTCGCGACGCCGCCCGAGGGAAAGCCGTGTCGATCCCCTCGCTGCGCTACAAAGTGCTGGTCGGCCTGGCGCGGCTGGTGCCCGACAGGCTCGCCGCCCGCCTCGCCCGCACCGGCCGCTGACGGCCCTCGACCGAAACCCGCAGGAACCGGTGGTGCTCGTGGGACGGACGCGCACGCGATGTCACGCGCGTCACGCCGCTTCCTGCGCATTGCGCAGGATCGCGCAGCAAAGGCGCCTCCTCCCCACCGCCTGGCGGGCTCGGCCGTTCCACAGCACAGCGGCTGCGCGCATCGATCGCGCCGGCGAGCGACCACGCTCGGACGAATGCAGCGATCAGTCGTCGTCGCCCTCGAGTCGTGTGGCGGTGTCGCACGAGCCGCTGATCTGCTGCGTCCGGGCGTGACGAGAACCGTGATCGACCGGGCAGCGCGAGACGGGATCATCCACCGCGTGCGTCACGGAGTGTACGCGCTCGGCTCCGCTTCGGCGGTCGTCGTCACGGCGGCGGCGCACGGGGGAGCTCTCGCGTGCGTGAGCGCCCTCCGGTGGTGGGGTGTCTGGGTGCTCGACGACGGACCGCCGCACGTGTGGCTCGGCGCCAAGGGGCGGGCGCACGCGCACGACGGATGCCGTTGCACCGATCACCACGGCGCGGGAACCGCGCGGTTCGGTGTCGTCCCCGTCGTCGAGGCGCTCGTGCAGGCCGCGCGGTGCGGTGGGCGGGAGGTGTTCTTCGCGGCCTACGAGTCCGCCTGGCGCCAGGGGCTGATCGACGCCGCCGACCGCGTGGCGATCCGCTCCCAGCTTCCGACGCGCCTTCGCAGGCTCGTCGACATCGCGCGACCCGACGCCGACTCGGGGCTCGAGTCGCTCCTGCGGCTGAGACTCGCGGATCTCGGCATCCTCCTGGCCTGCCAGGTTCTGATCTCGGGGGTCGGCCGGGTCGACTTCGTGCTCGCCGGTCGCATCATCCTGGAGGTCGACGGCAGGCAGAATCACGACGGCCCCTCGCTGCGCCACAAAGATCTCGTTCGGGACGCCCACGCGGCGGCCGCCGGCTATGAGACCCTGCGCTTCGACTACTCGCTGATCGTCCACGACTGGCCGGTCGTGCGTGCGGCGATCCTGGCGCGCCTCGCGGCCTGACCCGAAGAACGCAGGAGGCGCTGATGCGGCAGCGGACGGTGTCGTGCGCTCAGCCCCACTTGTCACGATCTTTCCTGCCGTTTCCGCGCCGGCTCCGCGCGACGGGTGCGCGCGGCGACGGAACGGGCGAACCGATAGCCTGGGACCCATGACGCATTCGGGCAACCCCTTCGGACAGGTTCTCGTCGCGCTGGTCACTCCGATGACCGCCGACGGCGAAGTCGATTGGCCCGCCGTCGAGAAGCACATCCACGACGTCATCACGGCGGGTGCCGACGGCATCGTCGTGACCGGCACCACCGGCGAGACGAGCACGCTGACGGATGCCGAGAAGCTGAAGCTCGTCGAGGTCGGCAAGTCCGTCTCCTCCGGCCGGGCGAAGATCATCACGGGCGGCGGATCGAACGAGACCGCGCATGCGATCGAGCTCTACCGGGCGAGCGAGAAGGCCGGCGCCGACGGCATCATGATCGTCACGCCGTACTACAACAAGCCGACCCAGGCGGGCATCCTCACCCACTTCCGCCTGGTCGCCGACGCCACCGACCTGCCCGTGATCCTCTACGACATCCCGGGTCGCACCGGCGTGCCGATCAAGTACGAGACGATCCTGCGTCTGGCCAAGCACCCCAATATCCTCGCCATCAAGGATGCCAAGGGCGACTTCAGCGAGGTCAGCCGCGTGCTCAACCAGACCGACCTCATGTACTTCTCCGGCGATGACGCCAATGTCCTCCCGCACTTGTCGATCGGGGCCGCGGGACTCATCGGAGTCACCGCGAACATCGCGCCCGCGCCGTACCGGACGATCGTGGACGCCGTCAACCGCGGGGATCTCGCGACCGCGACGGCGGCCCACCGCAAGCTCGAGCCGCTCGTGCGCGCCGTCATGACCCACGTGCCCGGCACCGTGAGCGCGAAGTACATCCTGCACGGCCTCGGCCGGATCTCCAGTCCTCGCGTGCGTCTGCCTCTCGTGGGACCGGAGGAGTGGGAGGCCGCGGTCATCGAGGACGAGCTCGCGCTCGTCACGGAGGTCGAGGGCGCAGACTTCTCGAACTTCCGCCCCGATCGCAATGCCGCCGCCGGCGGCGCGCTGCCCAAGGTGCACGGCACCACGCGCTGACGGCAGCCCACAACCGAACAACGGATGCCGCGACGGCATCCCCACCGACAGCGGATGCCCTCACGGCACCCGCGAAAGGCGCGTCATGCCCACCATCCTCTCCGAACCGTCCGCACTCGAACCCGGCACGCTGCGTGTCACGCCGCTCGGCGGCCTCGGCGAGGTCGGCCGCAACATGACCGTGTTCGAGTACGAGGGGAAGCTCCTCATCGTCGACTGCGGAGTCCTCTTCCCCGAGGAGCACCAGCCCGGCGTCGACCTGATCCTCCCCGACTTCGAGCCGATCAAGGGGCGTCTCGACGACATCGTCGGCGTGGTCCTCACGCACGGCCACGAGGACCACATCGGCGCCGTGCCCTACCTCCTGCGGCTGAAGAACGACATTCCGCTGCTGGGGTCCGGGCTCACGCTCGCACTCATCGAGGCGAAGCTCAAAGAGCACCGCATCAAGCCCTACACGATGACGGTCACCGAGGGCCAGCGCGAGCAGGTGGGTCCGTTCGACCTCGAGTTCGTCGCCGTGAACCACTCGATCCCCGACGCGCTCGCCGTCGCGATCCGCACGCCCGCGGGCCTCGTCCTCGCGACCGGCGACTTCAAGATGGATCAGCTGCCGCTCGACGGTCGCATCACCGACCTGCGCGCGTTCGCGCGGCTCGGCGAGGAGGGAGTCGACCTGTTCATGGTCGACTCGACCAACGCCGACGTGCCGGGCTTCACCCCGCTCGAGCGCTCGATCGGGCCGGTGCTCGACCAGGTGATCGGCAAGGCGCCGCGCCGGGTGATCGTCGCGAGCTTCTCGAGCCATGTCCACCGCGTGCAGCAGGTCATCGACGCGGCGCACGCGCACGGGCGTCGACTGGCGTTCCTCGGTCGCAGCATGGTCCGGAACATGACGATCGCCGAGGACCTCGGCTATCTGCGCGTCCCCGAGGGCGTGCTGATCGACTACAAGAAGGCGAAGGACCTCCCCGACGACCGGATCGTCTACATGTCGACCGGCTCGCAGGGCGAGCCCATGGCGGTGCTGTCGCGCATGGCGAACCTCGACCACGCGATCGAGCCGGGTCCGGGCGATACCGTCATCCTCGCCTCGAGCCTCATCCCGGGCAACGAGAACGCGGTCTACCGCGTCATCGACGGCCTGACCAAGCTCGGCGCGAACGTGGTGCACAAGGGCAACGCGAAGGTGCACGTGTCGGGTCACGCCGCGGCCGGGGAGCTGCTGTACTGCTACAACATCCTGAAGCCGCGCAACGTCCTCCCGATCCACGGCGAGTACCGCCACCTGATGGCTAACGCGAAGCTCGCCCAGGACTCCGGCGTGCCCACCGAGAACACGATCCTCGGTGAGAACGGCACGGTCGTCGACCTGAAGGACGGCGTGGCGCGGGTCGCCGGCCAGCTGGACCTCGGGTTCGTGTACGTCGACGGGTCGACCGTCGGCGAGATCACCGACGCCGATCTGAAGGATCGTCGCATCCTCGGCGAGGAGGGGTTCATCTCCGTCATCGTGGTCGTGGACGCGGCCACCGGCCGGATCATCACCGGGCCCGAGATCCACGCCCGCGGGTTCGCGGAGGACGACGCGGTGTTCGACTCCGTGAAGCCGAAGATCGCGGCCGCCCTCACCGAGGCAGCGCAGTCGGGGGTCCGCGACACCCATGCGCTCTCGCAGGTGGTCCGGCGGACGATCGGCCGCTGGGTCAACCAGGCGCTCCGCCGCCGCCCGATGATCGTGCCGCTCGTTATCGAAGCGTAAGCGGCGGCGGCCGTTCCGGGTCTCGGGACGACCCCGGGCCCTCCTACAATCGCCACATGCCCGCCTCTTTCCGCCTCCGCCCCGCCGTGCAGGCGGACGGCGCGTTCCTCGCGGACATGGTGGTCGAGGCCGCGAACTGGCGCCCGGAAGGCGCGCGCCCCCGCCACGAGGTGCTCACGCAGGCGGAGCACAACAGGTACGTCTCCGGCTGGGTGCGACCGGGGGATGCCGGCTTCGTCGCGGCGGACGCGCAGGACGCCCCGATCGGCGCCGCCTGGTACCGGATGCTGCCGCGCACCGATCCGGGGTTCGGCTACGTCGGCACGGGGGTCCCCGAGCTCATCATCGGCGTGCGGCCCATCTGGCGCGCCCACGGAGTGGGACGCGCCCTCCTGCAGCGACTGTGCGAGCACGCGCGGGCGGAGGGGTTCGGGCGTCTCAGCCTCTCGGTCGAGCGCGGCAACTTCGCGCGGACGCTCTACCGCAGCGAGGGTTTCGCCGTGACGACGGCGGGCGTCGGCCGCGACACGATGGTCAAGCGCCTGCGCTGAGGCGGCCGCGTGTCCGGCGCAACGGTCGCGTCGCTACGGGGGAACGTCGATGGTCCGCCGTACCGTGGAGGAATGGCCAGGAGCACGAACCCGACCACGAGCCCGCGCACGCCCGCGAAGAGCTCGGGTTCGTCGCGCGCGAAGAAGCCCGAGCCGGCACCCAAGCGGTACGTCGACCAGGCAGACCGTCCGTCGATCCTGGTCCGTGCGTGGATGGGCCTCGCCCATGGCGTCGGCGGCATGTTCCGGGCGTTCGGGCCCGAGACTCTGGACAAGGAGCAGCGGCGCGACGGCTTCCCGTTCCTCCTCGTGCTGCTCGCCATCGCCGGCGGCGTCAACGAGTGGTTCTTCATCGGCACCGATGTGGGCACCACCGTGAGCGCGTACACGTTCGGGCTGATCGTCGGCCGGACGGCGTTCGTCCTCCCGATCCTCTTCGTGGCGCTCGCCGGCTGGCTGTTCCGGCATCCGTCGTCCGTGTACGACAACGGCCGGATCGGCATCGGCTTCGGCCTGTTCACCGTGACGCTCGCCGCGTTCTGCCATCTGGCGGGGGGCGCGCCGCAGCCCGCGCGGGGCGTCACGGCGCTCAGCGCGGCCGGCGGCCTCTTCGGGTGGATCATCGGGCAGCCGCTCAGTTACCTCACGCTGGTCCCGGCGTACGGCGTCCTCGGCATCCTGACGATCCTGAGCATCCTCATCCTCACCAAGACCCCGCCCAACCGCATCGGGCACCGGCTCGGCGATCTGTACGCGTGGATGTTCGGCGCCGAGCGCGCCGAGCGCTCGGCCGACGCGGAAGCCCCGACCGTCGCGTTCTCGAAGGACGAGGAGAAGGACGACGCCCTGCCGTGGTGGCGCCGCAACAAGTCGGGTCGAGAGGAGGACGTCGACGGGCACCTGGGCTCCGATGACCTGACGGCGCTGCTCGGCGCCTCGCCGGACGGCGGCTTCGAACAGGCCGTGCCGCCCGTCGCTCCAGTTCCCGAACCGTCCGAGGCGCCTACAGAGATCATCGATCCCCGCGTCGTCGCCGGTGCGCAGCGCGCGGCGCGCGGCGCCGACCTCGGGATCCGCGAGGATGCCGAAGAGGTCCTCGACGACGGGCTCCTCCCGGGGCTCTCGGGGCTCGGGGGCGATCACGACGGTCGGCCGCCGGCGCTCCCGTACCGGCTGCCGTCGGTCGAATCGCTCGCCGCCGGTACGCCGCACAAGGCGCGCTCCGAGGCCAACGACCAGGTCGTCCGCGCCATCATGGGCGTCTTCGAGCAGTTCTCGGTCGACGCACGCGTCACGGGCTTCTCGCGGGGGCCGACAGTCACCCAGTACGAGATCGAGCTCGGGCCCGGAGTGAAGGTCGAGCGCATCACCGCGCTCACGAACAACATCGCCTACGCCGTGGCCTCGAACGAAGTGCGGATCCTGGCGCCGATCCCCGGCAAGAGCGCGATCGGCGTCGAGATCCCCAACACCGATCGCGAGATCGTCACGCTCGGCGACGTCCTGCGCTCGCAGACCGCGGCGGCGCAGACGCATCCCATGACGATCGGCGTCGGCAAGGACGTCGGCGGTGGCTACGTCGTGGCGAACCTGGCCAAGATGCCGCACCTCCTGGTCGCCGGCTCCACCGGGTCCGGTAAGTCGAGCTTCGTGAACTCCATGATCACGAGCCTGCTGATGCGCGCCAAGCCGAGCGACGTGCGCATGGTCCTCATCGACCCGAAGCGGGTCGAGCTGACCTCCTACGCCGGCGTGCCGCATCTGATCACGCCGATCATCACCAACCCCAAGAAGGCGGCCGAGGCGCTGCAGTGGGTGGTGAAGGAGATGGACATGCGGTACGACGACCTCGCGTCGTTCGGCTTCCGTCACATCGACGACTTCAACCGCGCGGTCGTCGCGGGGGAGATCACCCTTCCCTCCGGCAGCGAGCGGGTTCTCAAGCCCTATCCGTACCTCCTCGTCGTCGTCGACGAGCTCGCCGACCTCATGATGGTCGCTCCCCGCGACGTCGAGGACTCCATCGTGCGGATCACGCAGCTGGCGCGTGCGAGCGGCATCCACCTGGTGCTCGCCACGCAGCGGCCGTCGGTCGACGTCGTCACCGGTCTCATCAAGGCCAACGTGCCCTCGCGGCTCGCGTTCGCGGTCACGAGCGTGACCGACTCCCGTGTCATCCTCGATCAGCCGGGCGCCGATCGCCTCATCGGCCAGGGAGACGGCCTCTTCCTCCCGATGGGGGCGTCCAAGGCGGTGCGCGTGCAGGGCGCGTGGGTCGCCGAGAGCGAGATCGAGAAGGTCGTCGCGCACGTGAAGAAGCAGGCGCAGCCCGACTATCGCTCCGACGTGCAGGCTGTCGCCGAGAAGAAGGAGATCGACGCGGACATCGGCGACGACCTCGACCTGCTCCTCGCCGCGGCCGAGCAGATCATCTCGACCCAGTTCGGCTCGACCTCGATGCTGCAGCGGAAGCTCCGGGTCGGCTTCGCGAAGGCGGGCCGACTGATGGACCTCCTCGAGTCCCGCGAGATCGTCGGCCCGTCCGAGGGCTCCAAGGCTCGCGACGTCCTCGTGACGCCGGACCAGCTCCCTGCGGTGCTCGCGCGGCTGCGTGGCGAGGAGCCGCCGGCCGGCACGAGCTCCGCCGCCCCGGTCGACGCCGTGGACGCGCAGTTCGAGGGGTACGAGGTCGTCGACGGCGATGACGGCGACGAGGACGCCTGGGGCCTCACCGGGCGCGACTGACATCCCCGCTCGGATCCGCAGGCTCGGATAGGCTCGGCGACGTGGCGATTCCCCGGCAGCTTCCCAACGCGATCACGATCGTGCGGATCCTGTGCGCACCGGTCTTCCTGTGGATGCTGCTCGTCGACGCCGGCGCAGACGGGCCGCTCCGTTGGTGGGCGGCGGTGCTCTTCATCGTCGCGATCGCGACCGACGGGATCGACGGCTACCTGGCGCGTCGGCACGACATCGTCACCGACCTCGGGAAGCTCCTCGACCCGATCGCCGACAAGGCCCTGACGGGCGTCGCGTTCGTGGGGCTGTCGATCCTCGGCGAGCTCGACTGGTGGATCACCGCCCTCGTGCTCGTCCGCGAGGTCGGCATCACCGTGCACCGGCTCGTCGTCGCCAGCGACCACGTCGTCGCGGCGGCCTGGATGGGCAAGCTGAAGACGGTCGCCCAGGCCGTGGCGCTGTCGCTCGCCCTCCTGCCGCTGTGGACGGTGCTCGGCGAGTGGATCCACGTGGTGAACGCCGTGACCATGACGGTCGCGGTCGTCCTCACCGTGGCCAGCGGTCTCGACTACATCGTCACCGAGGTACGCGGTGCGCGCGCCGGCCGGAAGGAGCGCGCGTGACGACGCGGCGTGAGGCCCGGGCCGCTCGCGAGGCGACCGAGCTCGACGACATCGAGGCGACGCTCGTCTCGACCGGGCGTCCTTCGGATGCCGAGCGCCTCGTCGCGCGGTTGAAGGAGCTCGGCTGGACGATCGGCGTCGCGGAGTCGCTCACCGGCGGACTTCTCTCGGCGGCCGTGGTGGCGGTGCCGGGCGCGTCGGCCGTCCTACGCGGGGGAGTGGTCGCGTACGCGACCGACGTCAAGCAGAGCGTGCTGGGAGTGGATGCCACCCTCCTGGCGGCGCATGGGCCCGTCCACCCCCGCGTCGCACGGCAGATGGCCGAGGGCGTCCGTCGTGCGCTCGGCCGCGGCGGTGAAGCCGCGGATGTGGGGATCGCGACGACCGGCATCGCCGGCCCCGTGTCGCCCGATGGACAGCCGGTCGGCACGGTCCATCTCGCCGTCTCGACGCCCCTGGGCTCGCGGGTCGAGTCGCTCGTGCTGTCCGGTGACCGGGACGAGATCCGCACGGAGGCGACGACGCTCGCGCTCCGGCTCGCGTTCGACGCGCTCTGACCTCGGGAATACGGGGTGTTTCCCCTCCGTTACATCTGAGCGATTCCCACCCTTTCTCCAGCACTGCGGGGTTAGGGTGACAGCCAAGTGCTGTACCGTTGTCGGTCCGACAGCGGATCCATCGTCACAGAAGGGGGCCTGACATGATCCTGGTTCGTCAAGAGATCGGTGACGTCCTCCGTGACATGCGTCTGCAGAAGGGCAAGACCCTTCGTCAGGTCGCGGGCCGTGCGAGCGTCGCGCTCGGGTATCTCAGCGAGGTCGAGCGCGGTCAGAAGGAGGCGTCGAGCGAGATCCTCGCTGCCGTCGCCGACGCGCTCGATGTGCCCATCTCGACCATCATGCGCGAGGTCGGCGACCGCATCTCGGTCCTCGAGGGGCTCCAGACCTTCCCCGACGTGGTCCCCGACGACCTCGCGTCGCTGGGCGAGGACTTCGCGCAGCCCGAGCTCTCGCTGCGCTGACGTCTCGACCTGCATGCGTCTCAGTGAGTTCGGTCGCGCCGTCGAGGCGGAGTTCGGCGCTCGAGGCGACTCGCTCGTCAACGACCTCGCGCTGAGCGCGCTGGCGTACCGCACGGCCGCTCAGGCGATCGCCGAGGGGGTGGACACGCGGGAGGTCTGGCTGGCGCTGTGCGCCGAGGCGGATGTGCCCGTCGCGCGCCGCCACGGGGCGGGCTGGCTCGAGCCCCGTCGCTGATTCCCCGCGTGTCGTATCGAACAGGTGTTCGATAGC
>Ga0160435_1000175_pt1 | contig 33528 bp, 29 predicted proteins | sample HID1973K_E0MG_FD_108213 | JGI IMG/M metagenome (GOLD analysis project Ga0160435, IMG submission 108213) | Enriched mosquito-associated microbial communities from UW Madison campus, WI, USA - HID1973K_E0 MG | ecosystem: Host-associated > Arthropoda: Insects > Digestive system > Unclassified ...
CCCGACACGGGGATTTTCAATCCCCTGCTCTACCAACTGAGCTACCCGGCCATCCGTCGCAAGCAGTGCTGCGTTGCGAGGACGCGCATGATAACGACCGTCACCGTTTTGGGCAAGCCTTTGTGATGACGCCACGACACCGCCACGCTCGCTCTCTCCGCGCACCCGTCCTCGCCGGCTTTCACGCTACCTGACTGCGCCCCTCCCTAGCCTCGTCCGCTAGCCCTCCGGATGAACGCCATGCTGCTTCGCCCCGCCCTGCTGACGACCCTGCTGTTCGCCCTGGCCGCCTTGGCGGGCAATGCTGCCGCCGCGCGCGGCGAAGAGGCGGTGACCTCGGTGCCGAAGCTGGACCTGTCGCGTTATGCGGGTACCTGGCACGAGATCGCCCACCTGCCGGTCTCGTTCCAGAAGAAGTGCCGGGGCGATATCACCGCCCAGTACACGCTGCGCGACGATGGCAAGGTCGGGGTGCTCAACCGTTGCCGGGTCTCCGATGGCGGTTTCATCCAGGCCGAGGGCGTGGCGCGCACGGTCGAGGGCCACCCGGGACGGCTGCAGGTGCGCTTCGCGCCGGACTGGCTGTCGTGGATGCCGTTCGTATGGGCCGATTATTGGGTCATCGCCCTGGACCCGGATTATCAGTGGGCCGTGGTGGGCGAGCCCGACCGCCGCTATCTGTGGATTCTCTCGCGCCGGCCGACGATGCCGCTCAAGCAGTTCGAGCAGCTCAAGGCGCGTGCGGCGGCGGTGGGCTACGACCTCGACCCGCTGGTGATCGCCGCGCCGCTGGAGTGATGCGCCGCGGCGTGGGCCCGGCCATACGGCGTAGTATGCTTTTGCCTGGTTCTGATGATCGAGGTGGAGCATGCAAGGACGTTTCCGACCGCGCGCCTGGCGCTGGCTGGGCTTGGCGCTGGCCGCCGGCTCGCTGCTGCTGTTGGCTTCGTGCAGCAGCAATGTGCGGCGCATTTCCGAGCCGGCGGTGAGCATCCAGCAGTTGACCGTGCAGGCCAATGGCGATTGGTCGCTGGAGTTGCGCCTGCAGAACTACAGCAGCATCCCGATGCAGTTCGAGCAGGTGGCCCTCGATGTCACCGTTGGCGGCCAGGCGGCCGGCAGGCTGCAGCAGGCGGTCAATTATTCGATCGGCCCGGAGACGGCGGACGTGGTCACGGTGACGATGAAGCCGGCCTCGGCCGCGCGCATCGTCGTGGCCGACGTGCTCGCCGGTGGCCGCGCCCTGCCCTATGAGCTCAAGGGCACGGTCAGCGCAATTCCCGAAGACAAGAAATCCCGCCAGTTCGAGGTCAGCGGCCGTAGCACGCTGAACCCCGCGCCTGGCCTCAGCGGCGTGCTTCGCTAACCGCTTCCCTACTTTCGATCTACCCAAGGTTCCCCATGAGCAGCTATTCCGCCCCGCTGGCCGATATCCGTTTCGCCCTGCACGACGTCCTCGGCGCCGAAGCGCTGTTCCAGCGCCTGGGCCTGGCCGAGGCCACCACCGACATCATCGACGCAGTGCTCGACGAGGCCGCGCGCTTCAGCGGCACGGTGCTGGCGCCGTTGAACAGCGTGGGCGATGAGATCGGCTCGGTGTTCGACAAGGGCACCCAGGCGGTGACCACGCCACCGGGCTTCAAGCACGCCTTCGAGCAATTCGTGGCCGGCGGCTGGACCGGCTTGACCGCGGCGCCCGAGTTCGGCGGCCAGGGCCTGCCGCACACGCTGGGCGTGCCGCTCAACGAGATGGTCAATGCCGCCAACCTGGCCTGGGGCAATTTCCCGTTGCTCTCGCACGGCGCGATGGAAGCGCTCAAGCAGCATGGCGAGGCGTGGCAGCAGGAGGTGTTCCTCAAGCCGCTGGTCGAGGGGCGCTGGACCGGCACCATGTGCCTGACCGAGCCGCATTGCGGCACCGACCTGGGCCTGCTCAAGACCCGCGCCGAACCCAACGCCGACGGCAGCTATTCCATCACCGGTACCAAGATCTTCATCACTGCCGGCGAGCACGACCTCACCGACAACATCATCCATCTGGTGCTGGCCAAGCTGCCGGACGCACCGCCCGGGGCCAAGGGCATTTCGCTGTTCGTGACGCCGAAGTTCAAGGTCGCGCGCGATGGCAGCGTCGGCGAGCGCAATGCGCTGGCGTGCGGCTCGATCGAGCACAAGATGGGCATCAAAGCCTCGGTGACCTGCGTGATGAACTTCGACGGCGCCCAGGGCTATCTCGTCGGCCAGCCGCACAAGGGCCTGCAGGCGATGTTTACGATGATGAACACCGCGCGCCTTGGTGTCGGCCTGCAAGGCATCGGTCTATCCGAGCGCGCCTACCAGAATGCGCTGCGCTACTCGCGCGAGCGCCTGCAGTCGCGCTCACTCTCGGGTGCCAAATACCCGGATAAGCCGGCCGACCCGATCATCGTGCAGCCGGACGTGCGGCGCATGCTGCTGACGGTGAAGTCGCTCACCGAAGGCAGCCGCCTGCTGGCGCTGCATGCCGCAACCCTGATCGATATTGCCCACCACGCCACCGACGCGGCCGAGCGCGAGCGCGCCGAGACCCTGGTGAGTTTTCTCACCCCGATCTCCAAGGCCTGCCAGACCGAATGGGCGGTGGAGAACACCTACCACGCACTGCAATGCTTCGGCGGCCACGGCTATATCCGCGAGCACGGCATGGAGCAGCTGGCCCGCGATGCGCGCATCACCACGCTCTATGAAGGCACCACCGGCATCCAGGCGCTGGACCTGATGGGCCGCAAGACCGCCGCCAGCCAGGCCGCGGGGCTGAAGCTGTTCCTGGCCGAAGTGGAGACCTTCGCCCGCGAGCATGAAGGCGACGCCGAACTGGCCGAGTTCATCCAGCCGCTGCGCGACAAGGCCAGCGAATGGGCGATGTTGACCCGCGAGGTGCTCGAGCGCGCCGCGCGCGACCCCGAGGAAATCGGCGCGGCGAGCTACGACTACCTGTTCTATTCCGGCTACGTCGTGCTGGCCTATTGGTGGGCGCGCAGCGTGGCAGCGGCACGTAGCAAGGACGCCGGCTTCGCCACTTCCAAGCGCGAGACCGCCCGCTTCTATTACGCCCGCATCCTGCCGCGCACCCTCGCCCACGCCGCGCAGATCCGCAGCGGCGCCAAGCCGCTGATGGCGCTGGACGAGGCGCTGTTCGGCTAAGAAGCCTTTCTCGGCCGGGGCTTCTTGTAGGAGGGGCTTCAGCCCCGACAGTTTCCGAGGCCGGACACTGTCGGGGCTGAAGCCCCTCCTACAAAAGCAAGACTCCCTGGCACCGATACATACACAAATTGTCAACAATCGGGTATAAGCTGTCTTCCCGATGGAGACAGACACTTACACGCGTGATCTGATCGACACCGGAGCCCTCGCGGCGCCGGTCTCTGGCGCCACTCTGTTGCCTTTCCCACAGAGCGTGCCGCGGCTGCTTTCGCTCGATGCCCACGGCCGCGTACTGGACTGGATCAACTGGCAAGACGCCGCCTGCCTCTACGCGCGCGATGCCGTGTCCTGGACCCTGGGCGAGCCCTGCATCCAGATCCACGGTGGCATCAGCCGCGTCACCGGCGAGCGCAGCCTGCTCGACTTGCACCCAATCATCGCCGCGCGCGGTCACGCCCATGCCCGGGCGCTGGACCCGACTCCGACCCTGACCAACACCGCGCTGTTTGCCCGCGACGCCCAGCTGTGCCTGTACTGCGGCCAGCAATTCAGCCGCCCGCATTTGACCCGCGACCACGTCATGCCGCTTTCCAAGGGCGGCCGCGACACCTGGGAGAACGTGGTCACTGCCTGCTTCCACTGCAACTCGCGCAAGAGCAACCGCACCCCGCAACAGGCCGGCATGCCACTGCTCGCGGTGCCGTACCGGCCGAGCTGGATCGAACATTTGATCCTCTCCAACCGCAATATTCTGGCCGATCAGATGGCATTCCTGCGCAACCAGCTGCCGAAGAAGTCGAAGCTGCTGGCCTGATCGACGTTACGGTGGCCGCGGCCGAGCGATGGCGACCACTGCGTTCCGTTCGCGAAGGGAAGTCCATCGTTAGTGGTAGCGCACGTCAGTTGTCGCCGTGCGCCACAATCTCGACGCGCCGCTCAGGCGCCATGCAGGCGATCTGCTCGGCCTGCGCCAAGTGTTCGCTGCAATCGGCAGAAATCGCTTCGCCCATGCCGCGTGCGGTGATCGAGCCTGCCGGCATGCCCGCGCTCAGTAGCACCTCGCGCACCGAATCCGCCCGCCGCTGCGACAGGGCTTGGTTGGCCGCTGTAGTTCCGATGCGATCGGTATAGCCGAGCAGTTGCACCTGCAACGTGGCGGCATCGCGCAACTCTCCGGCAATCTGCTCCAGCCGCGCACGGCCATGGTCGCTCATATCAGCGGTGGACCACTTCGCGTAGGGAAAGAGCGTATCGGTCGATACCGAGAATTTTCGACTCTTCGGTACCGGTGCGGCCATTGCTGGGGTGGTCGCCAGTAGCTGCTCGCAAGCAGCCGGCGCCCACAACAGACTGCGAGCCAGCGACTTGTCGTCGAACACTACCTTGAAGCGACACTGCTGCATCTGGCTGTCCGGCCCCTGCAGGTGGAACAGGTAGTCCCATTCGCGCGCGCCAAAGCCTTCGCGAAAATGTGGACTGCCGACCAGCCCGCGCAGTTGCGCCTTGGTCAGGCCCGGCACGACCAGGCGCAGGTGGTCCGGCTTCGGCACGCTACCGCCCTTCTGCACCAGGTAACGCGCGTCCGGGAATACTGCTTCTTGAATCGTACCCTCGGCACTCAGACCGCGGCTGACGTGACGAGTGCAACTCGTTGCCAGCACGATTGGAGCAAGCAGCGAGAGCACGAGGAATGGGTGGTTGATCTTCATATTGGTTTTTCCTGATTCTTGGGTCGGTCATCCGGAGAGCGGCGGCCCGCCGCTCTCCGGACGTCCCTTCGTCACCACTGGATGCCGGCACCCACCGTGAAGCCGACATCGCCGGTGGTGTTGCCACTGACATTGGCCTTGTAGACATAGCGACCGTTGTCGGTCACGCCGGACAAACCGACCGCCAGCGCCTGCTCACCCTGATAGCCGCTGACGGCCGCCGACAGCATGTTGGCGCCCGGCTGATAGGCCTGCGGCATGCCGGCCATCGCCATGGCCGCTGCAGTACCGCCACGCGCGTCGCGTCGCGCTTCCCAAGCGTCCTGCTTCACTTCCTGGAAGCGGCTGTCGGTGTAGCTGTTGGCCTTGCCGAGGGTCTTGTCCAAACCCGATTGCAACTGGGCCACGTTCACCGCGTCGGTATCGGCCACGCCAGCACGCACGTTGTGCACCGTGGTGGTGGTCTTCCCGCCCGGCCCACCCAGGCTCATGCTGCTGTAGTCGCTCTTGCCGCCGCCATCGGTCGAGTCGTAGCGCGCCCCGCCGTCCTGCGAGTTCTTCAGCTGCGAAACATTTACCGCATCGGTGTCGTCAGTGCCCGCGGCGACATGCGAGAGGGTGCGCTCCTTACCCGCCGAACCGACCGCAACCGTGTTGGCTTTGGAAGCCACCGAACCGGCACCCAGCGCCACACTGTTGTCGGCCTCGGCCTTGGCACCGTTGCCCACTGCGACGCTGCCTGCGCCCATGGCGACCGCCTGCGGACCGACTGCCACGGCCTCTTCACCGGTGGCACTGGCAGCGGCGCCAGTAGAGTTGACGTTGAGATACTTCACGCCGGCGCCATTCGTGATCGCGTTAATGGCGTTCGTGTTGTTGGTCACTCGCCCATCGACATGGGTGATTGCATCGCCAACGTTGTTCACGGTGGTACCACCGACGTTGTAGGTCGGTTTGCTCACAGTGCCATCGGGGTTGACCTTCGAGCCGCCTCCCAACGAGTCGGCCACCGACTGGCTGCTGGCGAACAACTGACTGCCGTTTATCGCGTCCTTGCTGTCCTTGGCCACCTGGCCGTCGGCTACGCCAGTCAGAACTCGCTCGCCATCGGTACCCTTGAGGTCTACGAGCTTGCCGCCTGTGTCCTTGGCCACAGTGATGTCCTGGCTCGTCGGATCCTGCTGCACCAGCCCCACCGTACCGTTGTTGATCTGATCGCCCAGATTGGTGATGGCCGTAGTGTTGTTGGTTACGCGACCATCTACGTTGGTCAGCGCATCGCCGACGTTCGTCACCGTCTTGCCACCCACAATGTACGTCGGGCCGCTCACCGTGCCGTCGGGGTTCACTTTGGCCCCGCCGCCAAGCGAGTTGACCAAAGAGAGGTTGGTGCCGTACAGCTGCGAGCTGTTGATCGCTTCGACCGACGTCGCCGAGACCGCCCCCTTGGCCACGCTGGTGAGTACCCGGTCACCTTCTGTGCCGGCGAAGGACACCACCTTGCCGTCCTTGTCCTTGGCGACGGTAATGTTCTTGCTCGCCGCATCCTGCTGGACCAGGCCCAGGGTGCCGTTGTTGATCTGATCGCCCAGGTTGGTGATAGCCGTAGTGTTGGTGATCGTACGACCATCGATGTTGGTGATTGCGTCGCCGACGTTGTTCACCGGCTTGCCGTCGACCATATAGGTCGGGCCACTGATGGTGCCATCCGGGTTGACCTTCGAACCGCCACCGAGCGAGTCGACCACGGACTGATTGGTGCCAAACAGCTGCGAACCATTAACTGCCTCCACCGAGGTCGCCGAGACCGCCCCCTTGGCCACGCTGGTGAGTACACGATCACCCTCGGTGCCGGCGAACGACACCTGCTTGCCGTCCTTGTCCTTGGCTACGGTGATGGTTTTGGTCGCCGCATCCTGCTGGACCAGGCCCAGGGTGCCGTTATTGATCTGGTCGCCCAGGTTGGTGATAGCCGTAGTGTTGTTGGTGGTGCGACCATCGATGTTGGTGATTGCGTCGCCGACGTTGGTCACCGGCTTGCCCTCGACCGTATAGGTCGGGCCACTGATGGTGCCGTCGGGGTTGACCTTCGAACCGCCACCGAGGGAGTCGACCACGGACTGATTGGTGCCAAACAGCTGCGAACCATTAACCGCCTCCACCGAGGTCGCCGAGACCGCACCCTTGGCCACGCTGGTGAGCACCCGGTCACCTTCGGTGCCGGCGAAGGACACCTGCTTGCCGTCCCTGTCCTTGGCTACGGTGATGGTCTTGGTCGCCGCATCCTGCTGGACCAGGCCGACGGTACCGTTGTTGATCTGGTCGCCCAGGTTGGTGATGGCCGTAGTGTTGTTGGTTACGCGACCATCTACGTTGGTGATTGCATCGCCGACGTTGGTCACCGGCTTGCCGTCGACCATATAGGTCGGCCCACTGATGGTGCCATCCGGGTTGACCTTCGAACCGCCACCGAGCGAGTCGACCACGGACTGAGTGGTACCAAACAGCTGCGAGCCATTAACCGCCTCCACCGAGGTCGCCGAAACTGCGCCCTTGGCCACGCCGGTAAGCACGCGATCACCCTCGGTGCCCGCAAAGGACACCTGCTTGCCGTCGCTATCCTTGGCCACAGTGATGTTCTTGCTCGTCGGATCCTGCTGAACCAGGTCAATAGTTCCATTGGCGAGCTGGTCGCTCAGATTGGTAATCGCCTGGTTCGTGGCGAACAACTGGCTGCCATTGACGGCGTCAGTGCTGGCGGCGTCCACCCGCCCAGCGCCGACGTTGGTCACCGTCCGCTCGCTGCCGGCCTTGCCAACGCTCACGGTACTCGTCGGCGCAGTACCCGCGTAGTTGTATGCTTTCCCCGCAATCGTTCCGCTCGAAGTGCCGACAGCGGCAGCGGTAACCGAATCGGCGCCCAGCGCAACCGCGCCGGCATGGCTCGCGGAACTGCCACGGCCGATAGCGACGGCCTCGGCGGCCTGTGCGGTGGATTGCCCGCCCAGCGAGATGGCATCGTTCGAGAGCGCCCAAGCACCCCGGGTGGCATTGGCACCCATCGCGATGGCCCCCTGGCTGGTGGCCCGGGTCGAATTCTCTACCGACAGCGCGGTGGTGCCATCACCGCCTGCGCCGCCGATTGAGACCGAATTATTGCCGCTGGCTTCGCTCCCGAAGCCCAGGGCGGTAGAGCCAATACCCGTAGCGCGGGTTTCGAGGCCATTGGCCACGGACCATTTACTGGCGCTGGCATTGAAGCCGAAAGCGCTGCCGGCCTGACCGGTCACTCTGGAAAAACCTCCGAATGCCGTTCCTGCGATTTGACCTGCAGCCGACGCCTCACATCCGGCGACTGTTCCATAGGTGGCGAATTTATCCGTCGCCTGGCGGGTTGTTCCCCCTGTTGGCAGCCGGCCAACGGTCGCGCCCCCGTCCGAAGAGAGACAGGAAGTGGTCGTATTGATGACGTTGGCCTCAGCCATGAATGGCGATGCCGCCAGGGTGCTTAGAACGCACAACAACAGCACAGGGGGCGCAGCGACATCCTTGCTTGCCCCGACGGCATGTCCGCGCCCGAGTTCGGACGTAACTACCAGCGCACCGCGCGTGCGACTCCATATCAGTCGATAAATTCTGTTCATTGCAATCGCCACCAAGTTGAGAAGGGGGCGAATCATGTGAACTTCAAACGGACCGATATATGCGAAAAATCTAATGAAGTGAGAACAATCTGAGGCGAAAGATGCCAGCGATACTGACGCTCTCGCGGGCCCCGAGCCGACTCAAAAGGCGAGCCCTTAATTATCAATCACTTAGGGAAGATATAGACCGCGGCCACATGCGATCACACGGTTACGAGCATCTGTAACGAATGGACACGTTCAACTAAGACTAATCACTTTTTTAGATTTTTCTAATGCAATAGCTCTGTAGCTTTACGCCTTTTTTGCGCATGCGCAGGACTTGGTAACCGTTGGCGATCGAAGGCCTGGCATGACCTCGCAGGGCCAGCGCAATCCTGCTGCAGCGTGTTTCGCCGGCCTATTCCGGACTAGTGATCTCGTATCCGGCGGCGCGAAACGCCGTCAGATAACCCCCATCGGCGAGCAACTCACTGAGCGGCACGACCGCAAATGTGCCCGCATTCTCCTGCAAGGCGCGCCGCGCTATCGCCAACCAATGCTCGCGCATCCGCTGTTGCAACCGATCCATGCCGCGCCGCCTTGCAAATTCGGTATCCGATATCGCCGCACTACACGCGCCGGCAGGATCCTCACGCGGCATCTGCCGCAGTGCTTCGATGTCCCCCACGGCCCAAGCGTTGGCGCGCTCGACCATCGTCGGCAAATCGTTCTGCACCGCGTTGAGCAGGCTCTCGAAGCACGCGCGGTCGTCCATGCCGCCGGCACGGAATTCGCGGATGGCCTGCTTGGGATCGCTTACCTTGAATTCCAGCGTGGTCGATGTCGGTTTCAGGCCACGGCGCTTGGCCGCCGCTTCCACTACTGGCCACACCACCGGCTTTCGCGACAGGCCACTCTTCTTGATGGCCGCCTGGTAGAGCTCGCCAGCGGCGACTATCGGGCGCTTCTTCTCTATGCCACTGTCACGCCCAAGGTAGCGTTGCTTTAGCGGCAGCCAACGGGCGTAGAGCTCGGGAGGCAGCACCTGCTGCAGGGTAGCGCCGTCTTCGTTCTTCATGGCCTTCATCGCCGAAGGGACCAAGGCCAGTTTGCCGAAGAAGCCGACGTCGGCTTCGAGCTTGACGTAGGGCGAGGCGAGCACTTGCTGCGATTGCGCGATGGCCTGCACGACCTCGTCCGCCTGCCAGGTGATCCCGGCCGGCAACGGCGCGATGGTGCCGAGAATCCACAACGTGTGCTCGCCCTGTGTCACTTTCCACAAGCGCGGGCCGGGTTGCACGCCGCGCACCACCATCGCATCGAGATCGACAATGGCGCCCTGCCCCGTGGATGCCGCAGGCGGTGCCGCCGCGGCCAGCGGCAGGGCTGCGCCCAGCGCCAGACCAAGGACCATGGCCGTCAGCCAATGGATGCGCTTCGTTGCGTCCTGCATTGCCACTCCAAGATAGGTTTCCTGGCGCGGACGCTAACCGATGGCGCGAAGCGCTGCGTTAGCGATTCGTTGGCGGCTAGCCGGTTGGCTCACTCGTGGCGACGTGCGTAGCAGGTGCGGAAGAACACCCCCAGATCCCAGCTGTAGCGCTTGAGCAGCCGGCGCGGTTCGCGCGAGAGGCGATACAGCCACTCGAGACGGTGGCGACGGACCCATTCCGGGGCACGGCGAGCGTTGCCGGCCAGGAAGTCGAGCAATGCACCCACGCCGAATACCAGCGGCGTGCGCAGCTGGGCGGCGTTGTCGAGCATCCACTGCTCTTGCAGCGGGTTGCCGAATGCCACCAGGAGTACGTCGGCGCCGCTGTCGTTGATCATCGCCGGCAGGGCGTCGCCGGCACGCTGGCGGCCGCCGTAGCCGTCGCAGGTACCGACCACGATCTGGCCATGGCGCTCGCGCAAGGTATGCGCGGCGGCTTCGGCCACGCCGGGCTGGCCGCCGAGCAGGAAGAAACGAAGCGGCCGCGCGGCGTGCTCGCTGAGGTAGGGAATGAAATCAGTGCCGTTGAGGTTGCCGGCGAAGCGGCGGCCGTGCAGCCAGCGCGCCGCCAGGTCCATGCCGATGCCGTCGTTGACGATCCGTACCGCCGGGTCGGCCAGGCGCCCACGCAGCCCTTGGCATTGCACGATGAAGTTGGTGTTGGCAAAGCACACCAACCGCTGCTCGCCCCGTGCCATCGCGGTGTACAGGGATTGGGCGAAAGCGGGCTGGGTGGTCGAAAGCACCTCGAATCCGCCCAGGCGCACCCCCTCGCCGACTGCAAAGCGGTCCGCCTGGATTCCGATGTCGGAGGCGGCTGGGTCGCTGCTCACGGCGAATCCCACAGGTCGTAGGGAAAGGCGGCGAGCAGCCCGGCCTGCACCGCGGCCAGGTCGAAGTCGCCATTACCACCGAGCGCAATGCACTCGGCCACGCTGGTGCCGGCATGCCATTGGCTGCGGCCGGTACCGAGATAATAGTCGTCGTACTTGAAGCGATCCTCGCCGTTGCCCCAGTCGAGGTAAACCGAAGGAATGCCGTAGGCCTCGGCCAGGATCAGGCCATGCAGCGAGCTGCTCACCACCAGCCGCGCGCCCAGCAGGCGACGCATGAAGGTGACCGGCGGGCAGTCCGGGGTGACCAGCATGCCGGCGAAGTCGCGGTATTTGTCCAGCGGCTCGTTGAAATGCGGGACCACGACGACGTCGCGCGGCTCGGACGGACCCAGGAGTTCGGCCGGGAAGAACAGCGGCATCAGCAGCCCCGGGTCGCCATAGACTTCGGGCACGGGAATACCCCGCCCGAGCAGATACTCGCGCGTGCGCGGGCCGCGTACGGCGCGCACATCGAGCATGCCGAACTGGTGCTGGTTGGCGGCGATCTTGCCGTTGATGCCGCTGCCCCACACGGTGTCGCCGGTGCGGGCGAAGTGCAGCACCGAGCCGATCGCGAACAGGCGCTGGCCATTGGCGGCCTTGTCCATCAGCGCGAAGTCGCGCAGCGAGAGCACGCGCGAGACGATCACCTGTGAGAGCTGATCGCCCATGTTGGTGCGGCCGTCCTTGGGCTGCCACCAGTAAAGGGCGCGGCGCTCGGTGTGGTCGATCCAGCGGTGCAGCAAGGCGTTGGGCATAGGGGTCTCGAAGTCGGAAGTCAGCGCACGGGGGCGATGCGGGTGTCGGGATAAGCGGCGGGGTCGAGCACGCGATCGGTGGTCTGCGCCCAGTCCAGGCATTGGCGCAGGCGCTCACGCGGGGCGGCCAACGCTTGGCCCATCGCGGTGACGATCGAGGCTTCGTCGCCCGGCGTGTAGCCGAAGCGCGAGCGATAACCACCAACCACGGCGTAAGGGCACACGGCGGGCAGGCCGAAGAAATCGTATTGCAGCAGCTTCATCGAACTGTCGGCCAGGTAGGCCGGCACCTGCGAGGACGCATACGGGGCAATGCCGACACGCGCATGCTTGATGTAGCGGATGGTCTCGGCATGCTTCATTTCGCCGTAGACCACGACGTTGTCGCCATAGTCCGGATGCCGCCCCATGCCCGAGCCGATGACATGGAAGGTCACGTCCGGGAAGGCGCGGCTGGCAGTGACGAAGAAGCGCGGGTCGAACAGCATCGAGCCCACCGCCACCGCATGGATGCCCTCGCCATAGGGATTGGGGTCGCCCATTGCCTCCAGGCCGTGGTCGATACCGTGGCCGACATGGAAGACGTTGTCGCGGCTCGCGATCTCGCCGGCCATAGCGGGTGAGACCAGGGCGATCACGTCCAGCGCGGGGGCGACGCGGTCGAAGGTGCGAGCGACCCAGTCGGCCACGTCGATCGCCGACAGCGCATCGGAAGCGCGATAGACCAGCCGCGCGCGCGGATTCACCTGCCGCGCCAGTTCGATAAAGGCGATCGCGGTGCCACTCTCGAAGACGATGACATCGGCCTCCTGCATCCACTGCCGCAGGATCTGCGGCGGATGCCGGGCGTACCAGTCGAACATCGCGTTCTCCAGCGGCCGCGCCCAGCGCCGCCGCGTATTGAACGGATGCACCAGGGCGCGCCACAGGTAGCACTCGACGCCGCGATGTTCGACCACACGGTTGGCGGTGTCGTCCAGCGGCAGGCGCGCATCGCCCTTCCAGCGCGACAGGCGGCTGTAGCGCAGCGAGAAGAAGCGCGTGGGTCCGCGCTGGGCCAGCTGTTCGGCGATGAAATGGATGTTGGCGCGGCGCGGGGTGCGGTAGTCGTGCGCGGACAGCACCAGGTAGCGCGGCGCGGCGGCCGCGGCGGCGGAATCTGCGCCCGCGGGGGCGGCGGACAGCAAGGCGTTCATCGGCGACTCCGGGCTTCGGCGATCAGGTGGCGGGTTTGCAGGATGGACAGCACATCGCGGCGGAATGCCGGCCAGGCCAGGAAGACCAGGCCCAGGGAAACGAGCATGACGCCGCTGCCGATGCCGAGCTGGCGCCACAGCGCGCCGCCCAACCAGGCCGATGCGGCATACGAAGCGCCCGCGCAGGCGCCGTAGGCGACGACCGCGCGTGCGCCGTTGGCGAATACCGACCAGACCGGTACGTCACTGATGCGGCCGACCCAGTACAGCGACAGCGGCCACATCACCAGCAGGCCGAACGAGTAACCGGCGGCGACGCCCTCCACGCCCCACCAAGAGCCTGCAAAGATGCAGGCGATGAGCAACAGCCGGGTGACCACCGAGTAACGCAGCTGGGCGCCCATCAAGCCCTTGGCCAGGAACACCCAATAAGCGGCGTAGGCCGTGGTCTGGAACACGCCACCGATCGTCAGCCACTGGAACAGCGGCACCGCCGGGCGCCATTGCTCGCCCAGGACCAGCACCATCAGCGGCAGCGCCTGGGCACAGGCGAAGGCAAAGGTAGCCACGATCAAATGCACCATCACCGTTTGCCCGCGCAGCAAGAAGGCGGCGAAGCGCTCGCGGTCGTCCTGCAATTGCGACAGCACCGGCAACGCCACGGTGGTGGCCGGGGCGTTGATCTGGTTCAGCGGCATCATCAGCAACTGGAAGGCGCGGTTGTATAGGCCCAATGCTTCGGCGCCGGTGCGCGCACCGATAATCACCTGGCCGACATTGCGGCTGGCATAGCCAAGCAACTGGGCCAGCATCAGGTTCCAGCCGAAGCCCAGGAACTGCCGCATCGGCGCGGCGCGGGTATAGCCGCGCGGCAACCAACGCGCGCACAGCACGGTGAGCACCAGTTGCACCGCTGACTGCACGACTTGCTGCAGCACCAGCGCCCAGAAGCCGGCGCCGGCCAGCGCGGCGGCCACCGCCGCCAACAGGCCGGCCACCTGCGCGCCGACATCGCTGAGGGCGAGCTGGCCAAACCGCAGGCCGCGGCTGAGATGGGCGCGGAATTGGGTGGTCATGCCGCTGAGCAGGAAGGTGACCGCCAATGCCTCGGAGATCTGCACCAGTGCCGGCTCGCGATAGAACGCGGCCAGCGCATTGGCCCCGGCAAACACGGCCACCGCCAACACCAGGCCGATGCCGGTGTTGATCCAGAACAGGTTGTCGCGCTGGGCCCGGCTGACTTCGCGCGCCTGCACCGCGGCCGAGGACAGGCCGAAATCGCGCAGGATCTCGGCCGCGCCGACGATCGCGGTGACCATCGCCATCAGGCCGTAGTCATGCGGGGTCAGCAGCCGCGCCAGCAGGATGATGCCGCCGAACTGCACGGCCACGCGCACGCCCTGCCCGGCCATGGTGACGAACGCGCCACCGGCCGCGCGCGCGCCCAGCCGCGGTGTGGGCGCCACGCTGGCGGCCTCGCTGCTCATGCGTAGGCCTCGCTGTCGCGGCCCATCGCTTCGAGATAGGTGCAGTAGTGCTGCTGGCCGATGGTGTCCCAGTCGCGGCGCGAGAGGTCCGGTGCGGCCGCACGCGGCGATTGACGCAGCTGGGCAAGCGTATCGGCCAACAGCTGCGCATCCAGCTCACCCCGATACAGATGCACCCAGCCAGGCCCGACTTCCTCGGCCACCGCGGCATTGGACTCGCTCCATGGCGCCAGCACCGGCCGTTGCAGCGACAGGGCCAGCAGCAACGTGCCCGAGTTGTGCATCTGCCGATACGGCAACACCACCAATTCGGCCAGGCCCACCTCGCGCGCCAGCTCGGCGTCGTCGATATAGGCCAGGTGCGCACTGATGCGCGGATCGGCGGCGCAGGCGGCCTCGACCGTGGCCCGCATCTCCGGCGTGGCCGGGTTGCCGCATATCCGCAGCTGCACATCGCGATCCGGCAACGCGCCGACCGCCTCGATCAGCGTCTCCACGCCCTTATAAGGACGGATCAAGCCGAAATGCAGCAATCGCCCGTGCTGCGACGGCGGTTGCGGGAACGACGCAAACCAGTCGCGGTAGTGGCCGTGCAGGATCGTGTCGGTGAACGGCGGCCTCGGCGGCGTGGCGGCATTGATGCGGATCCACCGCCGGGTGAGGCGATCGATCCACGCCAACAGCCATTGTTCGGTACGGCCCTGGCTTTCGTGCGGCTGCAGGTTGTGCAAGGTGCGCACCACCGGTGTGTGGGTGAGTTGCAGGCGCAGCAGCAGCAGCGCGGTGCAGGCGCGCTTGGCCCAGGTCCCGGCGCGACTGGAGTGACGCATCAGGTATTCGGGCCAGTGCAGGTGCAGCACGTCGTAGCGCGATAGCAGCGCGGCGCGCATCGAGAAGTACTGCTGCTCGACGACGTCGGGCAGCGAGTCGTAGAGCTGGGTCAGGTAAGGATTGGTGCGCTCGCCCGGGCGTTCGGTGGAGAACAGCACGGCTACGGTGGGCGCGGCGTCGCGAGGGTTCATCGCAGCACCTCGGCAGCGGCGCGCGGGGCGAGCGCGGCGCGGTATTCGTCCTGGTATTGGCGCGCGATGTGCCGCCAGTCGTAGCGCGCGGCGAAGGCCATGGCCTGTTCGCGCAACGCTGGCCATTCGCTATCGCTGGCTTCGGCCAGGGCCTGCACCTGGGCGGCGGCGGCGTCGGCTTGGGCCGGTTGTACCAGCACACCGAGTCCGGATTCGCGTCGCAGTCGCGCAAACGGCGGGATGTCGCTGAGCACCGGCAGCAAGCCGGCACTCATGGCTTCCACCGCGGCAATACCAAAGCCTTCGTGCCGCGACAGGCAGACGAAGAACTGCGCTTGCTGCAGCAAGGTGGCCAGCTCGGCCGGGCTGGGCGCAACGATGAGCTCAACCTGCGCCTCCAGCCCGCGCGCGGCGATGGCCTGGCGCAGCGTGGCCTGGTCGAAGTCATATTCGCGTCCGGCCAGCAACAGGCGCCAGTCGGGATCGCGGCGGCGCAGCGCGGCGAGCAGGTCGAGCGTTTCCAGCAAACCCTTGTTGACCGACCACCGCCCAAAGTACACCAGCGTGCGCCCCGGTCCCGGGTTGCCGCGGTTGGCGAACTTGGCCACATCCACGCCATTCTCGATCACCCGCAAGCGCTCGGCCGGCACGATCTGCGAGAACAACCGGCCATCGTTCTCGCTGGTGGCGATGATCCGCGCGTAGGCCCGCGCCGAGGCCCGCGTAAGCGTGCGGAACCACAGTTGCTTGAGCCGCGAAGCATAGGCCGTGTGGAAGAAGCCGCCATGGGTGGAGACCACCATCGGCTTGCGATGCGTAGGCCGCGCCATGGCCAGGAAGTCGTAGAAGAAATCGATGCCGTGCACGTGCACCAGGTCTGCATCGCCCAGGTGGCTCAGCACCTGCGGCGCCAGCGGATAACGCGAGGAGCCGCGATAGCCGATACGGCGGATCGCGATGCCATCGATCTTGTCCGCGGCCGGCAGGCGCGCTTCAGGCGCGGTGAACAGGCGGTCGAGCGTCAGCACCTCGGCCTGGCCGCCCTGCTGCAGGTGTTGCCGCGCTACGTTGAGCACGACTTCTTCCATGCCGCCGACGGAAGGATGGAACTGGCGAACCACATGCACGACTTTCATTGCGACCGTACCTCGGGAGTAGCGTTGAGCTGCGCCGTTGCCGCAAGTCGGCGCGTCAGGCCGATGGTCCAAGGCGCCCAGCGCGCCAGGATCCAACGCAGGGGAACGGCGGCGGCGATGGCGATGGCCGTCACCAGCAGGGCCCAGCCCGGACCCGGTGGCGCGGCGATGCCGGCCAGCGCGCGCACGCCGGAAAGGAAGAACAGCACCAGGAAGTGCGTGCACAGGATCAGCAAGGTGTTGCGGCCGATCCATTGCACGCCGGGCCAGCGCTGTATCCAGCCGCCGACATGCAGCATCAAGCCAGTGCCCAGCAGCGCCACCAGCAAGAACAGCGCCGGCCAGTGACCGAAGCGCAGCAGATTCACGTCGACCTTGCCGTTGATCCACGCCAGTGGCAGCCACAACACCGCCAATAGCAACGGCACGCCCCACCAGGCAAACGAATGGGCATCGCCCGCCCGATGCCGCGCTACGGCCGCACCGGCGGCGAAGAAGAACAGCGACACCGGTAGCACGTCCAGGCCCCAGGGCAGGCGCAGACCCAGTGACGGGAACCAGGCGCACCACAGGCAGGCGATCACCGCCATGGCCACAGCGAGTACGCCAGCCGACACCCGCTTGCTCAGATAATGGAACGCCAACGCGGTAACGAACAGCGCCGGCAGGAACCACAGCGCTGGCTGCACATACAGTCGATCGCCGGTGCCCTGCAACAGCCCGAGCAAGGGATCCCACGCCGGCACCGCGCCCCAGCGCGCCGCCTTGGCGCCGATGTTGCGTGTCGCCAACCAGTACGCGTAGGCCACGAAGAAGAAGAACACATACGGCACGACCAGGCCGCGCACCAGCTTTTGCCACGTCTCGGCATCGCCACGCGGGCGGCCGTAGGCGGCACCGACCCAGCCGGACAGGAAAAAGAACAACGGAACGTGGAAGCTGAAGGCCAGCAAGGTATACAACTGCGGCACGCCCTTGGCGTGGCCCAATACCACCAGCACGATCGCGATGGCGCGGGTGGCGTCGATGCGACCGTCGCGACTGGCGGCGGCGGCGCTCATGGCGGCGGCCCTGCGCCAACAGCCGAGCGCTGGTGCCACAGTTGCCGTGCCGGCGGCAGCACCGGCGCGCCCTGCCACAGCCAGCCACAGACGAACCACCACAGCGCCGCGGTCTTGATCGAGAAATAGCCGTTGGAGACCAGCAGGCTCAGCGCGAAGGCGAGGATCGCCAGGTGCTTGAATGCCTGCCCTTCCCTGCCCGGCAGGATCATCAGGAAGGAATACGCCAGCAGGAAGGCCAGCACCACGAAGATCGATTGCGAGACCACGAAGTACGCGATGCCGCTATCGAAGTACCGATACGCCTCGTTGATATCCAGCCCCAGCCAGGCCTGCACCGACAATCGCGACATCGAATCGACGGTAAAGAAGATGCGGCCCAGCATCGTGTCCTCGTAGGCCTGCACGCCGGCGGCGCTGACCAGCGCCCAGCCTCCCAGCAACACGGCGCCAAACAACGCGAACGCCAGTCGCTGGTCCAGCCGGCGCAGGATCGGCGCGGCCAGCAGCATCAGCACGCAGGTGCCGGCGGCGAGCCGGCCATCGGAGGCGACGATGAGGAAACCGATAAGGCCGAAACTCAACAACTGCTTCCACCCACTGAGCCAGCGCCGGAACGCCAGCAGCACGGCCATAAAGAAGATGATGTAGTTGCCCATCGTCACCGGTTCGATGAACACCGAAGAGGCGCGCGGCAGGTTGCTCCCGGGAAGGAAGTTGCGCGCGCCCGGCCGGGTGGCGCTGACGAACAGGTTGCTGTCTTCGTTCCAGAAGCCAGAGGCGCTGAAGCCACGCGCGTTGACGAAGTAGCTCTTCGGGTTGACCACATCGCCGTAGGTGACCGGCATCGCCAGCTCGAACGCAGCCACCAGCGCGATCACCAGCGTCATCCGCACGAACAGCTTGGGTACCGAACCGCGATAGGCGCAACCGAGCACCAGGAAAGCGAAGGGAATCAGCGCATCGCGCAGGAACTTGGGATCGAACTGCCAGACCAGGAAGAAGCGCAGCAACGCCAGCAGCACGATAAAGGCCAGACCACCCACCACCAACGCGGCGCGGCGCCGGTCCAGCGACCACACGCCGAGCACGAAGCAGGCGCCGTAGAGGACGAATTCCACCGCATAGGTCATCGCCGGGCGCACGGTGAAGACCTTGGCGTTCACCACCGCCAGCAGGAAGTTGTAGCCGATGGCCAACAGCAACACGCACTCGACCAGCACATTGCGCCAGCGCAGCCGATGCGCCAGCCGCGGCGACAATGCCGCCGCCCAGGCGGGCAGCGGCATTGGCATGCCGGCGTGGGCGCCCACTGCCGACATCAGTAGGCGTTCTTCTGGCCGAGCACCCGCACCGCAGTGAGCACGATGATCCGCGCATCCAGCCACAGCGACCAACGCCGGATGTAGTCCAGGTCGTACTGGATGCGCTTCTTCATCGTGCGCAGCTCCGGAGTTTCGCCACGGAAACCATTGACCTGCGCCCAACCGGTAATGCCCGGCTTGACGTAATGCCGCTGCATGTAATGGTGGATGAGCTTCTCGTAGTGCGTGTTGTGCTGCGCCGCATGCGGCCGCGGGCCCACCACCGACATGCTGCCGCCGAGCACATTGAACAGCTGCGGCAGTTCATCCAGGCTGCTGCGGCGCAGGAACGCGCCGAAGCGGGTGATGCGGCTGTCGTGACGGGTCGCCTGCTGCACGTGCTCGCCATCCTCGTGCACGCGCATCGAGCGGAACTTGTACATGTAGAACTCGCGCCCGCCCAGGCCATGGCGGCGCTGGCGGAACAGCACCGGGCCAGGCGAGCTGAGCTTGACCCCGATCGCGCAAGCCAGCATCACCGGCCACAACACCATCAGCGCCGCGGCAGCCACCACCTTGTCCTGCAACGCCTTGGCGACGATGAAGTAGCTGTCGCGATCGACCCCACCCTGGCGCAGGTTGATCACCGGCACGTTGCCGATGACCTCGCCGGACTGGTTGAGCATGCCGAAATCGAACAAGTCCGGCACCAGCTTGACGTTGATCGGGTAGCGGTCGAGGCCTTCGAGCAACTGCTTGATGTGGTCGCGCTCGCCCAAAGGCAGCGAGATCCAGACCTGGTCGACGTGATTGGCTTCAAGGAAGGAAATCAGGCCGTCCGGGCTGCCCAGGCACGGCAGGTCTTCCTGCCGATGCTCGGCCAGGGTGAGGTCGTAGCGGCTACTGAAGTAGCCGACCACCTGCATGCCTACCCACGCATTGCGTTGCAGGTACTGGTGGATCTTCATCACCGGATGGCGCAGGCCGACCACCACCACGCGTTGGCTGTCCATGCCCAGGCTGCGCAGATGGTTGAGCAGCATGCGCAGGCCGGTGCGTGCCAGCACCAAGCTGACCAACCCGCCGAGGAACCACAAGCCGATCCACAGGCGCGAGACGCCCTGACCGAACTGCACCACCAATGCGTGAACCGAGAACAGCGCGAACACCCCGCCGAACGCAGCGCCAAGCACCAGCAGCTCCTGCCGCAAACCGCGGCCACGCCAGCTGCGATACAGCGGGAACAAGGCAAAGCAGATCACCGCATACAACGCGGTAGTGCCGATGGCCACGCGATAGGCCGCGGCCGGCACCCAGGTGCCATAGAGGATGCGGTAGGCGCACAACGCGCTGGCTACCACTACTGCCACATCGAACACACGCAAGACCAGATCGGCCGCAGCCGAATACTTGGTCAACATTCGCGACGAACTCGATGTATACGTCGCACTACTCAGATCGGCCAATAACATGGGATTGTCCTCCAAACCCTAAGGCGTCGCGCGCGTGGGGAACACACTGCACCTTCGGGCCTCGATCGCCTGCCGCATGCCTGACGGCGCCCTCCTACGCCGACCCCGGGCATGCGACAGCCCTTATTGCTCAGCGGCGCCCGCGCCGCCATACCTACATTCCATCCCGCTAGCCGCTCTCCACCTCTACCACCCTTCCGCATATCTCCGCGCCGATCGCCTTCTGTTCGCATGGCGAAAATTAGCCGATCGCCCTGCCCTCACCCTGAATCACTTGTCACCAAAGTGACCGCGCCGCACTGCTTCGACGGTCACGTTCTAGCCAGTTCATCGGCCGGGTCGCGCAGCAAGAAACGCAGCAGCGCCACCGCGACACCGATGAACAGACCGAAAACCAGCGCCAGTGCCAGATTCAACGGCAACTTCGGCATGAACGGGCTGCCGGGTACATCGGCGCCATCGACAATCGATACGTTGTTGTTGCCGACATTGCCGGCCACGCCGATTTCCTTGTAGCGCTGCAGCAAGGCGTCGTAGAGCTGGCGATTGGTGTCGGCTTCGCGCTTGAGCAGGTTGTAGCGGATGCTGCGCGTCTGCAGATCGATCTCATCGCCCTTGAGGCCGGCGATGCGCGCGTTCATCAGCTGCTCCTGCTGGCTGTCGGCCTCGTACTGCGCCTTCAGTGCGGCGCGAATGTTGAGTACCTCGCCGTTGATCTGCTTCTGCACTTCGCCGGACTGCGCCTTGAGGCGGAGCATTTCCGGGTAGTCCGGCTTGAAGGTGGAAAGCTTCTGCTGGTACTCGGCATTGATCCGCACCTGTTCAGCGCGCAGCTGCTGGATCAGCGGGCTGGAGATCACCTGCGGCAGGCCCATGCCATCGCCCTGGCTGGCCTGGCGCCACGCCGTCTCGGACTTGATGCGCTGGCTCTGCGCCGCAGCCAGAAGCGCATTGAGCTCGCTCAGGTTCTGCGCCGGCAGGGACGGCTTGTCCTCACCGACCGGGACGATCATTTCCTGACCGGAATACTCCACCAGCTTGCGCTCGGAGTCCTCCACCCGGTCGCGCAATTGCTGCAAGCGCTCGGCCAGGTACTTGGTGGCAAACGAATTGGCTTGCAGGCGCCGCTGCTGGTTGCTGACGATGAATACCCGCGGATACGCATTGGCGACCTTCGCTGCCACGCGCGGGTCCGGCGAGCTGAAGTTGACCCGTACCAGGCGCGAATTGCGGATCGGCTCGATCTCCAGGCCATCGATCAACGCGGCCACCAGCGCGCGCTCGATCGCCGCCTGCCGCTGCGGCGATTGCTTGTCGCTTTCCGGGTGGGTGCTGTCGAACTTGGCGGCCGCCTTGTCCACGGTCTCGCGGAAATACGGATCCTCGGCCAGGCGCGCCTCGCGCACGACCTGCCGCGCCAGCGAGCGGCTCTGCAGCAGTTCGTACTGAGTCTCGTAGAAGTCGCGATCCTGCGGCGATTCGGCCGGCATCAGGTTCTCGACGTTGACCACGTTCAGGGCTTCGCGTTCGATCTGCAAGGTGCTGGTGGCGCGGTAGCTCGGGGTGATCATGAAGGTCACCACCAAGGCCGCCAGCACGATCGCCGCGGTGATGCCGACGATCAACCAGCGTTGCGCCAACAGCGCGCGCCAGTAATCGCGCAGGCTTAGTTCGGGGTGGTGCGCGTGATGCATGGGAGTGGGGGTCTGCTGGATCATCGGTAGGCCCGCCACACCATGACGAACGGGGTCAGCTCAAGTGCGGTGCGCAGCAGCAGGCGGGCATCGGAGCGATACACCACGACGACGTCGCCCCCGTAGATTTCCGGATCCGGCGAGCGCCCGTGCTCGATGTCGCCGAGGTCGAAGCGCGCGACCATCTTCTGGCCCTGGACGGTCCGGAACACGATGATGTTGCCGCGGCTGGCGATATTGCTGACGCCCTTGGCCTGTGCAATCGCCTGTTGCAAGGTGAGGTTGGCGCCGACGATGGGGTAGATGCCCGGCTCGGACACCGCACCGGTCACGGTGACGCGGCGGCCATTGGCCTCCTGCACGAACACCGACACCTGGGGATCCTGCAGATAGGTCTGGCGATACCGACCGGCGACTTCGCGCTCGAATTCAGCCACGCCCTTGCCAGCGGCCGGCAGTGAACCAATCAGCGGCAACGACACCAGCCCGTCGTTATCGACGCGAACCGTGCGTTCGAGATCGTCGATCTGGAACACCTTGACCAGGAGCACATCCCCGGGCGAAAGCCGATACTCCGGCTGCACCGTGGCCAGGGCCAACGGGTCGGGTTGGGGCAGCTCCCTCGCCATGTGTGACGTACCGCTACATGCCGCCAGCGTCATCAGGACCAGCGACAGAAGCATCCGTATTCCGCTGCGACTTCCGTGGGAATAACTCATGCGTCGTTATCACCGCCTCTTGAAATTCGGGACGACCTCGCCCACGCCGGACGCAATGCACCCAGGGGAACGGCGGAACGAGGTCTTTGGATTTGCCTTGCATCCCGATGCCGCTACTGCGCATCGGTCGACCACAAACTTCGGAACAACTGTTTGGAGCAAAGCGTGTTGCGACGCACTATGGCATAGAAAACGCTTCCGGCAATCCCTCGGCGCCAAAAAAATGGCGCGACGTAAGAATTGGGTTCAAGTTCGTCTTCGACTCGTTCACGTACGCTGCACACGAAGACCGAGATTTGCGCGGTACAAGCATTTTTTACGTGATCGCTGTCACGTCATTCCGCTACCTGCACGCATCTATTCCTCGCGGCACTATCGGTTGCAACGCGGGCAGCCGAACATTCTTCACGTGGCCTCGACATGGCGCGAAGTCAGCGCCGACGCTCCACCTCGGCATCGGTAGGAATCAGTCCCGCCTGCTCCAGCATCGCCTGCAAGCGCCCGCGCACGTGCTCGACGTCCTCCGCCCCCGCGGCCTCGCGTATGCGCTCGGCTTCGGCCTGGAAGGCCAGGAAATCGAAGTCAGCGTCCTCGTCCGTACACAGCTGCGGCAACTGGTCCTGCAGCGTGTCCAGACATCGGTCCAACTCAACACGGGTCAGCATGGCAATGTCACCTTCGAAACCCGCAACCTTGCGCGTCGTGCGTCAAATCGGCGCGAAGAACCGCCGGCTTGCGCGATTCTTGTGACCGACGTCAGGACACTTGCCTCATTGCAGCAGTCGTGGTGACGACGTCGCCGATCTTGGCGTCCGCCATCAGCGACAGCGCGCGCTTCTTGACCGCCGCAAGAGCCGCGACCGCGCCGGAGACCACGCGCACATCGTATTCGCGCGCGTTGGCATCGACCGCTGTGGCCATCACGCAGGAGTCGGCGGTCATGCCGGTCAGATAGAGGCGGTCGACGGCCAATTTTGCCAACAGCACCGGCAGCGCCGTAGCCAGGAACGCGGAGTGCTTGGGTTTGAGCACGAAGTAATCCTCCGGTCCCGGCGGGATCAGGTCCACCACCGCCTTGCCGGTGCCGCCGGAGGCGCGCGCCATCGCCACCAGCTCGCCGAAATCGGCCCGCCAATTGGCGAAGTTGTCGTTGGCGTAGATCACCGGATGGCCGCGCCGATGGAAATGCTCGCGCAGCCGGGCAATGTCCTTGGCTGCGGCCACCACGCTGGCGTGCAGGGCTGGCGCCTCGGGGAAGTCGAAGGCACTGACCATGTCGATGATGATGAGCGCTGGGCGCATGCGGGGGAGTCCTCCTGCGCCCAGCATGCGAGAGCGGGTGTATAGCCGTTGCATACGCAGGACAAGCACCAAAGAAAAAGGCCCGCATCTCGCGATGCGGGCCTTTCTTGTTTGGTCGGGGTAGCCGGATTCGAACCGACGACCACCAGTCCCCCGGACTTGGGCTGTGACCATTCTAAACAATTGAAATATTAAGCATTTCCTTCGCGCTTGGATGAGTGCAGATCGCGCAATTCGATCTATCCCAATCAATTACTTACGATGCGTTAGGGTGGGAGCGCTGCCGGGGTGGCGCGCTACTTCATCCGCAGACGGAGCATCGCATCGCGGACGGCGCCCCAGTTCAGGCCACTCATAGATTTGCTTATACGGAGCTGAGCGAGTCCGGTGCGAAGAAGCAGGCTCCTTGGCTCAACGCTTCCTGGCCAGGGGTTCTGGCGGCGGCGGCGGGAGGGTGATGGTGTGCTCGAGCATCCACGCAGGCGGGAAGTCGGGCGGCAATTGCTTGCCCTCGCGCAGAAACGCCACTATCGGAGCCAGCGCACCGGTTTGCAGTTCCTGGTCGCTATAGCGACGGCCATAGATGAGCTCGATGTCAAGGATCGATCCGTCTTGGGGCACCAACTTGATCGTGTCGGTCTTTGAATTCGTCGCGATCAGATAGTGACGCCCCACCACCAGCGTGACGCCGCCGCACCAACTGGTCTCGAACACGATCTTCTTGTAACCACGAGAGTCGCCCAGCAACTCCTGGAGCGGACTGATACGCCCCTCGACTTCGGCCATGTAGGCGCCGGAACCCAACTCGGTTCGGTGGTAGTCCGCGCGCACCAGTTGGAATATAAAAACGGAAGTGGCCTGCTTCAGCGCTGATTCCAGCGTGGGCGGCACCGGGTACTGGCAAGCGGACGCAGAGCCGGGAAGTCCCACCAAGCAGGCCAAGGGCAATAAAGCGAGCAGTTTGCGCATGACTTATCCGAACGCTGGGTGATGTGGCTCGAGTTCCAGCGCGAATCATGCCCTGAAATGGCGCGCCCGACAGGACCGGTGCGACCGACCCGCGTCCTGCGGATCTCCATGCCGCCGGAGAATCATAATTGCATGCGCGGTTCGGTCACGACCCTTGGTCGCTGGATCGAGGCCCCCCTTTTCCCGCAGGCCGACGGACGTTCTTGCCGGGCCTAAAGCTCGCCGCATTGCGGCCGATAACGCACCGGATTAGAAGGCAGCAAAACTGTCCTTTTGGATCAACAACATAGCCTCGCAGATTTTTCGGAACCGGCGCTTGTAAACCATTGATCCTAGCGGGCCGTGCACCGAATTTTCTGGACCCGAGCAAACGCCATCCCGGACCGCACATCCAGTTGGATAGCTGGGGCGCCTTGCAGGTGGCGATACGCCAACCCTCTACGGAAAAACGTCCCGGCGCGCCGCACGCCGCGGTACGACGTACGTCCCCGGTCGGGGCTCGCTGCCCAGGCTCCATCTGGCGCTGTTCAGCCGCATCCTGCTCGCCTGAGCACGGTTGTGCAAACGCAATATCGCCCAGAAAGGGGCCACATCTGGTTTCAGGCGAAACGATCATTACCTGAGGGTCGTCGGCAGAGCGCCTCGTGGGCGCGCGGGTCTTGTCCCGTTTCCGTTTCCGTTTCGCCCGGCCTAGATGCCTTCGACACCGCTGAGTCGCGCGTACTTGGCGCTCGCGGGGCCACCTTGAACAGCAACCCCAAATTCGATTTTAAAGGAAAGCGCTGATGCTGCTCATGACCGTATCCGCGTGGTCCGCCAAGTATTTCGCGCCTGGCAGTGCGCCGGCAGAGCTGACCATCCGACGCTGGCTCCAGAACGGTGTTCTGCCTGGCCGCAAGGTCGGCGGCAATTGGTACATCGATGATCATGCATGGGCCGCGGGCGGCGACGAGCTGGTCATGCGCGTCCTAGCGGCGGCGGGGTAATCTCCGATGATGGGACGTGTTCGATCGCGCAGCAGGGCCGGATGGCCCGACAACCTTTACCCGAACCGGGATGGGTACAAGTACCGGCACCCAGTGACGCGGCGCGAAACCTGGATGGGCAAGGACAAGGCCAAGGCCTTCGCCGCTGCACGGCAGCTCAATGCGATTCTCACCCAGGCTACGGACCTGGTGGGCCGCGTCACAGGCATGGGCAAGACCGTCGCTGACGCAGTGAAGGTCTTCCGCGAGGACGACGTGCCGGGCCGCAAGTGGGGAGTTCGCACCGCGGCCGAGTACGCGATCATCATCAGGCGCATCGAAGCCAGCCTCGGAGAACGTCCGTTGGAAGCGCTGACCGTCAAGGACTGCGCCGAATGGCTGCGGACCGATACGGAATCCGAACGCGGCCGGCAGACCAGGCGGCTCGTCCTCGGCTGGATCCTCGCGTGTGCGGTCGAGGAAGGTTGGATGGAGACAAATCCTGCGCTGGTGACTCGAAAGTTCAGCTTCACTCGGAAGCGCGAGCGACTGACTTTAGAGACGTTCCAGGCGATTCGTGCGGCCGGTCCTCAGTGGCTCCAGGTGGCCATGGACCTTTCCCTACTGACATTACTCCGCCGGGATGACATTGTGAGCCTGACATTTGCCGACGTGCACGACGGGGGCAATGTGGGTGGTGCCAAGCAAGACCGAGGACAGCACGCTGGTGAAGCTCAAGATCAGCCTCACCCCCGAGCTGCAGGAAGTGCTCACGCGCGCGCGCGATCGGGTGGTGTCGCCCTATATCGTGCACCGCCTGCCAGAGAAGGCGCGGCCGCAGCAGAAGCGCGCAAAGGCCCGTGACCACCATACCCAGGTGCTGCCGGAACAGCTGACCCGCGCGTTCCAAGACGCGCGCGCGGCTGCCGGCTTGGAAGCCGAGAACGCACCGACGTTCCACGAAATACGGAGTTTGGGTGGAGCATTGCTGCGCCAATCCGGATGGACGCTGCAGCAGGTGCAGAAGTTGATGGGACACGCCAGCTCGACGATGACCGCAATCTATCTAGACGGCCACGACGCCCCGTGGAGTGAAGTAAGTCCGGGGCTAGTTTTGCCGCAGTCGAGGCATTGAATCGTTCGCAGCGATCCGCGCCAGCATTGTGGCGAATTGCTCTGCCTGCGTTTCCAAGACGATCTCTTTTTCGAGCGGAACTTGATCGAGTATCTTCAGCGCACGGTCGTATGCGTCCATCACTTCCGGACTACTTGGCTGGCCCACCAAGAAGTAGAGGCGGAAATCTTGCTGACTTTCACGCAAAAGAGTCATCTCACCAAGCAGTCGCTTTGCCTTGTCGGTCAGACTCTCCGCAGTCGTTAGGTCGAACGAGACGGGCTCCATAACATGCCACTTACCATTTTTAAGCGCATGCTTGAAGGTCACGGTCTCTAGCTTTGCTGTGACCTCGTGCTCTTGGATAAGTGCCGACACGTTTCGCTTCTCCAAGACCTTGCTAAACACCCGCCACACTTGGTCGTCAGTCCGCTTTGATTTCTGATGTTCCGCCTCATAGCGAAGCACCAGCCGATCGAACAGCCTGTCGAAGGTAGCGGCAGGATCTGCGGTCAGGCCGGTGGTGACAGAAGACCATTGCAGGCCGCTATCGTCGAACGCCACAACCTTTCGCGCCATGTCCAGAATAGATTCGCGCTGCTCAGAAGGACCCGAGATGCCGGAAAACAATCCTTTTGCCGCAGCGGCGCTCTTTTTCGCCGATGAGAGCGCATTGCGCATTACGAGCGTCCTCGCGCTCGGAAAGAATTGACGGAGGCGCGCCGTCCTGGAGGCGACACGAAATTCTATGAATTTCCGCTCCGGGCACAGCAGCAACAAGCCGACGTTGACGAATTCTTCGCCGACAATGTCGTGCACGTACCTCAAAACCATGACGGAGTAGCTCGACCGGCTCATGTCAGGATTGCATCCACTTCAGTGGCGACGCCGTGTGCGTTCGCAATGAGGTCTTTCAGAAATGCATTAATTCCTGCCGAGATAGCATCTTTATCCCATTCTGGAGGTATCGCGTCACTATATTCGTCGATACGTGAAGGCTGTATTGTCGTAAGCCTTCCTGCAAAAGCCGAAAAATACAGAAGAGAGGGGTGGTTCTCTTTCACGGGACGATAGAACAGATGCTCACTGGGCGCAGTGGCCATCGAGGCGAGAGCGCCCTTGTTCCACGGGTCTTGGACCAAAAATCCGCGCCCGTGCAGGTTCAAAGACAACTCGTGATCGATCATCAATAGTTCTACGCCATCCGTAAGGCAATTTGGCTTGGTGACCAGCCTATCGCTATTCACTACACCGGCATCAAACGCTAGAACCTCTGCGGCCCGCTTCCGAATGGTTGTCGGAAACGCGAAGTGGGGCTGGACATTTAGCATATTGGGGATGAAGCGCGACCCAAATGCCTGGGAGCCCGCAGCGACGCGCTGTCTCTTGTCCTGCTCGAGAGTATCAAGGAATGCCTGCGAAAAATGGACAACGAAGGGTTCTGCGATCGGAAGATTAAGATCAGCGGCAAGTAGCGCGCCGTAAGTCTCCCGAACGAGCCCTCCCGGGCCACACTCAGACGACGCAAGCTTAGCTACCACCTCGACAACCTCGCCGTCACCACGCTCGGCGTCAATGAGCCACGGACAGTTGCGCCCCGTCGTCAGATCCTTGATGTATCGCACCGCCTCTACGGTCTCCAGCATTGCAGCTCCTTGATGCCGCCCCCCGCGGCCTGCGGTGCGGATTGTAAGCTCGAAGGCAGCCCTTAACCACAAACGACCCTAGTTGGGGCACGAGAGCACCACGCGAATAGGGTGACAATAGGGTGGAAATAGGGTGCAAACGAAAAACGACCCGCGCATCGTCAGCGTAGGCCGTTGTTCGAAAAAGGGAATTTGGTCGGGGTAGCCGGATTCGAACCGACGACCACCAGTCCCCCAGACTGGTGCGCTACCAGGCTGCGCTATACCCCGAGAGGTGATGCCCCGCCTTGCGGCGGCCCGCGATTATATCGTCTCTGCGCGGGATTGTCGCTTGCCTTCAGCGCCGCAGCAGTTGCAGGACTTCTTCCAGCTCCATGCGCACCTGCTTGACGATCTGGTTGCTCAGCGCCGATTCCTCGCGCGCGCCGGCACTATCCAGGCGCAGGCGCGCGCCGCCGATGGTGTAGCCCTGTTCGTACAGCAGGCCGCGGATCTGCCGCACCATCAGCACATCGTGGCGCTGGTAGTAACGACGGTTGCCGCGGCGCTTGACCGGTTCCAGGCTGGGAAACTCGGTTTCCCAGTAACGCAGCACGTGCGGCTTGACGTCGCATAGCTCGCTCACTTCACCGATGGTGAAATAGCGTTTTGCCGGTATCGGCGGTAGTTCGCGGTTACTGCCCGGATCCAGCATACGTCTCCACCCGTTCCTTGAGCTTCTGGCCTGGACGGAAAGTCACCACCGTCCGGGCGGAAATCGGTATTTCCTCGCCGGTCTTGGGATTGCGACCGGGCCTCTGGTTCTTGCGTCGCAGGTCGAAGTTGCCGAAACCCGACAGCTTCACCTGGCGTCCCTGCTGCAGCGCATCGCGAAGCACGTCGAAGAACGCGTCGACGAACTCCTTGGCTTCGCGCTTGTTCAGACCGACTTCGTCGAACAGGCGTTCGGCCATTTCCGCTTTGGTCAAAGCCATCGCACTTCCCCCTGATTACTGCTCAACTCCGGATCCGGGCGCGATGGTCGCGCTCGACCGTGGCAACCACGTCGGCCACCACCGCCTCCACGTCCCGATCCGTGAGGGTGCGCGAGTTATCCTGCAAAATCAAGCCCATAGCCAGACTCTTGAAGCCGGCTTCGACCCCCGGGCCGACGTAGCGGTCGAACAACTGGATCTCGCGCAGCAGTGGCCCGATGCTGGCGCGCACGCTGGCCGCCAAATCGCTCCAGGCGACCTGTTCGGGCACCAGGAAGGCCAGATCGCGGCGTACCGAAGGGAAACGCGACAACTCGCCGGCGCGCGGCAGGGCACGTGCGGCCAGCGGCGCCAGCGCCAGTTCGAACGCGAACACGTCGACATCGATCTCCAGCGCCTTCGCCAGCCCCGGATGCACCTGGCCGATCCAGCCGATGCACTCGCCTTCGCGGTAGACATCGGCCGAGCGGCCGGGGTGGCCGTGCGGCCGGGCGGAGGGGCGGTACTCCAGCGCCGCGCCACTGGCGGCGGCCAGCGAAGCCAGGTCGCCCTTGAGGTCGTGGAAATCAACCTTGCGCGCACCCTCGCCCCATTGCAGCGCCAGCGCGTCGCCACAGACGGCGACGGCGATTCGCTGGGTTTCCACCGGCGCGGCGCCCGCCTCGGAAGCCGCGGCGAAGGTCTTGCCCAATTCGAACAAGCGCACGCGGCCGGCCTGGCGGGCCACGTTGCGGCCCAGCGCGGCGACCAGGCCCGGCAGCAGCGCCGGGCGCATCACCGCCAACTCCGCACTGAGCGGGTTGGCCAGGGCTACCAGGGCGTCCTGCAGCTGCCACTTGCGCAGCAGCTCGGCCTCGACGAAGGCGTAGTTGATGGTTTCCTGCAGATCGCGGCTGACCAGGTGGGCGCGCGCGGCGGCCTCTTCGAGCACCGTCTCGGTCGGCATCGCGATGCGGCTGGCACCGCCCGGCAAGGTCGTCGGGATGCGGTCGTAGCCGTGAATGCGCGCCAGCTCCTCGATCAGGTCCTCTTCGATGGCGATATCGAAACGGCGCGTCGGCGCGGTGACCTGCCAGCCGTCGGCCGTGGCCTCGACCTGCATGCCCAGTGCGCGCAGGATGCGCTCGATCTCGCCATCGGCGATTTCAAGCCCGAGCACGCGCGCGACGCGGCTGCGCCGCAGCCCGATGCGGGCGGCAGCCGGCAAATGTTCGACCAGTTCGGCCTGGGTCACCGGGCCGGGGGTGCCGCCCGCCAGGTCCAGCACCAGCCGGGTCGCCAGCTCGATCGCCTGCGGCGGCAATTGCGGGTCCACGCCGCGCTCGAAGCGATGCCCGGCATCGGTGTGCAGGCCGAACTTGCGGCCGCGCCCCATGATCGCCGCCGGCTGGAAATGTGCCGCTTCGAGAAAGACGTTGCGCGTGGCCTCGGTCACGCGGGTATCGAAGCCGCCCATCAGGCCGGCCAGACCGACCGCGCGGTCGGCGTCGGCGATGACCAGGAAGCTGTCGTCCAGGGTCACGTCGCGGCCGTCGAGCAGCTTCAGGGTCTCGCTGTTGCGCGCGCGGCGCGCGGCGATCGGCCCCTTCAACGTATCCAGGTCGTAGGCATGCATCGGCTGGCCCAGCTCGAGCATGACGTACTGGGTGATGTCGACCAGCAACGAGACCGGGCGCACGCCGCTGCGGCGCAGGCGCTCGGCCATCCACACGGGGGTACGCGCGGCGGGGTCGATGCCTTCGATCACGCGGCCGCAGAAGCGCGGCGCTTCGGCGCCCGCCTGCAATTCGACCGCCAGGGTGCGCGCCGAAGCGGACGCGACCGGCGCGATCTCCATCGCCACCACTTCACTGCCGCAGGCCGCGGCCACGTCGTAGGCGATGCCGCGCACGCTGAAGCAATCGGCGCGGTTGGGGGTCAGCTTGATCTCGATGCTGGCGTCGGGCAGGCCGAGGTAATCGACCAGCGGTTGGCCGATCGGCGCATCGTCCGGCAGTTCGAACAGGCCGGAGGCGTCGCTGTCCAGGCCCAGCTCCTTGGCCGAGCACAGCATGCCGTTGGATTCCACGCCACGCAGCTTGGCCGGCTTGATCTTCAGCTCGCCGATCTGCGCGCCCACCAACGCCAACGGCGCAACCAGGCCCGGGCGCGCATTGGGCGCGCCGCAGACGATCTGCAGCAGTTCGCCAGCGCCAGCGTCGACCTGACACACCTGCAGGCGATTGGCCTCGGGGTGACGCACCGCTTCGACGATGCGCGCCACCACTACTTGTGCCAACCCGCCGCCGAGCGGCGTGACCTCTTCCACCTCCAGGCCGATGGCGGTCAGGGTGGCGGCCAACGCGTCGCGGTCGGCATCGGTCGGGACGTGGCTGCGCAGCCAGTTTTCAGAGAATTTCATGGGAAGCCGGAACCAGGATTCGAAGGGAGGGGCGTGCGCTCAGGCAAACTGGCGCAGGAAACGCACGTCGTTCTCGAAGAACGCGCGCAAATCGTTCACTCCATAGCGCAGCATCGCGAAGCGCTCCACGCCCAGGCCGAACGCGAAGCCGGTATAGCGCTCCGGGTCGATGCCGACATTGCGCAGCACGTTGGGGTGGACCATGCCGCAGCCGAGCACTTCCAGCCAGCGCGTGCTGCCGTCGGGCTGCTGCCAGGCGATGTCCACTTCCGCGCCGGGTTCGACGAACGGGAAGTAGCTGGGGCGGAAACGCATCTCGAAGTCGCGCTCGAAGAACGCGCGCACGAATTCGGCCAGCGTGCCCTTGAGGTCGGCGAAGGTCGAATGTTCGTCGACCAGCAGGCCTTCGACCTGGTGGAACATCGGCGAATGGGTCTGGTCGCTGTCGCTGCGGTAGACCTTGCCGGCGGCGATCATCCGCAGCGGCGGCGCGTGCTCGCCCATGTAGCGCACCTGCACGCCCGAAGTATGCGTGCGCAGCAGGCGGCCATCGCCGAAGTAGAAGGTGTCGTGCATGGCGCGCGCCGGGTGATGCGGCGGGAAGTTCAGCGCCTCGAAGTTGTGCCAGTCGTCCTCGATCTCCGGGCCATCGGCGAGCTCATAGCCGAGCCGGGCGAAGATGCCGGTGATGCGCTCCAGGGTGCGGCTCACCGGATGCAGGCCGCCGCGCTCCTCGCGCCGCCCTGGCAGGGTGACGTCGATGCGCTCACCGGCCAGGCGTGTGTCGAGCGCGGCAGCATCGAGCACCTGGCGACGTTGCGCCAGCGCCTCGGAAACCGCGTCGCGGGCCAGGTTGATCGCCTCGCCAGCGGCCTTGCGCTGCTCGGCCGGCAACCCACCGAGCTGCTTGAGCTGCGCGGTGATGCTACCGCTCTTGCCCAGCAGGGCCACGCGCAGGTTTTCCAGTTGCTCGGGCGCCTGTGCCGCGGCGATATCCGCCAGCGCCTGTCCGGTCAGGGTTTCGATCTCGCTCATGGGCTGTGCAATGTCCCGCTGTCAGTCGGTGGCCGCGTTGCCTTGCGGCGTGGCCAGCTTGCGCCGGCACAAAAAAAATGGAGAAGGACTCGCGCCCTTCCCCATGCATGTGTCCATTCCCGGACGCCCGCGCAATGCGCAGGCGACCAGGACGACTTATGCCGCCAGTGCGCCCTTTGCCTTTTCAGCCAGCGCCGCAAAACCCGCCGCGTCGTGCACGGCGATGTCTGCCAGCACCTTGCGGTCCAGGGTGATGCCAGCCTTGAGCAGGCCGTTCATGAAACGGCTGTAGCTCAGGCCGTTGATGCGGGCAGCCGCATTGATGCGGGTGATCCACAGCGAACGGAAATTGCGCTTCTTCTGCTTACGGCCGATATAGGCGTACTGC
>Ga0160435_1000177_pt1 | contig 33393 bp, 31 predicted proteins | sample HID1973K_E0MG_FD_108213 | JGI IMG/M metagenome (GOLD analysis project Ga0160435, IMG submission 108213) | Enriched mosquito-associated microbial communities from UW Madison campus, WI, USA - HID1973K_E0 MG | ecosystem: Host-associated > Arthropoda: Insects > Digestive system > Unclassified ...
GCGGCGTGACGCGCAGGAGCGCGATGCCCGGCGTCTCGAGCCCGTCTTCGAACCAGATGTCGAGTGAGGGCGTGTAGAGCTTCTCCATCCGGGCGCGGTCGTGGACGACGCGCGCCTTCCCTGCCACCGAGACGAAGCGCATGCCCTTCGCGTCGAGGTACGCGAGCCCCACGTCGTGGTCGGCTTCCACCTCGTCGACCTTCTTCGTGTCGTCGGAGGTGAAGAACCAGATGTCGCCGTCGGCATCCATCTCGCGCGTGCTCATCGGCCGGCTGACGAGATTGCCCGCCGCGTCGTGGGTCGTCAGCATCGTGAAGTCGATGTCCTCGACCAGTTCCTTGACCCGCGCGATCGCCGCGGGTCCGGTCAGCTCGTTCTCGCCGTGGGTGGTGTCGTCGTCGCTCATGCGCCGAGAATCCCACCGCCGCCCCGGTTATCCCCAGGGGATTGACAGGGGGCCAGGTGCATGCGGCGGTGCGGCCATCTCCCGGCCGTTGACCCGATGTTCACCCGTCGTCACCGGAACGTGACACGCTGGCACCATGACGGACAGCACCATTCCGCAGGAGGTCACCGACGACGTCCGGACCCTCCTGGCGGACGCCGGCATCACCGACGACGCCGAGCTCGTCTCGCGGATCCTCGTGACGGGGGTGGGTCTCGGCCTCGACGACACGAGCCGGCTCGACCTCAAGATCACCTCCGCCGCACTGTCGGAGATGCGCCTCGCCTTCCGTCTCTTCGCGCCCTACCGCGACGTCCCGAAGGTCACCGTCTTCGGCTCGGCGCGGACGCGGCCGGAGGACCCGCTCTACTCGGCGACGGTCGACCTCGCCCGGGAGCTCGCCCGTCGCGGCTGGATGGTGGTCACCGGCGCGGGGCCGGGGATCATGCAGGCCGCCGCCGAGGGCGCGGGGCCCGATCATTCGCTGGGCGTGTCGATCCGGCTGCCGTTCGAGGAGAAGCCGAACGCGATCGTCGCGCAGAGTGCGCGGAACGTGGCCATGAAGTACTTCTTCACCCGCAAGCTCATGCTCGTGAAGGAGTCGAGCGGGTTCGTGTGCATGCCGGGCGGGTTCGGCACCCTCGACGAGATGTTCGAGCTGCTCACTCTCCAGCAGACCGGCAAGGCCGAGCCGACGCCCATCGTGCTGCTGGACGCGACCGGAGGGCACTTCTGGCAGGGCCTCCAGCAGTTCGCCGACGAGCACCTCATCCCGTCCGGCGTCATCTCGCCGGACGACCTCGACCGCGTGCTGATCACCGACTCCGTCGAGGCGGCGGCCGAGGAGGTCACCGGCTTCTGGCGGAACTACGACTCGTTGCGGTGGATCGGGGAGCGCCTCGTCCTGCGCCTGCGCGCCGAACCGACGGATGCCGAGGTCGCCTCGCTGAACGAGCGTTTCGCGCACCTGCTCACCGGCGGCCGCATCGAGAAGTCCGGGCCCCGGCGCCGCGAGGTGCAGGACGACGACCGGGTCGCACTGCCGCGCCTCATCATGCGCTACGACCAGTTCCGGGTGGGGCAGCTCTTCCACCTCATCCGCGCGGTCAACGAGTTCGCGAGCGCGCCGCCCGCCTCGCCGCCTGTCGCGCCGGAGGCTCAGAGCCGCGCGTAGCGGGCGCGCAGGAAGCAGAACACGCCGTACGCGATCAGGCCGACGCCGATCGACAGCACGAGGAGCGGTCCGGCGGTCATCTCCAGGAGGGCGCGCACCGCGCCGTCGAGGCCTCCCGCCGCCTCCGGCTCGACCCGGATCGCGGCCACGACGAGGAGGATCCCGACCGCGAGGAGGGCGAGGCCCTTCGCAACGAAGCCGACGATGCCGAGGACGGTGACCGCACCGCCGAGCGCGCCGCGCGGGATCTCCACCTTGTTCCGGAAGGAGCGGCGCACCCCCATGACCACGAAGGCGATGCCGCCGACGGCGAGTCCGACGCCGACGAGGCCCAGCAGGAACGGGCCGCCGGGGATCTGGAGGACGCCGCGGCTCGCATCCTGCGCCGACTCGTCGGCATCCGGGCGGGCGCCGAGGGCCACCGCCACCGCCACCGCGGCGATCGCGATGAAGACCGCCGCTTGCCCCCATTCCCCGATCCGGACGGCCCACTTCTTCACGTCCGAGCCACGACTGGCGAGCAGGCCGTTGGCGGCATGCCAGAGGCCGAGTCCGGCGAGCAGCAGGGCGAGCAGCCACAGCGCCGCGAAGCCCAGCGGGATCGTCGCGATCGCCTTGAAGGCGCCGGCCTGGTCGCTCTCACCGCCCGCGCCGCGTCCGACGGCGATGATGATCGCGCCGATCAGCAGGTGCACGACGCCGTTGGCGGCGTATCCGCCGCGTGCGACGGCACGCAGGGCGGGGGAGGAGCGGGCCTCGCGGGCCGCCTGCTTGGCCGCCGAACGCGAGCCCGCACGAGAGGTCATGCGACCACGGTAGTCCGCGCGACGGCGCGGGGCATCGGGTAACGTTGTGTGGATGCCGCGGCGGCGACGCCGGGGCAGGACATCTGAAAAGGGAGGCACCTGTGGACATCGATCTGGGACTGCTGCGCACGGTCGAGCGGGAGAAGGAGATCCCCTTCGACGAACTCGTGCGGATCATCGAGCAGGCGATCCTCACCGCCTACGCCAAGCACACGTCGCCGACGGGTGAGCTTCCCGACGGTGCTCGCGCCGTCCTCGACCGCAAGACCGGACACGTCGCCGTCTTCGTCCCCCTCCTCGACGAGGAGGACGTCGTCATCGGCGAGGAGGAATCGACCCCCGAGGACTTCGGCCGCATCGCCGCCTTCGCCGCCAAGCAGGTCATCAGCCAGCGCCTGCGTGACATCGCCGACGACGCGATCCTCGGCGAGTTCCGCGGCAAGGAGGGCGACATCGTCGCCGGCGTCGTGCAGCAGGGGCCGAACCCGCGCATGGTGCACGTCGACCTCGGCACGATCGAGGCGATCCTTCCCCCTGAGGAGCAGGTCCCCGGCGAGGACTACGCGCACGGATCGCGCGTCCGCGTCTACGTGACCTCGGTCGCCAAGGGCACCAAGGGCCCGGCGATCACCGTCTCGCGCACGCACCCGGGCCTCGTCCGAAAGCTCTTCGCGCTCGAGGTGCCCGAGATCGCCTCCGGTCTCGTCGAGATCGTCTCGCTCGCACGCGAGGCGGGTCACCGCACCAAGATCGCGGTCAAGGCCAACGACCCGTCGATCAACGCCAAGGGGGCGTGCATCGGCGAGCTCGGCCGGCGCGTGCGGGCCGTGACGGAAGAGCTCGGCGGCGAGAAGATCGACATCGTCGACTACGACGCCGAGCTCGCGAAGTTCGTCGCCAACGCCCTGTCGCCGGCGAAGGTCACCTCGAGCTTCATCCTCGACGCGAACAGCAAGGCCGTCCGGGCGCTCGTGCCCGACTACCAGCTGTCGCTCGCCATCGGCAAGGAGGGTCAGAACGCGCGTCTGGCCGCCAAGCTCACGGGCGCGAAGATCGACATCCAGCCTGACAGCATCCTGGAGTCGTGACGGATCAATGCCGCGGAGCGGCGTTGACGCGTCATCGACTCCAGATTGAGCGAGGGAGCGCAGCGACCGAGTCGAAATCTCACCGCGGTGAGAGGGGGTAGGATGGAACCTGTTCGAACGTGCGTGGGATGCCGCGCGCGTGCCCCTCGGTCCTCGCTTCTGAGGGTCGTCGCCCGGAACGGCACCCTCGTCGCTGACGAGAAGGCCGTGCTCCCGGGTCGGGGCGCGTGGGTGCATGACACGGATGCGTGCGTGGACACCGCCATCCGGCGTCGCGCCTTCGGACGAGCACTGCGCGTGTCAGGCCCGCTTGACATGCAGACCTTTCAAACCACCCACCAGCGAAACGGCTGAACGGCTATGGACTCAAAGTGAACGGCTCGAAATGAGACCCGTCCGCACGTAACGGTCTGCCCTGTCCGGGGTAGACCCCAGACAGGAGAATTGTGGCAAAACCACGCGTACACGAGATCGCTTCCGAACTCGGCGTCGACAGCAAAGTCGCCCTCGCGAAGCTGAAGGAGCTCGGCGAGTTCGTCAAGAGCCCCTCGTCCACCATCGAGCCGCCCGTGGCTCGCAAGCTCCGCGCCGCCCTCGAGGCGGAGGGCTCGGCGAAGCCGGCCGACGCGAAGCCCGCTCCGGCGCGCCCTGCGGCGAAGCCCGCAGCCCCCGCGGCCAAGCCCGGTCCGGCGCGCCCGGCCGCGCCCGCGGCTCCGGCGGCTCCGGCCGCTGAGGCCCCCGCCGCTCCGAGCACCGCGCCCGCGGCCCCCGCGGCTCCGGCGACGCCCGGCTCGGCAGCTCCCGCCCCGGCCGCTCCCGCCTCGGCAACCCCCGGCTCAGCAGCCCCCGGCGCGGCAACTCCGGGCGCCACGCCCGCCGCACCGCGCCCCGGCGGCGCACGTCCCGGCAACAACCCGTTCGCGTCCTCCCAGGGCATGGGTCAGCGTCCCGCCGGGCCCCGCCCGGGCAACAACCCGTTCGCGTCGGCGCAGGGCATGGGCCAGCGCCCGACGCCCGGCAACATCCCGCGTCCGCAGGCTCCGCGTCCCGGCGCCCCGCGTCCCGGCGCTCCGCGCCCGGGCGGCGCGGGTCGTCCCGGCGGCGGCGGTCGTCCCGGTGCGCCGTTCCAGCAGCGTCCCGGCGGCCCCGGTCGTCCCGGCGGTGCCGGCGGCGGCTTCCAGCGGCCCGGAGCGCCCGGTGCGGGTGCTCCCGGTGGCGGTTTCGCCGGTCGTCCCGGCGGTGGCGGCGGTCGTGGCCGCGGCCCCGGCGGCGGCACCGCGGGTGCGTTCGGAAAGGGTGGCGGCAAGTCCAAGCAGCGCAAGTCGCGTCGGGCGAAGCGGCAGGAGTTCGAGATGCGGTCGGCGCCGGTCGTCGGCGGCGTCAACGTCTCGCGCGGCAACGGCGAGATCATCCGCCTGCGTCGCGGTGCCTCCATCGCCGACTTCGCCGACAAGCTCGAGGCGCTGAACGGCTACACCGTCCAGCCCGGCACGCTCGTCACGATCCTCTTCAACCTGGGTGAGATGGCCACGGCCACCGAGTCCCTCGACGAGGCGACCTTCGAGGTCCTGGGTGCCGAGCTCGGCTACAAGATCCAGATGGTCTCGCCCGAGGACGAGGACAAGGAGCTCCTCGAGGGCTTCGGTCTCGACCTCGAGGCCGAGCTCGAGGCCGAGAGCGAGGACGACCTCGAGATCCGTCCTCCGGTCGTGACCGTCATGGGTCACGTCGACCACGGTAAGACGCGACTGCTCGACGCCATCCGCCAGACGAACGTCGTGGCGGGCGAGGCCGGCGGCATCACGCAGCACATCGGTGCCTACCAGGTCTGGACCGAGCACGAGGGCATCGAGCGCGCCGTCACCTTCATCGACACCCCGGGTCACGAGGCGTTCACCGCCATGCGCGCCCGCGGTGCGCAGGTGACCGACCTCGCGATCCTGGTCGTGGCCGCCGACGACGGCATCATGCCGCAGACGGTGGAGGCCCTGAACCACGCGCAGGCGGCGAACGTGCCGATCGTCGTGGCGGTCAACAAGGTCGACAAGCCCGAGGCGAACCCCGCCAAGGTGCGTCAGCAGCTCACCGAGTACGGCCTGGTGGCCGAGGAGTACGGCGGCGACGTCATGTTCGTCGACGTCTCCGCGCGTCAGAACATCGGCATCCAGGACCTCCTCGACGCCGTGCTGCTCACCGCCGACGCCGGGCTCGACCTCACGGCGAACCCGAACAAGGCCGCGCGCGGTGTCGCGATCGAGGCGAAGCTCGACAAGGGCCGCGGATCGGTCGCCACCGTCCTCATCCAGTCGGGAACGCTGCGCGTCGGAGACGCGATCGTCGCCGGCACCGCCTACGGCCGTGTCCGCGCCATGATCGACGAGAACGGAGACCCGGTCGACGAGGCCTTCCCGTCGCGTCCCGTGCAGGTGCAGGGTCTCAACTCGGTGCCCCGCGCCGGTGACACCTTCATCGTCACGGAGGAGGACCGCACCGCGCGTCAGATCGCCGAGAAGCGCGAGGCCGCCGAGCGCAACGCCCAGCTGGCCAAGGCCCGCAAGCGCATCTCGCTCGAGGACTTCACCCGCGCTCTCGAGGAGGGCAAGGTCGAGTCGCTCAACCTCATCATCAAGGGCGACGTGTCCGGTGCCGTCGAGGCGCTGGAGGAGTCGCTCCTCAAGATCGAGGTCGACGACTCGGTGCAGCTGCGGATCATCCACCGCGGCGTCGGTGCGATCACCGAGTCCGATGTGAACCTGGCGACGATCGACAACGCGATCGTCATCGGCTTCAACGTGCGTCCCGACGCGAAGGCCCGCGAGCGTGCCGCCCGCGAGGGTGTCGACATCCGCTTCTACTCCGTCATCTACAACGCGATCGACGATGTGGAGCAGTCGCTCACGGGCATGCTCAAGCCGGAGTACGAAGAGGTCCAGTCGGGTGTCGCCGAGATCCGCGAGGTGTTCCGCTCCTCGAAGTTCGGCAACATCGCCGGTGTCATCGTGCGATCGGGAACGATCACGCGCAACGCCAAGGCGCGCGTCATCCGCGACGGCGTGGTCCTCGCCGATGGCCTCGCCATCGAGTCGCTGCGTCGCTTCAAGGATGACGTCACCGAGGTTCGTACCGACTTCGAGGCCGGTATCGGTCTCGGCAAGTACAACGACATCCAGGTCGGCGACGAGATCGAGACGACGGAAATGGTCGAGAAGCCGCGCGGCTGATCGCTTCGGTCGCCGCTGCGGTGGTGACCTCCGGACTCGGATGTCCCCCTTCGGCAAGAGTGGGGCCCCTTCCCCAATTGCCTCAGGGGGACATCCGAGTCCTCCGGTCCCCGCCTCCGCGGGGGCCTCACCCGCTCAGCCCCACGACGGTGGGAAGGGGGCCGGGGGAAGAGAAGGAGAAGGACATGAGTTCGGAACGTCAGGCACGACTGGCCGACCGCATCAGGGTGCTCATCGCGGAGCGGCTCGACAAGGGTCTGCGCGACCCCCGGCTCGGCTTCGTGACGATCACCGACGTGCGCGTCACCGGTGACCTCCAGCACGCCTCCGTGTTCTACACGGTCTACGGCTCCGACCAGGAGCGGGCCGACTCCGCCGCGGCGCTCGCCTCGGCCACCGGAATGCTCCGGAGCGAAGTGGGCCGCCGTCTCGGCGTGCGTCTCACGCCGACGCTCGAGTTCATCCACGACGCCCTGCCTGAGAACGCGGGGCACATCGAGGACCTCCTGCGCGAGGCCCGGGAGCGCGACGCGGCCGTCGCCGGTCTCGCGACCGGTGCCGCCTACGCCGGTGACGCCGACCCGTACGTGAAGCCCCGTGAGGACGACGACGAGGGCGACGCGGACGAGGACTGACGCGGCATCCGCTGCGTCGTGAAGGAGTCAGTCGGAACCCGGGTGTCCGGGAAGCGACAGCGCGTCGCCCCGCACCTCGGCGAGACCATCGGCGATGAGCGAATCGATCGCCCGATCGCGCTGCTGAGGATCCGGCCAGTCCGGGACGACTTCGGCGAGAAGAACGGATGCCGGGGCCGCCGCCCGCAGCGCCCGCAGCACCGCTCCGCGGGCCTGGCGGTCGCTGCCCTCGTAGCGGGCCTGCCGCCGACGCTCGTCACCGGTGTCGGGGTACCCGGCCGCGCGCCACGCGCAGCGGTCCCGGATCGGGCACGACTCGCAGCGCGGCGTACGCGCCGTGCAGACGACGGCCCCCAGTTCCATCGCGGCGGCGTTCACGACGGCGGCCGCCGGCGCGTCGGCGGGAAGGATCGCCGCCATGGCCTCGAGGTCGCGCCGGGCGGGCGGTCCCGGCTGCGACCGTCCGTCGACCGCACGGGCCAGGACGCGGCGCGTGTTCGTGTCGACGACCGGATGCCGATCCCCGTACGCGAAGACCGCGACCGCCCGTGCGGTGTAGTCGCCGATGCCGGTGAGCGCGAGAAGCGCTGCCACGTCGCGCGGCACGATGCCCTCGTGCCGGTCGCGGATCTCGACGGCCGCGCGGTGGAGCCACAGCGCTCGCCGCGGGTAGCCGAGGTTCGCCCACTGCCGCACGGCGTCCGCCGGCGGATCGGCGGCGAGCGCCGTCGGCGTCGGCCAGCGCTCGAGCCAGGCGCGCAGGTGCGGGATCACCCGGGTCACGGGCGTCTGCTGCAGCATGAACTCGCTGACGAGGATGCCCCACGCGCCGTATCCGGGTGCCCGCCACGGCAGATCACGGGCGTTCTCGCGGAACCACGCGATCAGCGGGGTGGCGAGGTCGGGCACCCGATCAGCCTACGGTGGTCGGCCCCGCCGCGCCGTAGGCTGGATCCATGCGCCTGCCCGTGACCCCCGCCTCCACGCTGTGGCGCTCGCTGCGCGACGAAGCACGACGTGATTACCCGCGCGGGCGCATCATGATCGCCGTCGACGGCGAGGACGGCGCCGGGAAGACCCGGTTCGCCGACAACCTGGCATCCGTCTTCGCGGAGGACGGCTCGGCGGTGTTCCGGGCGTCGATCGACGGGTTCCACCGGCCGCGGGCGGAGCGGTACGCCCTCGGCCGCCTCTCGCCCGAGGGCTTCTACCGCGACTCCTACGACTACGCGACCTTCCGACGGGTGCTCACCGACCCCTTCGCGACGGGGGCGATGGCCGACGCGGGCTTCCAGCTCGCGGCGTTCGACGTCGACCGCGACGAGCCTGCACCGTCGGAGTGGGAGACGGCGCCCCGTGACGCTGTGCTCATCGTCGACGGGATCTTCCTCCACCGTCCGGAGCTTCGCCGCCTGTGGCACTGGTCGGTGTGGCTCGATGCCCCGCTCGATGTCCGGTACGCCCGGATGGCGGCCCGCGACGGCAGCGACCCCGACCCCGCCGCCGAGAGCAACCGTCGCTACCGCGGCGGACAGGACCTCTACCTGCGCGAGGCCGATCCGCGCGCCGCCGCGTCGGCGATCGTCGACAACACCGATCCGGACGCGCCGCGACGGGTCTTCCAGGACTTCTGCTGATGGGCCCGCGCGGCATCCTCCTCGTCGACAAGCCGGCGGGGATCACGAGCCACGACGTCGTCGCGCGCTCCCGTCGGGCGCTCGGCACGCGCAAGATCGGGCACGCGGGGACGCTCGACCCCATGGCGACGGGTCTGCTCGTCCTGGGGGTGGGGAGTGCCACGCGTCTTCTCACCTTCATCGTCGGACTGGACAAGACGTATGAGGCGACCATCCGGCTCGGCGTCTCGACCGATTCCGACGACGCGGACGGCGCCGTGGTGTCCCGAGCGGATGCCGGTGCCGTCGACGCCGTCACGGATGCCGCGATCGCGGCGGGCGTCGCCGATCTCACGGGCGCGATCTCGCAGGTGCCGAGCACCGTCTCGGCGATCAAGGTCGGCGGCAAGCGCGCCTACGACCTCGCCCGGGCGGGGGAGCAGGTGACCCTGAAGGCCCGCGACGTCACGGTCGCGCGCTTCGACGTGCTCGGCACGCGGCGCGAGGAGGGCGTCATCGACCTCGACGTCGTCGTGGACTGCACGAGCGGCACGTACATCCGGGCGCTCGCCCGGGACCTCGGTGCGGCGCTCGGGGTGGGAGGTCACCTCACCGCCCTCCGTCGCACGCGGATCGGACCCTTCGACGTCGCCGATGCGGTCGCCGAGCTCGCGCCCGAGATGGCGCTGCGCTCCGACGCCGAGGTCGCGGCATCCGTTCTGGGGCGCTTCGCGGTCACTTCGGAGGAGGCGCGCGACCTGCGGCACGGCAAGCGGCTCGCCGGGGCGGCGGATCGCCTCGCACCCGATGCGCCGACGCCCGCCGCGATCGATCCGGACGGCCGCCTGATCGGGATCGTGGAGCGGCGCGGCGATGACGTCAAGAGCCTCATGAACATGGCGGAGGAGGGGTCGGCGTGATCCTGTGGTTCACCATCGCGCAGGTCGCCGTCGCGGTCGCGGCGGGGCTCCTGTGCACCGTGGCGGGACTCGCCGGCCGCCGCCCCGGCGACGTGACGGTGGGCAGCCTCGCGCTCGTCCTGCTCCTGCTCATCGGCCAGGTGGTCGTCGCCGTCGTCGCGCCGTTCACGGGCAACGCCCCGACGGGGAGCGCGCTGGAGTTCTGGGTGTACCTCGTCTCGGCGGTGCTCCTGCCCCCCGCGGCGGTTGCGTGGGCGCTCATCGAGCGCAGCCGCTGGAGCACGGTGATCATGGGGATCTCGGCGCTCGCGGTCGCGGTCATGGTGTGGCGGATGCACGTCATCTGGACGGTCCAGGCCGGCTGAGGCCGCAGCGCGAGGCCGTGTCCGCACCCTCTCCGCGCCGACCTATCATGGACGAGTCATGTCTTCGCCTCGTCCCCGGATGACCGGTATCGGTCGCGTCCTCGTGATCCTGTACGCGATCATGGCGCTCGCCGCCACCGGCCGCTCCCTCGTGCAGATCGTCGAGGACTTCGAGGCCGCACCCGTCGCATACACGCTGTCGGCGTTCGCCGCCGCGGTCTACATCGTGGCCACCGTCGCGCTCGTGCGCGCCGGGTCGCGCGGCTGGTTCCTCGTCGCGTGGATCGCGATCTGCGTCGAGCTCGCGGGCGTCCTCGTCGTCGGCACGCTGAGCTTCGTCGCGCCGGCGCTGTTCGCTCACGACGCGACGGTCTGGTCGGGCTACGGCTACGGCTACTTCTGGGTTCCGCTCGTCCTTCCCGTGCTGGGGCTCTGGTGGCTCGTCAAGGGCGGGCGTGACAGCGTCGAGGCTCCTGTTCCCGTCGAGGAGGGGTCGTCCTGGTGATCGTCTTCCGCGACCCGGCCGAGGTTCCGGTCGGCTTCGGCCCGAGCGTGGTCGCCATCGGCAAGTTCGACGGCGTCCACTCCGGCCACCGCGCCGTCGTCGCCCGCGCGCGCATCGAGGCGGCCGGTGCCGGAGCGCGCGTCGTGGCGGTCACGTTCGACCGCAACCCCCTCAGCCTCCTGCGCCCCGAACTCTGCCCCGACCCGCTGTCGAGCCTCGAGCAGAAGCTCGACCTCCTTGCCGCCGAGGGGGTGGACGCGACCCTCGTCCTGCGCTTCGACGAGGCGCTCGCCGCCGTTCCCGCCCGTGCGTTCGTGGAGCGCTTCCTCGTCGGGGCCCTCGGCGCGGTGACGGTGATGGTCGGCGACGACTTCCGCTTCGGCCGCGGGGGCGAGGGCGACCCGCAGCTGCTCGTCGCCCTGGGCGCGGAGCTGGGCTTCGAGGTCGACATCGTCGGCGACGTGCAGGGAGCGGGCCGGCGGGTGTCCTCGACGTGGATCCGCGATCTGCTGCAGGCGGGTGATGTGGAGGGGGCCGCGCGACTGCTCGGCCGGCCCCACACCATGCGCGGCGAGGTCGTGCACGGCCTGAAGCGCGGTCGCGAGCTCGGCTTCCCGACGGCGAACCTGGCGACGGATGCCGAGGGCTTCGCGCCCGCCGACGGCGTCTACGCGGGCTGGCTCCTTGACGAGGGGCCGGTCGATGGGCTCACGCCCGCCGTCACCCGCTACCCCGCCGCGATCTCCGTGGGGACGAACCCGACGTTCGACGACGTGCCGGTGCGGCAGGTCGAGGCGTACGTCCTCGACGAGACCCGCCTCGATCTCTACGGGCACCGGGTGCAGGTGCAGTTCACTCACCGGATCCGCGGGATGGTCGCCTTCGAGGGGATCGAGGCGCTGCAGGTGCAGATGGCCGACGATGTCACGCGCGTCCGCGCGGCACTCGCCCGCTGAGCTCTCCCGCGGCCGTCAGTACGACGAGCTGTCGACGTCTCCCGTGGCCTCGCCGCCGGCGTCGACGCGGCGCGCCTCGCCGAGGATGACCGCGCTGCCGCTCGTGCCGAGCCGGGTCGCGCCCGCCTCGAGCATGGCGAGGGCGTCCGCGTAGCTGCGCACGCCGCCCGAGGCCTTCACCTGCACGCCCTCGCTGACGTTCTCGCGCATGAGGCGCACGTGCGCGGCCGTCGCGCCGCCGCCGGCGAACCCGGTGGAGGTCTTGACGAAGTCCGCTCCGCCCGCCTCGGTGAGGCGGCTGCCGCGTGCGATCTGCTCGTCGTCGAGAAGGGCCGTCTCGAGGATGACCTTCGTGACATGCCCGTCCGCGGCATCGACGACTGCGCGGATGTCGGCGACCACGACGTCGTCGAAGCCGGAGCGGAGTGCTCCGATGTTGACGACCATGTCGAACTCGACCGCACCGTCGGCGAGCGCCTGGCGCACCTCGGCGACCTTCGCGGCGGTCGAGGTCGTGCCGTGGGGGAAGCCGATCACCGTACCCACCGCGACATCGGTGCCGGACAGGCGCGCGACGGCGTGCGGGATGTCACTCGGACGCACGCACACGCTGAAGACGCCCCACTCGGCCGCGATGTCCAGCTCGCCGTCGACATCGGCGCGGGTGAGTTCGGGCTTGAGGATCGCGTGGTCGAGGGTGGCCGCCAGCGTGCGCTCGGAGATGTGGGACATGGTTCCAGCGTACGCGCGGGAATACCCCAGGGGGGTATCCTGTTGTCTATCCCTGTACCGCATTCCGACCCGTTGGGAGTCGCCATGACCGTCCAGACCTACTCCGTCGAGGGCATGACCTGCGGCCACTGCGCCGCCGCCGTCACCCGAGAGGTGAGCGCCCTGGCCGATGTGACAGACGTCGCGGTCGACGTGTCCGCGAAGACCGTGACCGTCACCACTTCCGCCGCCACCGCCGCGGACGAGGCCATCGCGGCCGCCGTCGACGAGGCGGGCTACACCCTCGTCGGGCGCGTCTGACGCCCGCACCGCGACCCGACCACAGGAGGCGGCAGATGTCGCACACCACCGAAACCGCGCACCGCGACGCCGTCCTCGACATCGAGGGCATGACGTGCGCGAGCTGCGTCGCCCGCGTCGAGAAGCGGCTGAGCCGCGTGGAGGGCGTCACGGCATCCGTGAACCTCGCCACCGAGTCGGCGCGCGTCTCGTACCCGGCGGACCTCGACCCCGAGCGGCTCGTCGCGGCCGTGCGCGAGGCCGGATACGACGGCCGTGTGAGGGCGCGTGACGACCATGACCACGACGACCACGGCGGCCACGGCGGACACGAAGGCCACGGCGGCCACGTCCACGACGTCGAGGACCGTCCCGGCGCCGTCACGCTGAAGAGCCGCCTCCTCGCGAGCGCCGCGCTGGCGGTGCCGGTCGTCGCCCTGGGAATGGTGCCCGCCTGGCAGTTCCCGGGCTGGCAATGGGTCTCGCTCGTGCTCACGACGCCGATCGTCCTCTGGGGCGGATGGCCCTTCCACCGCGCCACCTTCGCGGGCGCGCGCCACGGCGCGATGACGATGGACACCCTCATCACCCTCGGCACGGCGTCGGCTTACCTGTGGAGTCTGTGGGCGCTGCTGTTCGGCGCCGCCGGGCGCATCGGCATGACCCACGAGGTGACCCTGTTCGGCGTGCCGCACGATGCCACCTCGCTGGTCTACTTCGAGGTGGCGGCGGCCGTCACGGTCTTCCTGCTGCTCGGTCGATTCATCGAGCAGCGCTCCAAGCGCCGCGCGGGGGCGGCGCTGCGTGCCCTGATGGAGCTCGGCGCCAAGGACGTCGAGCTCGCCGACGGCACCCGCGTGCCCGTCGAGCGCCTGCGTGCGGGTGACGCCTTCGTCGTCCGGCCGGGGGAGAAGGTCGCCACCGACGGACGAGTCCGGTCGGGTCGGGCCTCGGTCGACCAGAGCATGATCACGGGCGAGTCCGTCCCGGTCGAGGTGGCGCCGGGCGACGACGTCACCGGCGGCACGATCGCCGTCGACGGCCGGCTCGTCGTCGAGGCGACCTCGGTCGGCGACGACACGCGGCTCGCGCACCTGGCGCGTCTCGTCGAGGACGCCCAAGCCGGCAAGAGCCGCGTGCAGCGCCTCGCCGACCGGATCTCCGCCGTCTTCGTGCCCATCGTCATCGCTCTCGCGATCCTGACGCTCGTCGCGTGGATCGCGGCAGGGCAGCCGGTCTCGACGGGCTTCACCGCCGCGGTCGCGGTCCTCATCATCGCCTGCCCTTGCGCTCTCGGGCTCGCCACCCCCATCGCGATCCTCGTGGGCACCGGACGCGGCGCGCAGCTCGGCATCCTCATCACCGGTCCCGAGGCCCTGGAGGGTGCGGAGAGGATCGACACCATCGTCCTCGACAAGACGGGCACGGTCACCGAGGGGCGCATGACGGTGGCGACCGTTGTGCCGATCGGTGGGGCGGATGCCGCCGACGTCGGCCGCCTCGTCGGGTCGCTCGAAGCGGCATCCGAACACCCGATCGCCCGCGCGCTCGCCGCGCTCGCCGCCTCGCCCGCGGACGTCGACGACTTCGCCGGACTCGCCGGTCGCGGGGTCACCGGCGTCGTCGAGGGCCGGACCGTGTTCGCCGGGCGCGCCGCCTTCGCCGCGGAGCAGGTCGGTGGCGAGATCGAGGAGGCCGCCCGCCGTGCCGTCGCGGCGGTCGAGGCCGACGGCGCCACCGCTGTCGTCGCCGGGTGGGACGGCGCGGTCCGCGCCGTCATCGGCGTGGCCGACACCGTTCGCGGGGACAGCCGGGCCACGATCGCGCGACTGACCGACCTCGGTCTCGAGGTGGTCCTGCTCACGGGCGACAACGAGGGCGCCGCGCGCGAGGTCGCGCGGGCCACCGGCATCCGGACGGTGGTGGCGGGCGTCCTCCCCGAGGGGAAGGTCGCCGAGATCCAGCGCCTGCAGGCCGGCGGTCACCGCGTCGCGATGGTCGGGGACGGGATCAACGACGCCGCCGCGCTCGCGACGGCCGACCTCGGCCTCGCGATGGGCGGGGGCACGGATGCCGCCCTCCACGCGAGCGACATCTCGCTCGCGGGTTCCGGTCTCGCCCCGGTCGTCACCGCGATCACCCTCAGCCGCCGCACGATGCGCGTCATCCGCGGGAACCTCTTCTGGGCGTTCGCGTACAACGTCGCCGCGCTGCCGCTGGCCGCCCTCGGCCTGCTCAATCCCATGATCGCCGGCGCCGCCATGGCCTTCTCGAGCGTCTTCGTCGTGCTCAACAGCCTGCGACTGCGCGCGGCGGGCGGCCCGGGCGCGCTAGACTGACGCCGAGGGATCCCGTCCGCCGTCGCCGCAGCTCGCAGAAGCGAGTACCCGCAGCCGGCAGCGCGGAACCCGAGATACACGCCGTGGCCTCCGCGCCGCGGACCCCGAACGCCCGGCTCGAGGCACGACCGGGCAGCACCGGCATCCGCCGGTCCACACGCTCAGGAGGAGCATGCCGACCACGGCACCCACCGCCACCAAGGCGGCATCGCGGCGACGCCGCGGCTCTTCGGCACGTCGCGAAGACGACGCGCCGCTCATCCCGATCCTCGCGCGGAAAGTCCGCGAGGTCGAGGCCAAGGCCCAGCGCGGCAAGCTCGGCCCGACCAACCGCGTCAAGTTCCAGGTCATCGCCTTCCTCGTGCGCGAGGAGCGCGCCCGGGTGAAGGCCGAGGCCGAGATCCCCGCGGCCACACGCGCGGAGCTGCTCAAGCGGCTCGACGGCGTCGCGACGATCCTCGCGAAGACCGCCGCCCGCGACACCTCGCTCATCCAGCTGCTCGAAGTCGACCAGGCCACGTCCCCGGTCGCGCGCCGCATGCGCCGCGACTGGCTCCTCGAGTCCGGCGCCGACCTCGCCGAGGACGAGCTCATCATCACGGACGCCGCTCCCGTGCAGGCGCCGGTGGTGCCTGCCGCCCTCGCCGAACGCCAGGTGATACCGCCGCAGATCGACGCGCGCCGCGAGGCCAACCCGTTCCTCGCGCCCGACCTCGCCCTCCGCGCCCCGGTCGAGAACGTCCGCCGTCGCCTCGACGGCTGGGAGCTCATGGGCCCGCTGTACAAGGCGTTCGAGATGGGCGCCGGCGGCGGTGCCGCATCGATGGAGCTGCCTCCCGTCCCCGAGTTCGACCGTCTGTCGCCCAAGGGACTCGAGATCATGGCGCACCAGTCGCGCTTCCTCGAGTCGGTGCGCGCCGGTCACCGCTCGTTCCTGCTCGCCGACGAGCCGGGCCTCGGCAAGACGGCGGAGTCGGTGCTTGCGGCATCCGTCGCCGACGCGTACCCGCTGCTGGCCGTCGTCCCGAACGTCGTCAAGATGAACTGGGCCCGCGAGGTGGAGCGCTGGACGCCGCACCGACGCGCGACCGTCATCCACGGCGACGGCGACACCGTCGACGCCTTCGCCGACGTGTTCATCGTCAACTACGAGGTGCTCGACCGGCACCTGGCGTGGCTGAGCGACCTGGGCCTGCGCGGCATGGTCGTCGACGAGGCGCACTTCATCAAGAACCTCACTTCGCAGCGCTCGCAGAACGTGCTGGCGCTCGCCTCCCGCATCCGCGAGCAGGTCCGCGATCCGCTGATGCTCGCCCTCACCGGGACGCCGCTCATCAACGACGTCGAGGACTTCGACGCGATCTGGCGCTTCCTCGGCTGGACGAACGGCGAGAAGCCCGGACCGCTGCTGATGCAGAAGCTCGACGCGACCGGTCTCACCCCCGCCGACAAGGCGTTCTACCCCGAGGCGCGCGACGCGGTGATCTCGCTCGGCATCGTCCGGCGCAAGAAGAAGGACGTCGCCGCAGACCTCCCCGACAAGCTCATCGCCGATCTCCCCGTCGAGCTCGACGACGAGTTCGGGCGCTCCATCCGTGCCGCCGAGCAGGAGCTGGGGCAGCGGCTCGCCGCGAAGTACCGTCGCATCATCGAGGCCCGCGGCGACCGCGTCGTCCTCGACGACATCGACGAGGACATCGTCCGGCTCGTCGCGCACGGCGAGCTCGAGGAGTCCAAGGCCGCCGGCACCGGCGCCGACAACGTCTTCACGATGGTCCGCAAGATCGGACAGGCGAAGGCGCTGCTGGCAGCCGATTACGCCGTCCAGCTGCAGCGGTCGGTCGGCAAGGTCGTCTTCTTCGCGAAGCACATCGACGTGATGGATGCCGCCGAGGCGCACTTCGCGGCATCCGGCCTCCGCACGGTCTCCATCCGCGGAGATCAGTCCACGCCGGCGCGCCAGCAGGCGATCGACGCCTTCAACGGCGATGCGGACGTCGCTATCGCCGTCTGCTCGCTGACGGCCGCAGGCGTCGGCCTCAACATGCAGGCGGCGTCGAACGTCGTCCTCGCGGAGCTGTCGTGGACCGCAGCGGAGCAGACCCAGGCGATCGACCGCGTGCACCGCATCGGCCAGGACGAGCCGGTGACGGCCTGGCGCATCATCGCCGCGCACACGATCGACACGAAGATCGCCGAGCTCATCGACTCCAAGCAGGGCCTCGCGCAGCGCGCCCTCGACGGCGAGCAGGTCGACCCGACCTCCAGCGACTCCGTGCAGCTGTCGGCGCTCATGCACCTCCTGCGCGAGGCGCTCGGCGCGTTCTGATCCGGATGACCGGCTCCCCGTCCGGACACGGTCGGGGAGCCGGTTATCGACGGCGGCCGCAGTGGCACGGCGGTCGGCTGCGACGATAGTGTCAGGGGGGCAGCGTCGCCCTGAGAGTTCCGGAGCATCGAGCTCCACGAGCACCATCACGAACACCGAAGGATCTCCCCATGAAGATCGGCATCCTCACCAGCGGCGGCGACTGCCCCGGGCTGAACGCCGTCATCCGCGGCCTCGTGCTCAAGGGCACGACGAAGTACAACATCGAGTTCGTCGGCATCCGCGACGGCTGGCGAGGCGTCGTCGACGGGGACTTCTTCCCCCTCACCCGCCACGAGGTGAAGGGCCTCTCGAAGGTCGGCGGCACGATCCTCGGAACGAGCCGCACCAACCCCTACGAGGGCCCCCGCGGCGGCGCGGAGAACATCGCCAAGACGCTCTACGGGCACCGGATCGACGGCATCATCGCGATCGGCGGCGAGGGGACCCTCGCGGCCGCGAATCGCCTGTACGGCGACGGCATCAACGTGCTGGGCGTGCCGAAGACGATCGACAACGACCTCCGGGCGACCGACTACTCGTTCGGCTTCGACACCGCCGTCAACATCGCCACCGAGGCGATGGACCGCCTCCGCACGACCGGCGACTCGCACCAGCGCTGCATGGTCGCCGAGGTCATGGGCCGCCACGTCGGCTGGATCGCCCTGCACTCGGGGATCGCCGCGGGCGCGCACGTCATCTGCATCCCCGAGGTGCCCATGTCGCTCGAGGACATCGCCGCGCAGGTGCAGAAGGCCCACGACCGCGGCCGCGCGCCGCTCGTCGTCGTCTCCGAGGGCTTCAAGCTGCTCGGCCAGGATGAGGCCTACTCCGACAAGGGCCTCGACGCCTTCAACCGCCCGCGCCTGGGCGGCATCAGCGAGGTGCTCGCACCGGAGATCGAGCGCATCACCGGCATCGAGACCCGCGCCACGGTCCTCGGCCACATCCAGCGCGGCGGGTCGCCGTCGGCCTTCGACCGGGTCCTGGCGACGCGCCTGGGCCTGCACGCGGCCGACGTGGCCGTCGAGGGCGCCTGGGGTCAGATGGTCTCGATGAAGGGCACCGACATCGTGCGCGTGCCGTTCGCCGAGGCGCTGGGCGAGCTCAACACCGTGCCGCTCTACCGCTACGAAGAGGCCGCCGCGCTCTTCGGCTGAGCCGCTGCTGCGGGCGTCGGAGTCCTGAGCACAGGCGAGCGCGCCGCAACAGGATGGTCCTGCTCGGATCCTCCTGCGTCGGCGCGTTCTCCTGACACGGCGTCTTCTGCACAGCCGATGGTCACGTCATGCGACTCACGGGGTCGGCATTCCGTCGACTCCGTCGCGGTCGCGTCAGCCACGATCGGGGCATGACGAATGCACCGCTCCGTGTCGACCTCCTCGAACTGCTGACGCGAAGCGGCGGCGCCGCCCGCTCGTCCGCGCTGCGGGCCCAGGGCGTCACCGATCATGCGATGCGGCGCGCCGTACACCGCGGCGACGTCCTCCGTGTGCGGCGCTCGTGGCTCGTGCTCCCCAGTGCCGGCGCCGACGTCCACGCAGCAGCACGGGTCGGCGGCCGGGTGACCTGTGTGAGCGCGGCAGCGCGCCGTGGGATCTGGGCTCCTCGCCACGCCGAGACGCACCTGGCGGTACCGCGCTCGGCATCCCGGTTGGAGGTCGACGGCATCCGACTCCATTGGGCGGCCGGGCCCGCGCCGTCGCCGATGGGCGGGATTCTCGACCCGCTGCTGAACGTTCTCTTCCACGTCGCGCGTTGTCTGCCCCCGCGAGACGCCCTCGCGGTGTGGGAATCGGCGGTCCGCACGGGAGAGGCGGATGCGGCGGTGCTTCGCCGCGTTCACTGGCGCTCCACGGCTGCGCGGCGGCTGGCGGAGGTCGTCTCGACACTGTCGGACTCCGGGATCGAGACGGCGTTCGTCGCGCTCATGCGCTCGATCGGCGTGGATGTGCGGCAGCAGGTGTGGATCGACGGCCACCCTCTCGACGGGGTGATCGGCGAGAGGCTGCTGATCCAGATCGACGGCTTCGCGTACCATCAGGCGGCCGACCGGCGGCGCGACCTCCGTGCGGACGCTCGCCTCGTCCTCCGCGGCTACACGGTGCTCCGCTTCGACTACGTCCAGGTGATGCTCGCCCCCGACGAGGTCATCGCGACCGTGACCGAGGCGATGGCCCAGGGCCTCCACCGCGCCTGAGCTCACGCGCGACGGCAGGAGAACGCGCCGCTGCAGGAGGATCGGTCGCCGATCATCCTGCCCCGGCGTGATGTCCTGTCCTCGAGACACGGGTCCTACCGCCGGCGACCCCGCCGGCGAGGTCAGTCGGCGAGCCCCAGCACGTCGAGGAGCCATGCGAGTTCGAACGCGCGCTGATGCCAGGCGTTGTACCGACCGCTCACGCCGCCGTGCCCGGCCACCATCTCGCAGCGCAGCAGCGCGTCGGCGCCGACCTCGCGCAGGCGAGCCACCCACTTGGCCGGCTCGACGTAGAGAACGCGGGTGTCGTTGAGCGAGGTCGTCGCGAGGATGCGAGGGTACTGCACGCCCTCGCGGACGTTCTCGTACGGCGTGTACGACTTCATGTACGCGTAGACGTCCGCGTCGTGGAGCGGGTCGCCCCACTCGTCCCACTCGATCACCGTGAGCGGCAGCGACGGGTCGAGGATCGTCGTCAGCGCGTCGACGAACGGCACGTCGGCGAGAATGCCGGAGAACAGCTCCGGCGCGAGGTTGGCGACCGCGCCCATGAGGAGCCCGCCCGCCGATCCTCCCTCTGCGACGAGGCGGTCGGGGGTCGTCCACCCCTCGTCGACGAGGTGGCGGGCGCACGCGACGAAGTCGGTGAAAGTGTTGCGCTTGCGCTGCATCTTCCCGTCCTCGTACCACTGGCGGCCGAGCTCGCCGCCGCCACGGACGTGGGCGACGGCGAAGACCACGCCGCGGTCGAGCATCGACAGCCGCGCCACCGAGAACCCCGGCTCGATCGAGTGCTCGTACGATCCGTAGCCGTAGAGGTGGACCGGGCGCGGCGCGGCGCCGGGCTCGCCGAAGGAGCGCTTCCAGACGAGCGAGATCGGCACGCGGGTGCCGTCCTCGGCGGTCGCCCAGACGCGCTGCTGACCGTAGTCGGCGGGGTCGTAGCCGCCGAGGACAGGCTGCTGCTTGCGCAGGAGCAGCTCGCGGGTGGCCACGACGTAGTCGTAGACGGTGCCGGGGGTCGTGAACGACCCGTAGCCGAGGCGGAGGACCGGGGGCGCCCACTCGGGGTTGCCCGCGGTGCCGACGGAGTACAGCGGCTCGTCGAAGGCGATCTCGTCGACCTCGCCGCGCGCGTAGTCGAGGATGCCGAGCCGCGGCAGACCGTCGCGCCGGTAGCCGATGACCCCCCAGTCGCGGAACGCGGACACGTCGAGCAGGCGGCGCCCGGGCGTATGCGGCAGCACGACGGTGCGCTCGCCCTCCGGGTCGGATGCCGCGACGCGCACGAGCTCGAAGTCGAGCGCGTCCTGGTTGTGGAGCACGTACAGCACGTCCTCGCCGTCGATCACGGCGTGGGTGGCGGAGTACTCGACCCCCTCGGTGCGCGGCCACACGACGCGGGGCTCTGCGCGCAGGTCGTCGGCCGGCACGAGGAACTCCTCCGAGGTGATCGACGAGCCGACCTCGATGACGAGGTAGCGGTCGCTGCGGGTGAATCCCGCACCGACCCAGTAGCGCTCGTCCGGCTCGTGGAAGAGCCGGGCGTCGGATGCCGCCTCGGTGCCGACCTCGTGGAGCCACACCGTGTCGGGGCGCCAGGCGTCGTCGACGGTCGTGTAGACGACGTGCCGGCCGTCGGGCGAGAAAGTTGCGCCTGCGGACGTGTTCTCGACGACGTCGCCCAGGTCGAGCCCCGAGGCGAGGTCGCGGATGCGGAGGGTGTAGCGCTCGTCGCCTTCGACGTCGACGCCGTAGAGCAGTCGCGTGCCGTCGGTGGACACTTCGAGGCTGCCCAGCGAGAAGAACTCGTGGCCTGCGGCCTCGACGTTGCCGTCGAGGAGAATCTCCTCGCCGGGGACGGGGGCGTCGGCGGCGAGCTCCGGCGGCGTCCAGTCGTCGGGGGAGGCGAGCGGCGCCCGGCAGTGGATGCCGTACTGCTTCCCCTCGACGGTGCGGCCGTAGTACCACCACTGTCCTCGCCGCGAGGGCACGGACAGGTCGGTCTCGAGTGTGCGCGCTTTGATCTCGTCGAACAGTCGTCCGCGCAGGGCCTCGAGGTGGGCGGTGCGCTCGTCGGTGTACGCGTTCTCCGCATTCAGGTGCGCGATGACCTCGTCGTCGTCCTTCGCGCGGAGCCACTCGTAGGCGTCGACGACCTCGTCGCCGTGATGGCTGCGGGGGCGCGGGCGGGCAGGGGCGAGGGGAGGCTGCGACGTGCTCACCGTCCCACGCTAACGGACCGCCTGTGAACCGGCCCCCCGGGTTCTGCGATCGCGCTCGGATGTGCGAGGATTTCCCTCGTCCGGTTGCCGGAACATGAACCTACGGTGAACTCTTCGTTCGCACCGCCGACGCCCGGTCGGCATCCCCACATCCCTCGACGGAAAGCGAACTGTGGAAGCCGCAGTCTTCATCGTGGTGCTGGTGATCGCACTGGCACTCTTCTTCGACTTCACCAACGGATTCCACGACACCGCGAACGCGATGGCGACGCCCATCGCGACGGGCGCTCTGAAGCCCAAGGTCGCGGTGCTCCTGGCGGCGGTCCTCAACCTCGTCGGCGCGTTCCTGTCGACGGAGGTCTCCAAGACGATCTCCCACGGGATGATCAACGAGTCCGGGATCGATCCGGGCACGTTCCTCCCGATCATCTTCGCCGGTCTCATCGGCGCGATCACGTGGAACATGCTGACCTGGCTGCTGGGCCTCCCGTCCAGCTCGTCGCACGCACTGTTCGGCGGATTGATCGGCGCGACGCTCGTGGGTGCGAGCGCCTCGGCGATCGACTTCGGCGTCGTGCTCAGCAAGGTCGTGCTCCCCGCCGTCATCGCTCCGTTCACGGCCGGTGTCATCGCCTTCGTCGTGACGAAGGTCGCCTACGCGGCGACGCGGCGCTACGACAACAAGCCCGACGGGCGCGACGGCTTCCGGTGGGGGCAGATCTTCACCTCGTCGCTCGTGGCCCTCGCCCACGGCACCAACGACGCCCAGAAGACGATGGGCGTCATCACGCTCGCTCTCATCACCGCCGGCATGCAGGACCGCGAGCACGCCGACCCCCAGTTCTGGGTCATCTTCGCGTGCGCGTTCACCATCGCCCTCGGCACCTACATGGGCGGCTGGCGCATCATCCGCACACTCGGCAAGGGCCTCACCGACGTGAAGCCCGCCCAGGGCTTCTCGGCGGAATCCTCGACGGCGTCGACGATCCTCGCCTCGAGCTTCTTCGGCTTCGCCCTCTCGACGACGCAGGTCGCGTCGGGCTCGGTCATCGGCTCCGGACTCGGGCGCCGCGGCTCGACGGTGCGCTGGCGCACGGTGGGCCGGATCGCCATCGGGTGGCTGCTGACCCTTCCGGCCGCGGGCGCGGTCGGCGCGGCGGCGGCGCTCCTCGTCGTGTGGCTGGGATCCGTCTGGGGCGTCCTGGTGGGTGCCGTGATCGCGGTCGCGATCATCCTCGCGATCTTCTGGCGCTCGCGTGCGGACGCCGTCCACGCCGGCAACGCGATGAGCGAGGTGGCCGATTCCGGGCACGCCGTGAAGGTGAAGCGCAATCCGCCGCCCACGCGCCGGCAGCGCGAGATCCTGCGCGAGCAGGCGCGGCAGAAGGCCGAGCAAGAGGCCCGTGAGAAGGCGGCTCGCAAGGCGAAGGCCAAGGCGGATGCCAAGAAGGCAGCGGAGGACCGGCGAGCTGCCGAGCGCGCGGCCACCGGCAAGGGCGCGAAGAAGACGGACAGCGCGAAGAGCACGAAGGACGGTGACCGGTGAGCGTCGCGATCGATTGGTTCGCCTTCCTCGAGGTGTTCGCCGCCGCGCTCGCGGGCGCGGTGCTCGTCGTCGGTTTCTACGCACTCGGGCTGCGGCTGCTCGTCCTCGCCGGCCGTGCGCCGGTCGTCGCGCCCGCGGAGTTCACGGATGCGATCACGATCATCTCCGAGAAGGAGGCGCATCGCGCCGCCAAGGCAGCCGCGAAGGCCGCCAGGAAGAGCCCGCTGACCGAGGGGCAGAAGCAGTTCGCCCTCGTCGGGGCGTACGGGTCGTTCGCCGTCTCGGCGCTCGCCGTGCTCGGTGGGCTGCTGCTCCTCGTCCTGCACTGACGCGGTCAGCGAGGTGCGGGGACCGTCCTGGGCCCCGCGTAGGCTGGCGCACATGGATGCCGTCTCCCCGTCCACCGGTCTGCACCCGCAGTTCGGGCTGCACCCGCCCGCACGTCGCACGATCGTCCACGTGAGCGACACGCACCTGCTGGCGGGCAACCGTCCGCTGGGGGGACGCTACGACACGGCGGTGAACCTCGACGCCACCCTGGCGGCCGTGGAGCGCACCGGCATCCGTCCCGACGCGATCGTCTTCACGGGAGATCTCACCGACCTCGGCGAGCCCGAGGCCTACCGAGCCCTCCGCGAGACGGTGGAGCCCTTCGCCGCGCGTCTCGGAGCGCCGGTGGTGTGGGTGGCGGGCAACCACGATGAGCGCCCCGCCATGCGGGCGGGGCTCTTCGACGCCGCGGCCACCGCCGAGCCGATCACGGGCGTGTGGGACCTCGGCGGCCTGCGCCTCATCGCCCTCGACTCGACCGTGCCCGGCTGGCACCACGGCGACCTCGACGCCGCCCAGCTCGCGTGGCTCCGGGAGGCGCTCGCCGAGCCGGCGCCCCTCGGCACCCTCCTCGCCCTCCACCATCCGCCGCTGCCGAGCCACATCCCCTTCTTCGACATCCTCGAACTGCGACACCAGGACGAGCTCGCGGCGGCCATCGCCGGCACGGACGTCCGTGGCATCCTCGCCGGCCACCTCCACTACGCCACGAGCGGCACGTTCGCCGGGGTGCCCGTGAGCGTCGCGTCGGCGACCTGCTACACGATGAACCTGCAGCGTCCGGCCGCCTCGGTCAACGGCATGGATGCCGGGCAGTCGTTCCACCTCGTGCACGTGTACGACGACGTCGTGACCCACACGGTCGTCCCGGTCGTCGAGTCCGAGACGACCGACTACTTCTCTCCGGAGTGGGTCGCCGCGATGGCCGCGCTGTCTCCCGAGGAGCGTCTCGACGCGTTCTCGCGGAAGCCCGCGTCGTGAGGGCGCGCAGCGTCGCGCTCGCCCTCGCCGCCGACACCGTGCTCGTCGTCGCGTTCACCGCGATCGGCCGCGCCAGCCACGACTCGGAGGTGCTCGCGGGTCTTGCTCAGACGGCGTGGCCGTTCCTCGCGGGACTCCTCGCGGGGTGGGCGATCACGCGCGGGTGGCGGGCGCCGGCCGCGCCGCTGCGGACCGGTGTCGGCGTCTGGGCCGCGACGGTCGTCGTCGGAATGATCCTGCGGGCACTGAGCGGCCAGGGGACGGCGCTGCCCTTCGTCATCGTCGCGACCCTCACCCTCCTCGTCCTCCTCGTCGGGTGGCGGTCGCTCGCCGCCGGGATCCGTCGCGGTCGGCGCAGGGAGCCGGTGCGATGACCCGGACCATCGTCCTCACGGGCGCGAGCGACGGGATCGGCGCGGCGGCTGCGCGCCAGCTGCACGCCGCCGGCGACACCGTGGTCGTGGTGGGCCGCGATCGCGCCAAGACCGACAGGGTCGCCGACGAGCTCGGGGCCGAGCGTCACGTGGCGGACTTCGCGGTGCTCGACGATGTCCGTGCCCTCGCCGCGGCGCTGCGGGCGGGGCATCCGCGGATCGACGTCCTCGCCAACAACGCGGGCGGGGTGTTCGACCGGCGCCGGACGACGGTGGACGGGCACGAGCTGACCCTCCAGGTGAATCACCTCGCGGGCTTCCTGCTGACGGCGCTCCTGCGCGACCGTCTCGTCGGAGGCGGAGCGGTCATCCAGACATCGAGCGCCGCCGCGGAGCGCTTCTCGCGCTTCGACATCGACGACCTCGATGCGAAGCGCCGCTTCTCGAAGACGACCGCCTACGGGAACGCGAAGCTCGCGAACATCCTGTTCACCGCAGAGCTGCAGCGCCGCCTCGGCGGAGAGGGTCTGTCGGCCGTCGCGTTCCACCCCGGCGTGATCGCGAGCGGGTTCGCGGCGAACTCCCGCGGGCCGTGGCGATGGCTGTACACGAACCCGCTCACCCGGCGACTGCTGACGCCGGTCGAGGTCGGCGGAGCCCGTCTGGCGTGGCTCGCGCACGGGACGCCGGGCGTCGACTGGACGCCGGGGGAGTACTACGCCGGGAACAGGGTGGCGGGCACGCACCGGCTCGCCGCCGACCCTCGGCTGGCGGCGCAGCTGTGGGAGCGCAGCAGCGCGATGGTCGGTCTCCCCGCCGGGTGGGAGCGCGCCGGGTGAGACTGCACTGGGCGGCTGAACGGCTGAGCGCGGCGGGAGCAAGGCCGGGGGAGGTCAGAGGATGCGGCCGATCGGCTCGCGCTTCTCGGCCTGGAAGCGGTCCTCGGTGCGACCGCGCGCCCAGTAGCCCGACAGCGACACCTGGTCTCGGGTGAGACCGCGCTCGTCGAAGAAGACGCGGCGGAGGGCCTTCATCGACTCCCGCTCGCCATGGGCGAAGACCTGCACGTCGCCGTCCCGCCACGCGAGCGACCGTACGACGGATGCCAGGTGCTCCGGGTCATGGCCCGGGTCGACGACCCACCTGACCCGCACCCCGGCGGGGGCGGCGAGGGAGAGCTCCGCATCGGCGGAGTCGATCTCGATGACCGCCTCTCCTACGGCGTCATCGGACAGCGCCTCGAGGGCCGCCGCGATCGCCGGCACCGCGGACAGGTCGCCGGCGAACAGGTGCCAGTCGGCATCCGCGCGGGGGAGGTAGCCGCCGCCGGGGCCCATGAGCGAGATCGTCGCGCCCGGCTGCACCCGGGCGGCCCACGGCCCCGCGAGCCCCTCGTCGCCGTGCACGACGAAGTCGATGTCCACCGTCCCCGCGGCGCCGTCGACGCGGCGCACGGTGTACGTGCGCGTCACCGGCAGGGACTCGGGGGCGGGGGTGACGAAACGGAGCTTCACGTACTTGTCGGTGTCGGGCCGGTCCTCGAACTGCGCGAAGCCGGGGCCGCCGAGGGTGACGCGGACGAGCGACGGGCTGAGGCGGGTCGATGCGACGACCTCGAACTCGATGGCGGGGCGCGGCGACCGCGCGGCGGTGCGGGAGGAGAGGGCCATGCCTCCACGCTAGCCGCGCTCGAGACGGGTGTTCTCGCCGCGAGCTTGACTGAGAGCGCACTCTAAGTTCTACCGTGAGGTCATGACCCTCCTCCACGAAGGACTCTCGATCTCCGACGCGGCAGCGGCGACGGGGCTCACCACCCACACGCTGCGCTACTACGAGCGCGCCGGCCTCATGCTCACGCCGATCGACCGGGCCTCTTCGACCCACCGCCGCTACAGCGACGCCGACATCGGCTGGGTGCAGTTCCTGACGCGGCTGCGATCCACGGGCATGCCCATCGCCACGATCCGCGACTACACCGAGCTCGTCCGCGCGGGCGAAGCCACGGTGGACGACCGGCTGGAACTGCTGCTGCGCCACCGGATCGGAGTCCTCGCACAGCTGGAGGAGATCACGGCGAGCCTCGCCGCCATCGACTACAAGATCGCCGTGTACCGGCAGAAGGAGAAGAACGCATGAAGACCATCACCCTGGGCACTTATGGACGGGGAGCGCACGGACCGCAGATCGGCCGCCTCGGCCTCGGACTCATGGGGATCAGCGCCTTCTACGCGGGTGCCCGCGAAGACGACGAGGGCGGCGTCCGCACGATCCACCGCGCCCTCGACCTGGGTGTCAACTTCCTCGACACCGCCGAGATCTACGGCCCCTACGTCAACGAGGAGCTCCTCGGCCGGGCCCTGGCCGGGCGCCGCGACGAGGCGATCATCGCCACGAAGTTCGGGACGATCCGTCACACCGCGGGCGACGCGTCCGGCCTGGACGGATCGCCCGAGAACGTCCGGCTCTCGGTCGAGGGGTCGCTGCGACGCCTCGGCACCGACCGCATCGACCTGTACTACCAGCACCGCATGGATCCCGGCACGCCGATCGAGGACACGGTCGGTGCGCTCGCCGAGCTGATCCAAGAGGGGAAGATCCGCGGCTACGGCCTGTCGGAGGCCGCGGTCTCGACGATCCGTCGGGCCCACGCGGTGCACCCGGTGACGGCGGTGCAGACCGAGTACTCGCTGTGGAGCCGCGATCCCGAGGTCGAGCTCCTCCCCGCGCTGCGCGAGCTCGGCATCGGCTTCGTGCCGTACTCGCCGCTCGGCCGCGGATTCCTCACCGGCTCCATCCGTTCCGCCGACCAGCTGGCCGAGGGCGACTTCCGCCGCTCGAACCCGCGTTTCCTGGCCGGTGCCCTGGAGCAGAACCTCCGGATCGTCGACGCCGTGGAGGCGGTCGCGGCCGAGGCGGACGCCACGCCCGCGCAGGTGGCGCTGGCCTGGCTCCTCGCGCAGGGCGACGACATCGCGCCGATCCCCGGTACCCGCCGGGTGGAGCGCCTCGAGGAGAACGTCGGAGCCGATGCGCTGGAGCTGACCCCCGCCCAGCTGGAGCGGCTCGGCGCGCTCGAGGCGCCCGTGGGCGATCGCTACGCGGACATGACGCCGCTCGGTCGCTGACGCGTGCCATGCGGTACAGCCTCGGGGCGACGATGTACACGACGTACATCGTCGCCCCGAGGGCGCGGGGCTAGGCTCGGAGGCATTCCGCTCCACCTTCGAGACCCACAAGGACTCCCCACATGGCTCTGGACGCAATGACGCGCACCGAAACCGACTCCCTCGGATCCCTCGAGATCCCGGCCGACGCGTACTGGGGCATCCATACCGCCCGAGCGCTCGAGAACTTCCCGATCTCCCAGCGGCCCATCTCGGTCTACAAGGACCTGGTGAAGGCCCTCGCGATGGTCAAGCAGGCCTCCGCCCGCGCGAACCTCGAGATCGGCGTCCTGGATGCCGAGCGCGCCGACCTCATCGACCGGGCGGCGCAGCGCGTCATCGACGGGGAGTTCCATGAGCAGTTCGTGGTCGGCGTGATCCAGGGCGGCGCGGGCACGTCGACCAACATGAACGCGAACGAGGTCATCACCAACATCGCGCTGGAGCTGGCCGGCAGGGAGAAGGGCGACTACGCCTACCTCTCGCCGATCGACCACACCAATCGCAGCCAGTCCACGAACGATGTCTATCCGACGGCCGTGAAGATCGGCCTCAGCCTCGACCTTCTGACGCTCCTGGAGGAGCTCGATCTCCTGAAGGAGTCGTTCCTGGCCAAGGCCGTGGAGTTCCACGACGTGCTGAAGATCGGGCGCACCCAGCTGCAGGATGCGGTCCCGATGACACTCGGGCAGGAGTTCCACGGCTTCGCGACGACCCTCGGCTACGACCACCAGCGCCTCACCGAGAACGCGTACCTCCTCTACGAGATCAACATGGGCGCAACGGCCATCGGCACGGGCATCACCACCCACCCGCACTACTCGGCCGCCGTCCTGCGTCACCTCCGCGAGATCACCGGCCTCGACCTCGCCACCGCCGACGACCTCGTCGAGGCCACGAGCGACACCGGCTCGTTCATGTCCTTCTCGGCCTCGCTGAAGCGCAACGCCATCAAGCTCTCGAAGATCTGCAACGACCTGCGGCTACTGTCGTCGGGGCCGCAGGCCGGGCTCGGCGAGATCAACCTGCCCGCGCGTCAGGCCGGTTCGAGCATCATGCCCGGAAAGGTCAATCCGGTGATCCCCGAGGTCGTGAACCAGGTGGCCTTCGCGGTCGCGGGCGCCGACCTCACCGTGACGATGGCCGTCGAGGGCGGCCAGCTCCAGCTCAACGCCTTCGAGCCCGTCATCGCGCACTCCATCTTCCAGTCGATCACGTGGATGCGCCGCGGCATGCGGACGCTCCGGATCAACTGCATCGACGGCATCACCGCCAACCGCGATCGGCTGGGAGCGATGGTCGGCGCCTCGGTGGGCGTGGTCACCGCGCTCACTCCGTTCATCGGCTACGCGGCATCCGCCGCTCTTGCGAAGACCGCGCTCCTCACCCACCGCAACGTCGGCGATCTCGTCGTCGAAGCCGGCCTGATGTCGCGCGAGGAGGTCGACAAGCAGCTCTCGCCCGCGCGGCTATCGGGGCTCGAGGCGATCACGCAGGCGATCCCCGTCGTCCAGCCTGCCGAGAACGTCGTCGAGGGCTGATCCGGCGCGGACCCGGCGCGGACTCGGCGCGGACCTTTGCCCGCACCTTTGCCCGCACCTTTGCGCAGTGCCGCCGGATGCCGATAGCGTCGCCATGCCGGGACGTCCGGCCACGTGAGGAGATCAGCATGACCGACCCGCAGAACACGCCGCAGCCGCCGGCCTACGAGACCCCCGGATACCCCGCAGCGCCGCCGGCCGCTCCCGCCTACAACGCGGGAGGCTACGCCGCCGCTCCGACGGGACCCGTCCCCGGCAAGACGATGGGCATCGTCGCGTTCGTGCTGTCGTTCTTCTTCCAGCTCCTCGCCCTGATCCTCGGGATCGTGGCCCTCGTGCAGAGCAAGAAGGCCGGTCGCAGCAACGGCTTCGCTCTGGCCGCCATCATCATCAGCGTCGTGCTGATGATCGTCGGCGCGATCCTCATCGTCGCGTTCGTCATCCCGACGTTCTCGGCAGCGGCGACGTGCGCGGCCGACCCGACCGCGATCGTCACGCTGTGGGGCGTCGAGGTGCCCTGCAGCCAGGTCACCAGCGGCTACTGAGCCGCATCCGACTCTGCGAGGGGGCGGCGCCGTTCGGGCGTCGCCCTCTCGTCGTCTGTCAGCCCAGGATCCGGCAGTGCGTCGTGAGCTCCCCGATGCCGTCGATGCCCACGGTGACCGTCGAACGGTCGCGCAGGAAGATCTGCGGGTCGCGCGAGTAACCGGCTCCGCCGGGGCTTCCCGTCGAGATGAGCGTGCCCGGCAGCAGGGTGGCCGACTGCGACAGGTGCGAGACCAGGGTGGCGACGGAACGGATCATCTGACCGGTCGTGGCGTCCTGCACCGTCTGCCCGTCGACGACGGCCCAGATGTGCAGGTCCTGCGGGTCGGCGATCTCGTCGGCGGTGACGACGACCGGGCCGGTGGGTGTGAAGCCGTCGAACGACTTGCAGCGCGACCACTGGGCCTCGGAGAACTGGATGTCGCGCGCGGTGATGTCGTTGACGACGGTGTAGCCCCACACGTGGGCGAGGGCGTCGGCTTCGGCGACGTCCTTCGCGGGCGCTCCGATCACGACGCCGAGCTCCGCCTCGTAGTCCACCGACTCGCTGAGGGTCCGCGGCCACGTGGTCGTCGCATCGTGGCCGGTGAGCGATCCCGGCCACAGGACGAACACGGTGGGCGCCTTGTCGGCTTTCAGGCCCAGCTCGCTCGAGTGCGCCGCGTAGTTGAGGCCCACCGCGAGGACCACCGGCGGACGGCTGACCGCGGTCGCGAAGCCATGGCCGGCGGCGGGGACCCACCCCTGCGCGGATGCCGCGGCCTCGCGCACGCGAGCCAGCAGCTCGTCGCCGCCTTCGATGAGCGTCTGGAGGTCGTCGGGCGCGCCGGGGAAGAGCGGGGCGACGAGCAGGACGTCCTCGTCCCGCACGATGGCCAGTCGCGGATCGACGGACGCGGCCGAGGTCACGTGGGCGAAGCGCATCCCCCCAGGCTACCCGGCGCGCCGCCGACGGCGGGGGAGCGGACCCTAGGCTGAGCACCATGGCCTTCCCCTCGCCTCTGGCTCAGCCTCCGCACGCCGCACCGGCGGAGGTCCGCACCGCAGCCGCCGCGCCCTCCCTGCCCGTCCCCGTGCGGAAGGGCCGCTCGGCTCCGGTCTGGCTCTTCGCGGTGCTCATCGTGCTCGGAATCGGCCTCGTCGCCTACGTGGTGACCTTCCTCGGAGTCGCCGCGTCGGCGATCGGGATGGTGCTCGCTGTGATCCCGCTGGCGGGCGTCCTCCTGGCCGTCCACCTCATCGACCGGTGGGAGCCCGAACCTCGCGGGCTCGTGATCGCGGCCGTCGCCTGGGGCGCGGTAGCGGCCGTCGCGCTCGCGCTGCTGGTCGACCTGGCGCTCTCGCCCGCGATGGTCGTCGTCGACCCGGCTCTCGGCGACGCGTTCTCTTCGGTCGTCCAGGCGCCTCTCGTCGAGGAGGTCGCCAAGGGGCTCGGCGTGCTTCTCATCTTCGTGTTCGGGCGCCGAGCCTTCGACGGCCCGATCGACGGCGTCGTGTACGGCGCGCTGGTGGGGGCGGGCTTCGCCTTCACCGAGAACATCCTCTACTTCGCCACGAGCCTCATCGAGGGAGGCGTCACGGAGGTCACGTTCACGTTCGTGCTCCGCGGCATCCTGTCTCCGTTCGCACATGTGATGTTCACCGCCGTGACCGGCTACGCCCTGGGACGCGCTGCGCGTCGCGGCGCGACGACGGCCGGCGCCCTCGCGCCGTGGCTCGTCGGGATGCTCGGCGCCGCCGTGCTGCACGCCGTCTGGAACGGATCGGCCGCGTTCGCGGACTTCTTCGCCCTCTATGTGACGCTGCAGGTGCCGCTCTTCCTCGGCTTCGTCGCCGGGGTGATCCTCCTCCGCCGGGAGGAGGCGCGCCTGACGCGCGCCCGACTGGGCGAGTACGCGGCGGCCGGCTGGTTCAGTGCCGCCGAGGTCGAGATGCTCGCCACCCCGCGCGGCCGCCGCCACGCCGTCTCGTGGGCGCGGAGCCTGCCGGGCGATCGCAGCGACCTCATGCGCGGCTTCATCTCGGAGGCGACGGCGCTCGCCGCCGCGCGGCAGCGGGCGATCACGGGGCGCGACGCCGCCGCAGCCCACGACGAGAGCGTGTTCCTGGCGCGCACCGTCGCGGCGCGGGCGGCCGTGCTCGCACGGTGACGCGGGCGCCGGGTGCGGTCCGTGACGGCGCCCGAGAAAAGACTCAGCGCCCGGTGCCGCGGCGATGCCTGCGTGTCAACCGAGCGCTGAGTTGGTCTGCGCCCATTGTCGCCACGGCTCGGCGGCGGTGTCAAGGGTGGTCGCCGCGCGGGTGCCCCGACGGGGCGGGTCGTGCTTGGATGGACGTATGACTGACGACCGCACCAAGCCCGAGTTCGACGCGCCCTCCGGCCCGGCCCCCTCCGACCTCGTCATCCGCGACATCATCGTGGGCGACGGCGACGAGGCGAAGCCCGGCGACAACGTCACCGTCCACTACGCGGGTGTCGAGTACGACTCCGGCGAGGAGTTCGATTCCTCCTGGGGCCGTGGCGAGAGCATCCAGTTCCCGCTGCGGGGCCTCATCCAGGGCTGGCAGGACGGCATCCCGGGCATGAAGGTCGGCGGACGCCGCGAACTCGTGATCCCGCCGCACCTCGCCTACGGCCCCGCGGGTGGCCACTTCCTCGGCGGCAAGACCCTCATCTTCATCATCGACCTGCTCGCGGTCGGCTGAGTCGACGGCGCAGCGTCGTTCCCGCCGCGTTCGCGGGAATTTTGCATTCGCGGGAATAGATCTCGTCGCAGGGCGTTTCACCCCTGCGACCACCTCCTCCTACGAAGGGCACCATCATGACCGAATCCACCGCCACGCTCGAGATCCCCGGCTACAAGACCGGCACCTGGGTGCTCGACCCCGCGCACAGCGAGGTCTCGTTCAGCGTCCGCCACATGATGATCTCGAAGGTGCGCGGCGCGTTCGGCCTGAAGAGCGCCACGATCGTCGCCCCCGAGAACCCGCTCGAGGCGCGCGTCGAGGCCTCCGTCGACGTGACCTCCATCGACAC
>Ga0160435_1000178_pt1 | contig 33349 bp, 33 predicted proteins | sample HID1973K_E0MG_FD_108213 | JGI IMG/M metagenome (GOLD analysis project Ga0160435, IMG submission 108213) | Enriched mosquito-associated microbial communities from UW Madison campus, WI, USA - HID1973K_E0 MG | ecosystem: Host-associated > Arthropoda: Insects > Digestive system > Unclassified ...
GGATTACATGTCGAAAGACGATTCCATCGAATTCGAAGGCACTGTCAGCGAGACACTGCCCAATACCACTTTCCGGGTCAAGCTGGAGAACGGGCACGAGATCATCGCGCACATTTCCGGCCGCATGCGCAAGAACTACATCCGCATCCTGACCGGCGATCGCGTGAAGGTCGAAATGACCCCGTACGACCTGACCAAGGGCCGCATCACCTACCGCATGAAGTGACCGCAACGCGGTCCCTGTAGCAGCGTTGTAGGAGCGGCTTCAGCCGCGAGCCTTTCCCGGCAAACCCACCGGAAAAGCAAAAAGGGCGGCCTCGCGGCCACCCTCCCGGCAGATCCCAACCGGCGGCGCGCAAGCCCCGCCGGTTTTGCCGTGCCTGGGATCCAGGCACGGCGTGTTCCTCATTCCACCGTTGCCGGCAGCAACCGCTCCGGCTCGGCCTGCGAATCGACCACCAGCTCGCCGTCCTTGACGTCGATGCTGACCTTGCCGCCGTTGACCAGCTTGCCGAACAGCAGCTCGTCGGCCAGCGGGCGCTTGACCTTGTCCTGGATCACCCGCGCCATCGGCCGGGCGCCCATCAGCGGGTCGAAGCCATGCTGGGCCAGCCAGTCGCGCGCGGTCGGCGTGGTCGCCAAGCTGACGTGCTTCTCCTGCAACAACGCCTCCAGCTCGATCAGGAACTTGTCCACCACCCGCAGGATGTGGTCGAAGCCCAGCGGCTGGAACTGCACCACCGCATCCAGGCGGTTGCGGAATTCCGGGGTGAAGCTGCGGCGGATCGTCTCCATCGCATCGGTGGAATGGTCCTGGCGGGTGAAGCCAATCGTCCGCCGCGATGCCTGAGCGGCGCCGGCATTAGTGGTCATCACCAGGATCACGTTCTTGAAGTTCGCCTCGCGACCGTTGGTGTCGGTCAGCACGCCGCGGTCCATGACCTGCAACAGGATGTTGAAGATGTCCGGGTGCGCCTTCTCCACCTCGTCCAGCAGCAGCACGCAGTGCGGCGTCTTGACGATCTTCTCGGTCAGCAGGCCGCCCTGGTCGAAGCCGACGTAGCCGGGAGGCGCACCGATCAGGCGGCTTACCGAATGCGGCTCCATGTACTCGCTCATGTCAAAGCGCACCAGCTCGATGCCCAACTGCAGCGCCAGCTGCCGGGTGACCTCGGTCTTGCCGACACCGGTGGGGCCGGCGAACAGGAAGTTGCCGATCGGCTTTTCCGGGTTGCCCAGGCCCGAACGCGACAGCTTGATCGCCGAGGCCAGGGTTTCGATCGCCGGATCCTGGCCGAAGATCACCATCTTCAAGTTGCGCTCCAGGTGCTGCAGCACATCCTTGTCGGTGGCGCTGACCTGCTTGGCCGGGATCCGCGCCATCTTGGCGACGATGGTCTCGATCTCCTCGATGTCGATCAGCTCCTTGCGCTGGTCTTCCGGCAACAGGCGCTGGCGTGCACCGGCCTCGTCGATGACGTCGATGGCCTTGTCCGGCAGCAGGCGGTCGCCGATGTGCTTGACCGACAGGTCCACCGCCGCCTGCAGCGCATCGTCGGCGTAGGTCACGCCATGATGCGCTTCATAGCGCGGCTTGAGGCCCTGCAGGATCTGGAACGCCTCGCCCACGGTCGGCTCGACGATGTCGATCTTCTGGAAGCGCCGCGCTAGCGCGCGGTCCTTCTCGAAGATGCCGCGGTATTCCTGGAACGTGGTCGACCCGATGCAGCGCAACTCGCCCGAGGCCAGTGCCGGCTTGATCAGGTTCGACGCGTCCATGGTGCCACCCGACGCCGAGCCGGCGCCAATGATGGTGTGGATCTCGTCGATGAAGAGCACCGCGTTGGGCACCTTCTTCAGCGCCGTCAGCACGCTCTTCAAACGCTTTTCGAAGTCGCCGCGATACTTGGTGCCGGCCACCAGCGCGCCAAGGTCGAGCGAATAGATCACCGCATCGGCCAGCACCGCCGGCACCGCCCCTTCGACGATGCGCTTGGCCAGGCCTTCGGCAATGGCGGTCTTGCCCACGCCGGCCTCGCCCACGTACAGCGGGTTGTTCTTGCGGCGGCGGCACAGCACCTGGATGGTGCGTTCGATCTCATCGGCACGGCCGACCAGCGGGTCGATGCGTCCGGCCCGGGCCTGCTCGTTGAGGTTGCTGGCGAACTCGCTCAACGCATCGCCCTTGCCCTCGCCCTCGCCGGCCTCGCCCTTGCCTTCGGCCTCGCCCTGCGGCGAACCCTCGCCCTCCTCGCCCAGCTTGGCAATGCCATGGGAGAGGTAATTGACGATATCCAGGCGGGTGATGTCCTGCTGGTTGAGGAAATAGACCGCGTGCGAGTCCTTCTCGCCGAAGATGGCGACCAGCACGTTGGCGCCGGTGACCTCCTTCTTGCCCGAGGACTGCACGTGGTAGACGGCGCGCTGCAGCACGCGCTGGAAGCCCAGCGTGGGCTGGGTGTCGCGGCCATCATCTTCGGCCAGGCGCGAGACCGAGGCCTCGATGGCCTGCTCCAGGTCGCTGCGCAGGCGGCCAACATCGGCACCGCAAGCCTTGAGGACGGCTTGCGCGGACGGATTGTCCAGCAGCGCCAACAGCAGGTGCTCGACGGTCATGAACTCATGACGCGCTTCGCGGGCCCGCTTGTAGCACTGGCCAATGGTTTGCTCGAGGTCTTTGCTGAACATAGGGGGGAAGCTCCGAGGCTGTTGCCAACAATATGCGGCTTCTGTACGGAATTTCCACAACCCTATCGGAAGGTCGTGTTCACGCGGCGTTAGTACGCCAACAGTGCGACAGCGTTGCAACCATGGGATGCCCGACTGGGGCAGCCCGGGACTGGCTCAGGCCTGCTCCATCGTGCACAGCAGCGGATGCTGGTTCATCCGCGAAAACTCGTTGACCTGGGCGACCTTGGACTCGGCGACCTCGCGGGTAAAGACCCCGCACACCCCGCGGCCGCGGGTATGTACGTGGAGCATCACCTGGGTGGCCTTCTCCAGGTCCATGGCGAAAAACTGCTGCAATACCGTCACCACGAACTCCATCGGGGTGTAGTCGTCATTGAGCAGCATGACCTGATAACGCGGCGGTGGCGCCACTTCGGGCTTGCCAGCTTCTACCAGTACGCCGTGGTCGTGTTCTTGTATGGGTTTGCGGGGCATCGAGACATTATAAGTGGGGGTGTGTGCGGAATGGACGATTCACGTCCCGCCCCGCACAATTCCTCCCCTTCCCCCACTTTTCAAGCCCGATGAAGCATTTGCCGGCCGCCCTGGCCCTGGTCGCCCTCTCGCTGAGCCTGCCGGCGCACGCCGCGCCACCGGCCGCCAAGGCTGCGCCGGCTAGCGCGGCCGCGGCCGCGGGCAGTGACGCCGCGCTCGGCGAGCGACTGCGTGCGCTGGGTCTCAAGCCCGAGCTCGACGCCGACGGCGACTACCGCCTGCTGTTCGGCCTCGATGGTGGCCGCCAGCAGGTGGTGTACGTGCGCTCGCACACCGAGGCGTTCGGCAAATTGCAGATCCGCGAAATCTGGTCGCCGGCCTACCAGGCCAGCGGCAACACGCTGCCCGGCGAGATCGCCAACCGCCTGCTGCAGGACGGCCAGGAGAACATCCTCGGCGCCTGGGTGCGGCAAGACGGCACCGCGATCTACATCACCCGCGTGCCGGCCGATCTTTCCGGCCCGGCGCTGTCCGACGCAATCGAAGCCACCACCCGCGCCGCCGACGCAATGGAAGCCGAATTGACGCCGGGCAAGGATCGATTCTGATGGCCGCGCGCCCACCCGCGCCGCATGTCACCGTCGCCACCGTGGTGGTGCGCGACGGCCGCCTGTTGCAGGTCATCGAGCGCATCGACGGCCGCGAAGTGATCAACCAGCCCGCCGGCCACCTCGAACCGAACGAGACCCTGCAAGCGGCGGCCGTGCGCGAGACCCTGGAAGAAACCGGCTGGCACGTGCGCGTCACCGCCTTCATCGGTTGCTACCAATGGACCGCGCCCGACGGCGAGCCCTACCTGCGCTTCGCCTTCGCCGCCGAAGCGCTGCGCCACGACCCGCAGCGCCCGCTCGACACCGGCATTGTCCGCGCCGCCTGGATGACCCCGGCCGAACTTCGCGCCGACCCCGCGCGCCTGCGCAGCCCGTTGGTCTGGCAAGTGATCGCCGACTACCTCGGCGGCCAGCGCCAGCCGCTCGCCCTGGTGCGCGCGCTGTGAGTGGCGCGCCGCGGATCATGGTGGGCGTCTCCGGCGGCGTCGACTCCTCCGTCGCCGCCTGGCGGCTGGTGCAGCAAGGTGAAGCGGTGGCCGGCTTGTTCATGCAGAACTGGGCCGACGACGGCAGCGGCGACTGCCGCGCCGACGACGACCGCCGCGACGCCGTGGCCGTCTGCGGCCGGCTTGGCATCCCGTTCCACTTCCGCGATTTCTCCAGCGAATACTGGCAGCAGGTGTTCGAGCACTTCCTGGCCGAATACGCCGCCGGGCGCACGCCCAATCCCGACGTGCTGTGCAACCGGGAGGTCAAGTTCAAGCACTTCCTCGACGCCGCACGCGAACTCGGCGCCGAGCGCATCGCCACCGGCCACTACGCCCGCATCGCTCACGAAGGCGGGCGTTGGCGGCTGCTGCGCGGCGCCGACACCGGCAAGGACCAGAGCTACTTCCTGCACCAGCTCGGCCAGGCCCAACTGGCGGCCACCCTGTTCCCGATCGGCGACCTGCACAAAGCCGACCTGCGCCGCATCGCCCGCGAAGCCGGCCTGTCGACCCACGCCAAGAAAGACTCCACCGGCATCTGTTTCATCGGCGAACGCGACTTCCGCGAGTTCCTGGGCCGCTACCTGCCGGCCCGGCCCGGCGAAATCCGCGACCCTCACGGCGTGCGCATCGCCGAACACCCCGGCGTCTTCTACTTCACCCTGGGCCAGCGCGAAGGCCTGAACATCGGCGGCGTCCGCGGCCGCGCCGCCGCCCCGTGGTACGTCGTCGGCAAGGACGTCGCCAACAACCTCCTCTACGTCGACCAGGACCGCGACAGCCCCTGGCTGCTCTCGCAGCAGCTGCGTTCGGAAACCGCCCACTGGATCGCCGGTGCCCCACCCGCCCAGCGCTTCGACTGCACCGCCCAGACCCGCTATCGCCAACCCGACGAACCGTGCACCGTGCAAGTACGCGACGACGGCTGCGTCGACGTGCACTTCGCCCGCCCGCAGCGCGCCGTCACCCCGGGCCAATCGCTGGTGCTGTACGCCGGCGACGAATGTCTCGGCGGCGCAGTGATCGCGCACACCGACGCACCCATGCCGCAATCCATGACATCTTCTTCCTTTGCAACCGAGGTATCGGCTCGATGACCGCCCCCATGGACAACCGCGTACTCGCCCTGGCGGGCATCGCCCAAGCCCTGCAACAAGTACGGCGCATCGCCGAAACCGGGCACTCCGAAGCCGCCAGCGTGCGCACCGCCATGGACAGCGTCTTCCGCATCGACGCCGACTCCCCCGAAGCCGTCTACGGATCGCGCGAGCAACTTGCCCCCGGCCTGCGCCTGCTGCACAACTACTTCCGCAACCAGGCCCAGGACGAAGTCCTGCCGCGCCTGGCCCTGGCCGTCCTGCAACTCGAACGCCGCTTCGTGCGCGACCCCGCCACCGTCACCGCCGTCCTGGCCGGCATCCGCAAAGCCGCCGACCAAGCCCAAACCCTCGACGACAGCGGCCACCCCGACGTCCTCAGCACCCTGGGCGTCCTCTACGCCGACACCATCAGCCACCTGAAACCGCGCGTGATGGTGCAAGGCAACCCGCACTACCTGGGCCAAGCCGGCGTAGTCGACGAAATCCGCGCCCTGCTGCTCGCAGCCGTTCGCTCGGCCGTGTTGTGGCGGCAAATGGGCGGCAGCCTGTGGGACTTCCTGTTCGGCAAGCGCGCGATGATTGAAGCCGTAGACCGCGCGTTGCGGTAAATCGCGCTAAGGGTCCCAGCCCTCGCCGTTTCGAAGGACATACAGCACCGCGGCCACTACCAGGCTCACGCAGACAGCCGTGGCGAGCCACTGCGGCATCCCAGCGATCGTCAGCAACGCCGCGACGGCGCCGCCAACCACGCCCATGCCGACAGCTACGAGAAGTGCCTTATTGAAAGTGTTCAGGGAATTCTCCAATCGCGACCAATCTCGGACCTGATCGGAACGAACCGGCAGCTCCAAGAGCGGATCACAGAATCAACTCGCGTTGAGTTGAACAAAGATGGAGCAAAGCCCGGCGCCAACTGCACCACCGATCGCCCCGGCGCCCAGCCCCACCGGGCCGGCGACCACTCCCGCCACTGCACCGCCGATCGCTCCGGCGGCGGCGCTGCCGTATACAGCCCCCCAGTTCATCCCACCGCTGACCATGGCAATTTCTTCGTCAGTGAGTTCGCGCATTTCCACCACTCCAGGTTGTGAGTCCTTGACGCCGCTGTAGGCGGATGAATGTCTATTCATCCCGGACGAATCTATTGGGCGCCCACCTCCCGCGTACATGCGGCAAATCGCGGAATCTCAAAGCTCGCCTCGCCGGTCACAAGAGAAGCCCAGGGCGCCTCACCCCCAACCAGTGTTCCCTAGGGCGGCCGTGGGCTATGCCCTGGCAGAGACGCGCGCCCTTTGCGTCACTGTTAGGGCATAGCCCACGGCCGCCAAGCCGACAGCAACGACAGGCCGCCCCACCGAAGCCACCATCAACGAACCCACCAAGAACAACCTGAACAACCCACCCCAAAAAAACCCCAGCGCTAAAGAGCCACCACCCCCGGCCGATACAGCAATCGTGATTCTGCCGAGAACGACCATGTACTCACGCCCCCTGATTCGTCTGGCCGCACCCCTGGTCCTGACCCTCCTGTTCCCACTCGCCGTCGCCCTCGATTTCCCGGGCTTCGTCCGCTGGGCCATCCTGGTCACCATGACCCTGAGCTGGCTGGGCTTTGCCGCCTGGAGCGTCTGGTCGCAAGGCCGCCGCCACCCCGACCAAGCCCGCGTCCTGCGCGAACAGGACCAACTGCTGGGCGAACTGCGCAATTTCGTCACCAACGAAGTCGAAGGCTCCCGCTCCGAAGTCGAACGCGCCCGCGAACTGATTCGCCAGGCCGTCTCCGGCCTCGGCAACAGCTTCGAAGCGATGAATCGCAAATCGCGCCAGCAGAGCCACGCGCTGGCCCGCATCGTTGACCGCGCCGGCGAAGACGGCAGCGCCGGCGTCGACGTCGCCCGCTTCGCCCAACACGCCAGCTCGCGCATGGAGCAACTGGTCGAAGCCCTCGAACAAGTGAGCGGCCAGAGCAGCACCACCGTCAACCACATCGACGAAATGGCGCAGCACCTCGACGGCATCTTCGCCCTGCTCGAAGACGTCAAGTCGATTGCCGACCAGACCAACCTGCTGGCCCTCAACGCCGCCATCGAAGCCGCCCGCGCCGGCGAAGCAGGCCGCGGCTTCGCGGTAGTCGCCGACGAAGTGCGCAACCTGTCCGAACGCTCGACCACGTTCAACGAACAGATCCGCAAACTGGCGCACAGCTCCAAGGAATCCATCTCCAAGGTGCGCGACACCGTCTCGCAGATGGCCTCGCGCCACCAGGACCGCTCGCGCGAAGCACGCCACGAAGCGGCGGCCATGCTCGACAACGTCGCCGCCATCAACGCCTCCCTGGGCGAAGGCATGCGTGAAATCTCCGACTGCGCCCGCGCCATCGACGGCAGCGTCGCCGAAGCCGTTCGCGCCCTGCAATTCGAAGACATCGCCACCCAGACCCTGAGCGGCGTCCACACCCACCTCGACCGCCTGACCGCGATCAACCGCGAAGCCGTGGCCCTGCAGGAACTGCTACACCGCAGCGGCGGCGTCTTCGACGGCGACCTGGTGCAAGCCCTGCAGCGCCTGGGCACCCGCCTGCGCGAAATGCGCCAGGAATGGGAACGCCCGCCGCACAAGCCCGTCTCCCAGCAGACCATGGGCGCCGGCACTGTCGAGTTGTTCTGAACCAGCAAGCGGCGCACGCATCCCCGGCTTCGGCCGGGGATTTGTGTTTAGCCCATTCTCGAACTTAGTCTCGTGCCCCTGCCGATGACCGACATTCCTGCCGCGACCAACGCACCGCGCCACGTAGCCAGCAACACCGCATTGGCAACGTTGGAAGCCGCCGCCCGCCGCGAACTAGCGCAACTCGCTGCAGCATTGCCTGCCAACGCGGCGGCCGCCGACCCGCTGTTGGCGCATCTGGCCTGGGATTTGGGGTTGGGTGGGAATGAAGTGGCGCCGCGCTGAGCGGCGCGAGTTACCGGGCCCGCAAGGCGCATCGCCGTCACTCACTTCTTCAAGCCTGCGACGACTTCCGGCACGCTGAGTCCAAGCTCGAGCTGAAGGCGCACGTAGTCGCGCTCCTTGCGCGACAGGCTGCGACCCATCTCGATACGCACATCCTCAGCCTCCAGAATGCGCACGATTCTTGGCATCGCCGAGCCTATGGCGTCCGGCCCGTAACCTGCCTCGCGCAAAGCCGCACTTAGAAGGGCTTCAATATCCATGATGCGTCCAGATCTGTTCGAGACGCCACATTGTGCACCAGCAGTTGCGTGCGCTGCAGTACCGGCCGCCGCTCCTTGAGGATTGCTTTAGCAAGCACCGACGTCGACTTCGGGTCGAAGGCGTCTGTTCCTTCCTCCGATGACTATTCCTAGACTTTAACCTGTCGATGTCTGCTTTCGGCCAGAAGCGGTCAGTCTGTCGAGGCAGGTGCCAAAGGGCGCCACGCTCCGTACGTAGCGAGCATGTGTGCCTCGAAGGATTCCGGTCCGACCACTTCCCAGAAAGACGAATCGACGGCGACTAGCTCAAATAGCCGCTCCTCATTGCGCAGACCGATAAAGCGTCCATCGATGGTCTGGCGGACGCCGGAATAGATCGAACGAAAATCGGCGTCTGCCATGTAGCAACCCGACTCCGTCAGTTGCTCGATCTCAGCGGCGCCCTCTCCGACACAGCATTCAACCGCAACGTGCCAAATCTCCGGCGGGACGAACCTATCGATGTCTGTTAGAAAGCGGGCAACGTCGAACAGCTCGTTGTTGCTTCCATGCTGTCGGATTCTGACCATATCGTCTGGCCTTGCTTGAAATGTCCGCTACGGGTCGAAAGCGGACATTAGCACCGGTCCTGGCCTCCGCCCTGCCCCAATGTCCGCTACCGGCCAGAAGCGGACACTCGCCAATCGCTAGTTCGACCGGCTTGTGGCGCTGTTTTCCGGCATCGTCATCCCCGGCGTCCATCCGCTCGCTTGGATGATCGCCTTCGGGTCTTTCAGCTCGATGAGCTGCTTCAGTGCTGCCTTACGGTCGTCGGAGTGCAGGTAGTACGCCTTTGCAATGCGGTAACCGACCCAGTAACCCATGTCGTAGGGCTCATCCGAACCGGGTCGGTAGTTGTAGGCCCATTTCGACAGGTCGGTGCTGTCCATGTCGCGGACGAATGCCGTTTCAATCTCGGCTTCCTTGCCCTTGGTCCAGCGCGTCAGACCCGGATTGCCGACGTTGCCGGACGTCAGTTCCGCGATCAGTTCGGCTACGCCTTCCAGCAGCGACACTCGCAGTACCGTCACGTTGGGGTCGCCTTCCTCGAACTCGGAACCGGGCTGCTGGATGTGCGCGTACTCGTGCGCGATGACATGGACGAAGCGGTCCTCAAGGTCGGGGTTCATGAAGTTCGCCGCGCATAGCGCTTCGAGGCCGATGTACAGGCCGTCCCGATTGGCGGTGCCCACCGGTTTACCGCGCCCGACGACGATGGCCACAGGAGGAAATCGGGCCTCGGGGTAGAGGTCGGCGAAGTTCGCGAACGATGCGCCAAGTCGCGCCTTCACCGCTGGAAGCACGGCCATGCAGGCCTTTGCCTTCTCGTAGATTTCGGGGTCCTTCGCAAGGCGGTCAGCGATGCTCTGCGCGGTCACGCGGCGCAGCCTGGCGAACTCGATCAAGCTGGGCGTCGCCTTGCCCAGATAGTCCCGCTCAAGCTGCTCTATAGTCGGCTTGCCGCTGGTGGCGTCATACAGGTCGTAGAAGCGGGCGACATCGGTGGTAAGGATCTGCGGTCCATTCGCCGGTCGGGCTTGTACACCGGTGGAGATTGCTAGGGCTGCAAGCGATGCGAGCAAGCGCGACGGTCGAGTCATTGAACGGTGCTCTCTGGGGGGCGGTGACGATCATGCCAAGGCGCGTGGCATGCCGGGAGGTCCTAAAGTCACGTGCTGGGACCGTACTCCTCAAGCAACCGCACGCGTCAACTGTCCGCCAAGGGTCGGAAGCGGACATTGCGTCAAACCTTCCACATTGTCCGTCATCCCCTGACCGGTACCAGCGCGCTCTCCAGCCCCAACCGGCACAGCTGATCAAGTCCACCGGAATCCGCAGCACATGGCCCATGTCGAAGACCAGCGGGCGGAGCTGCACTGCCCCGTCTTTTGCCGAGATGGCCATCAGACTTTCCCGCGACAGGCTGTCAGTTCGAAAAATCGAATGGTTGCGGCATGTAGCTGATGCGAATCTCGCACCCGAGCCTGAAAGCTCCGCACAAAGTGATGAAAGTAGTCTACAACGCAAGCAGCTTGGCGCTTCTTTGTCGGGAGGGGATGAATACAAGACCCTCGGGAAATAAGTCCGGCCGACCTTTGTGCGGTTTTTCAGCCTCCCGGCACCCTGCCGCATACCGCGGCAGGGGCTCTTTGTCACGGAAGGCTCACCATGAATCAATCCGATAAAGACTATCGCACCCTACCCGTCACCTGGGCGCCACACGAAGTTCCGCCCTGGACGAAGGTTCCACCACCGGGTTACGCCAGCTTCGAAGAGGTCGAAGCCGCCATCGCAGCGGAAGCTGCGCGCCACCGGCCGCGCGGCCCACGCAAGCCGACTGATCTCACGATGGGCTCTTGCTACTACGACGTCCGCAACTGCAGAGCGCCGATGCTGCGGCTGCGCGGCCTGTGGCTTGAAGAAGCCGGCCTACCGATAGGCAGCCGCCTGCGCATCAACATCGAATCGGGCAAATTGACCCTCACCCTTTCCGCGCTCCCTCCCGAACCGGAACCCAAGAAACCCAAGCGAAAGGCGCCTTGGGAGCGTCGACTTGAAGAGCAATTGGCGGCCGCGCAATAACCGGATGGCCACGCTCGCAAATCCATCAGATCGCGAGCCTTCCCGCTCTCCCCAAAGCTACGGGGCACCGTAGGGCGTCCGGGGGCAGGCCCTTTCCGGGACAATCGGCGACATGGATGTCGCCGATTAGCCTACACGGACGTATTCACGGCGTGTCCCGGAAAGGGCCTGCCCCCGGACGCCGCGCGACCAACCATTAGGCAAGCGCCGTTACTTAGGCTGCCGCACAGGCAGCGTGATCCGAAAAGCCGCCCCCTGCCCAGGCGCACTCTCCACATCGATCCGCCCATGGTGCTTATTGATGATCCCGTAGGAAATCGACAACCCCAACCCGGTCCCACTCCCCACCGGCTTGGTCGTAAAGAACGGATCGAAAATCCGCTGCTGCAGATCCGCCGGAATGCCCGGCCCAGTATCGCGGAACTCGATCCACACCTGGTCACCCTCCACGCCCGTCCCCACCGTGATCGACCCACGTTCGGTAATCGCCTGCCCCGCATTGAGCAGCAAATTCATGTAGACCTGGTTGAGCTCCGAAGGCAGGCACTCCACCAGCGGCAACTCCCCATACTGCCGCTCCAGCGTCACCTTGTACTTCAACTCATTCCAGATGATGTTGATCGTAGACTCAAGGCCCGCATGCAGATCCACCAGCTTCCACGACTCCGACCGATCCGAATACGAAAAATCCTTCAGATCCCGCACGATCCGCGTCACCCGCTCGATCCCCTCGCGCGACTCCGCCATCAACTGCGGCAAATCCCCCGCGATGAAATCAATATCCGCACGCTTGCGGATATCGTCGATCTCCGGGATCAACGCCTTCGGGTCCGGCGCCCGCAACGCCCGCTCATACGCCTCGATCAACGTAAACAGACTGCGCAGATACTCCTGCAGACTGCCCAGGTTCGAATGCACATAACCAATGGGATTGTTGATCTCGTGCGCCACACCCGCGGCCAACTGGCCGATCGAGGCCATCTTTTCGGACTGCAGCAACTTGTCCTGCGCACCATTCAAGCGCATATACGCCTGGCGCAACTCCGCATGCCGCTGCTCCAGCTCGCGCTCGTAATCCTCCTGGCCCTCGATATTGTGGAACAGCGCCAGGAAGAAGTCCGCCCCATCCACCCCATGGTGATAGAGATGCGCGATGACCACGCGCTCACCTATCGGCAGGCTGCCCGACCAACTGCCGCTGCTGCGCGCCTGGCCCAAGGCGCCGCCAGGCAGCACCTCGGCGATGCGCTCGCCGAACGTGCTGCCATCGTGCGGATCGCGACACAGGCTGGCGCGCGCAATCGCATTGGCGAAAACCAGCTCGCCATCGCCACGGAAAAGCAACAGGCCCTCCTGCATGCGTTCGCTGAAAGCGCGCAGCACATCCTGCGAGGGCAACAGGGCGGGATTGAAATAGAGTTTGTCGGGCACGGGAATGGCACGGCAGTAGCGGTGCCAACATAGTACGTCGAAGCCCGCGAGGGCGGGCCAGGCCCTACCAGGTGAAGGGCGCGTGCCGGTTACGCTACCGCGATGGAACGGCTGGCGTGAATGCTGTCGCTTTGTCCACGCGCGTCATAGGCCGGCGCGCTCTCGCTGCGGCCAAGATGACGCAGCGCCCAGTTGACCTCGCGGCGGCGGCGCGCCAGCAAGGCACCATTGGCACGATTGACCTCGGCCAACTCGCGGAGGCGCGCTTCGGCGCCATGCGGCACCTCGCGTTCGAGCACGCGCAGCGCTTCGAGCTTGTCCTGGGTGGCGCGAATCAAGCCCTCGACATCATGGTCGATCAGGGCCTGGCGCTCACCCGCCAGGGCGTCGCCCAGGCGTTGCAGGGCATCGCTCATCGGGCTCATCCGCCGAGCTGCTGATCCAGGTCGATCATGCGGCTGGCGATCGCCTCCGGGTTGATCTTGTAGCTGCCGTTCTGCAACGACTCGCGCACGGCCTGCACGCGGCCCTGGTCGATGGCCGGGGCGTTGGACAGTTCCTTCTGCAGCGACTGCAGGCCAGTGGCCTCGCCAGTCAGGCGCAGGCTGTCGCTGGCCTGGGCCGCCGCTACCGGCTCGGAGCGGTCGCCGCCGGCCGAGGAAATCTTGCTGGCCACGCTGCCGGCTCGCAGGGTCGCACCGGCGGGCAGGCTACCTTCGATCTTCTGGGTCATGGTGGTGTTCCTCATACGGTTCGCAAGGGATAACGGCCGCTTGCGGGATTACTTTAGGACGAATTCGGGTTTTTCCTGACAGCAACTCTAGCGGCAGGCGATCAGCGTGAAACCACGACCGCCCCGCTGGCATCCACCACACCCTGCACGACCCGGCGCGAGGAGCTGTTCTCCACCGACACCCGCTCGTCACGGCCGGCATCGCCCAGGGCGCGCCCGCTCATGCGCACTTCCAGGCCGTCGCGTCGGGCCACCAGCGCCACCGTGTCGCCCCGGCGCACCAGGCGCTGGGCGACCAGGTCGCTGGCCGACAACACAGTACCGGCCGGCAGCACGCGGCGGGCACTGCGGCCGACCGCATCGGCCGGATCGGCCAGCACAGCGCCGGCAATCCGCGCCGCATCGCGCCGCTCGATGCTGATATCGGCCACGTCCACGGTTTCTCCAGCGGCCACGCCACGGTTGAGCACGAGCACGTTCTGGCTGCGGCGCACCTTCACCGGCACGAACAGGCGCCAGCCAGCCGCCTGCGGGCAGCCGACCTCCACTGTATTGCCGTTGCCCGGCTGCGCCTGCAACGCCACCGGGCACGCCGGCATGCGCAGGCCCGGGTCCAGCGTGGTCTCGGCGTCGGCCGGCTCCACCCCGAGCGCGGCGATGGCGGCCGCGCGGATGCTGTCCACCGATTGGAAACCGTCGGCGAACGCCGCCGCCGGCGCGAGAGCAAGCAGGATCAGGATGAGGCGGACATGGCGCAGGCGCATGGGCGTGCTTCTTGAAGTGAGTCCACCGGCTGGGTGCAAGACATGTGCCAGACCCGCTCTTGCAGGAGGAGCTCCAGCCCCGACCCGGGACAGCCGCCGCAATCGGCACGCGCCAACCCCACTCAAGTTCCGCGCCCGGCATCCGATAAAAGCCCCATGTCACACGACCTGCTCAACCGGATCGACCAGCGCACCCGCCTGGCCGGCCACAACCGCCTCGCCCTGCTGCTGTTCCGGCTCGGCGGACGTCAGCTTTTTGGCGTCAACGTCTTCAAGGTGCAGGAAGTGCTGCGGCGCCCGGACCTGTTCCAGGTGCCCGGCCTGCCCAACGAATTCGCCGGCGTGGCCGACGTGCGCGGGCGCTCGGTGCCGGTGCTCGACCTCGGCGTGGCCATCGGCCATCCCGAGCGCGCCCCGGGCAGCGAAGGCGCCCCCGGCTACCTGGTGGTGGCCGAGTTCAACCGCTCGGTGCAAGGCTTCCTGGTCAGCGGCGTGGAGCGCATCGTCAACATCGCGGTGGAAGACATCCACCCGCCGCCGGAGCTCGGCGCCGAGGCGACCTATCTGACCGCAGTGACGCGTTTCCAGGGCGAATTGATCCAGGTGATCGACGTCGAGAGCGTGCTGGCCGACATCGCCCAGATCGAAACCGACATCCACCTCGACCCGGCCCTGGCCCTGCAGACCGACCGCCCGCTGCAAGTGCTGGTGGTGGACGACTCCCGCGTAGCGCGCCAGCAGATCCGCAGCGTGCTCGACCAACTTGGCGTCGGCGCCACCCTGCTTTCCGACGGCCGCCAGGCCCTGGACCACCTCTTGCAGGTACTGGCCGGCGGCGAGGACCCGGCCGAACGCTACGCCATGGTCATCTCCGACATCGAAATGCCGGCCATGGACGGCTACACCCTGACGACGGAAATCCGGCGCAACCCCGGCCTGTCCGGCCTCTACGTGCTGCTGCACACCTCCCTCTCGGGCGTGTTCAACAACGCCATGGTCGAACAAGTCGGCGCCAACGCCTTCGTGGCCAAATACAGCGCCCACGAACTGGCGGACTACGTCCTGGAGCGCCTGCGGGATGTAGCCGCAGAGGCATGACCCGGCTTTTCACTCACCCCTAAAAGGTGCAGTGCCCGCTTTCCCGACCGCCCTCAGGTCCTGTCTGGGTGGCCAGACCCATCCCCGGCCGCCGCGCGGCAGCAACGAATAGCCAGCCTCGCCGCTTCTGGCACAAACCTTGCCTCTACTCCTGCATTGATCCGCCGGAGCAAGGCCGTGTCCAATCCGATCGCTTCCTACCTTGGGGTGCATGCCGATGCGCTGCCGCTGCGTGAGCAGCGCATGCAGCTCATCGCCAGCAACCTGAGCAACGTTGATACGCCCGGGTACAAAGCCAAGGACCTGGACTTCAACGCCGCCCTCAAAGCCGCCGGCGCCGCCCGCGAAGCGGCCAGCGGCGATGGCATGGCCACCCCGCGCGAAGGCCACATCGGCAGCGGCGAGATCGCCGGCCTCAACCCGTTCCAGATCACCCGCCAGGCCGACCAGCCCAGCCTCGACGGCAACACCGTCGATCCGGACGCCGAACGCGCCGCCTACGGCCGCGCCGCGCTGGAATACCGCGCTTCGCTGAGCTTCCTCGAATCCAAGGTGAAGAACATGCTCACCGCGATCACGGGCTCCTGAGCATGAGCAACCTGCCTATCTTCGATGTTGCCGGCTCGGCCCTCCAGGCCCAGTCGGTGCGCATGAGCACGATTGCTTCGAACCTGGCCAACGCCGATTCGGTGGCCGGCTCGGCCGAGGCCGCCTACAAGCCGCTCGAACCGATCTTCCAGGCCACGCCCAACAGCCAGGACCCGAGCCTGACGGGGGTCAAGGTCAAGGAAATCACGACCACCGGCGCGCCGCCGATCAAGCGCTACGAGCCCGGCCATCCGCTGGCCGACGAGCAGGGCTACGTCTACTCGCCCGATGTCGACCCGGTCGCGCAGATGGTCAATCTCATTTCGGCCTCGCGCAATTACCAGGCCGGCGTCGAAGTCCTCAACACCGCCAAGGAACTGACGTTGGCGACCCTCACCATGGGTCGCTGACCCCATTACCGCGGCTAGCCGCCACCGGAATCCACCATGAGCACCATTGCTTCGGACATCTACAAGTCGCTCGGCCTCACCTCGGACAGCAGCAGCACGACCAAGAGCAAGGAAGCCTCGCTCGGCCAGGCCGACTTCCTGCGCCTGATGACCGAACAGCTGCAGCACCAGGACCCGCTCAAGCCGATGGAGAACAGCGCGTTCCTCGGCCAGCTGGCGCAGTTCTCCACGGTCCAGGGCATCACCGACCTCAACACGTCGGTCAATAGTTTCTCCAGCGCGATGAGCAGCGACCAGGTCCTGCGCGGCGCGCAGCTGGTGGGCCACGAAGTGCTGGTGCCCTCGGCGAAGATGGCGCTGGAAGACACCGGCTCGGTCAGCGGCGTGGTCGCCGCGCCCAGCGCCGGCACCGTCAACTTCGATATCACCGATGCCAACGGCCAGAAGATCAAGACCCTCAGCGTGCAGGCCGACAAGGCCGGCGAAGTGGCCTTCGAATGGGACGGCACCGACGCCAACGGCAACCGCATGGCCGCCGGCACCTACAGCATCACCGCCAACCACACCGATACCAGCGGCACCGACAGCAAGCTTTCCACCTACGTGCAGGCACCGGTGGAAAGCGTGACCGTCGGTTCCGACGGCCTTTACCTCAACCTCAAGGGGCTGGGCACCGCCCCCATCGACTACGTGCTCCGCGTCAGCTGAGCCGGCACCCGCGCAACCAGGAGTTCCCATGGGCTTCAATACTTCGCTGTCCGGCATCAACGCCGCCAACGCCGATCTCAACGTCACTTCCAACAACATCGCCAACGTCAACACCACCGGCTTCAAGCAGTCGCGCGCCGAGTTCGCCGACATGTTCCAGAGCACCGCCTACGGCCTGTCGCGTAATGCGGTCGGCTCGGGCGTGCGGGTGAGCAACGTCGCCCAGCAGTTCTCGCAGGGCAATATCGACCCGACCGGCCGCAGCCTGGACCTGGCGATCTCCGGCGAAGGCTTCTTCACCATGTCGATGAACGGCGAGCGCCTGTACTCGCGCGCCGGCAACTTCCAGACCGATTCCAACGGCTACGTGGTCAACCCTGCCGGCGCCCGCCTGCAGGTGTACGCACCCAATGCCGATGGCAACGGTTTCGATGTCGGCCGCCTCGGCGACCTGCAGTTGCTCACCACCGACAGCCCGCCGAGCCAGACCACCACGGTCAACCTCGCCTTCACCCTGCCCGGCAATGCCGAGCAGCCGACGGTGGCGACGTTCGATCCGGCCGAGTCCAACAGCTACAACCACTCCACCGGCGGCATCAACGTCTACGATTCGCTGGGCGTGAGCCACACCCAGACCTCGTACTTCGTCAAGACCGCCACCGCCAACGAATGGCAGGTCTACAACTATGTCGATGGCGCGCAGGTCGGCACCCCGACCACGTTGCAGTTCTCCGACAGCGGCGCGCTGACCACCCCGGCCGACGGCCAGATCACGCTGGACCCGTACACCCCCAGCACCGGCGCCGGCGTGCTCAACATGTCGCTGGATCTCAGCGGCTCGACCCAGTACGGCGAGTCGTTCGCCCTGCGCGACACGCGCCAGGACGGCTATGCCAGCGGCAAGCTCAACGAGATCAGCATCGACGCCACCGGCGTGGTGTTCGCGCGTTACTCCAACGGTGCCGACAAGGCGCTGGGCCAGGTCGCGCTGACCACCTTCACCAATCCGCAGGGCCTGTCGCAGCAGGGCGGCACCATGTGGGCCGAGAGCTATGCCTCGGGTTCGCCGCGTACCGGCGTGCCCGGCAGCTCGGATTTCGGCGAGATCGAGTCCGGTTCGCTGGAGTCGTCCACGGTCGACCTGACCGAGCAGCTGGTGAACATGATCGTGGCGCAGCGCAACTTCCAGGCCAACGCGCAGATGATCTCGACCCAGGACCAGGTCACCCAGACCATCATCAACATCCGTTGATGATGGCCGGCCGCTAGGAGCCCACCGCCATGGATAAAGCCCTCTACGTCGCGATGACCGGCGCCCGCGCCTCGCTGCAGGCCCAGGGCACGGTGTCGCAGAACCTGGCCAACGTCGACACCAACGGCTTCAAGGCCGCGCTGGCCAATACCCAGGCGATGCCGATCCGTGGCGATGGCTTTGCCTCGCGCGTGAACGCGATGCACATCGACCAGGGCTTCGATGCCAGCGTCGGCTCGCAGAAGGTCACCGGCAATCCGCTGGATGTCTCGCTGCAGCCGGACACCTGGCTAGCGGTGCAGTCCAGCGACGGCAGCGAGGCTTACACCCGCGGCGGCCAGCTGGCGCTGACGCCGAACGGCCAGCTGGTCACGTCCAGCGGCCGCGCGGTGCTGGATGAGAACGGCAACCCGATGACGATTCCGCCGCACCAGGCGATGGAAATCGGCAGCGACGGTACCGTTTCGATCACCCCGCTGGGCGAGAGCGCGGCCACCCAGGCCAACGTCGGCCGCATCCGCGTGGTGCAGGCGCCTTCTTCACAGCTCACCCGTGGCCTGGATGGGCTGATGCGCAATACCGACCCGACCCAGCCGTTCGCGCAGGCGCAGGGCAAGTCGGTCAACAGCGGCTCGCTGGAAGGTAGCAATGTCGATGCCGCCGGTGCGCTGGTGCAGATGATCCAGCTGCAGCGGCAGTTCGAGATGCAGGTGAAGGTGATCAAGCACGGGGATGAGAACGCGCAGTCGGCCAATACGCTGTTGCGGATGAGCGGTTGATTTCGACGCGATCTGGTGGGCGCCGGGCCAGGCCGGGGGGCTTCGGTGCGAATGTCCCCCGACGCCGATGAAGCCGGCGCCTCCTCCTTTATTTCGCACCGAAGCCCCCCGGCCCACCCCGGCGCCATCGGCTTGCGGACCCAATAAAAGCAAAACGCTTCGCTCCTGCTTTGGGAACCGCCGCGATATCCGAACGTGGGGTGGGGAGGCCCTTCGGTGCGAAATAAAGGGGGAGGCGCCGGCCTTATCGGTGCCGGAGGACATTCGCACCGAAGGGCATCGCCGCCCCGCGCCGCGCAGAACCCACCGGCGTAACACCCGAAGTAGCAATAGAGCCAAGAACCCGACATCGACTTTGGCACGCCGCATGCATCGCTAACCCCGTGAACGGCCGCCACGGCCGGCAACCACCGAGGAACGGCAATGAATCAGGCTTTGTGGGTCGCCAAGACCGGACTAGACGCGCAGCAGACGCGCATGTCGGTCATCTCCAACAACCTGGCCAACACCAACACCACCGGCTTCAAGCGCGACCGCGCCAGCTTCGAGGACCTGCTGTACCAACAGGTCCGTGCCCCCGGCGGTGCAACCTCGGCGCAGACCAACCTGCCTTCCGGCCTGCAACTGGGTACCGGCGTGCGCGTGGTCTCCACTTCCAAGGCCTTCGAGCAGGGTAGCCAGCAGCAGACCGACCGCGCGCTCGACGTGATGGTCAACGGCCGTGGCTTCTTCGAAGTGCAGATGCCCGACGGCACCTCGGCCTATACCCGCGACGGCAACTTCCAGATCAACGACCAGGGCCAGCTGGTGACCAACAGCGGCTACCCGATCCAGCCCGGCATCCAGGTGCCCGAAGGCACCGAGTCGATCACGATCGGTACCGACGGCACCATCACCGCGCAAGTCGCCGGCCAGACCGGCGCGCTGGAGATCGGCTCGCTGACCCTGACCGATTTCATCAATCCCTCCGGCCTGCAGGCCAAGGGCGAAAACCTCTACGTCGAAACCACTGCCTCGGGCCCGGCACAGAACGGCACGCCCGGCCTCAACGGCCTGGGCACCACCGTGCAGGGCGCGCTGGAAGGCAGCAACGTCAACGTGGTCGAAGAACTGGTGAGCATGATCGAGACGCAGCGCGCCTACGAGATGAACGCCAAGGCCATCTCCACCACCGACTCGATGCTCGGCTATCTCAACACCAACGTTTGATCCCAACGCCTGATTGCCCGCGGTGACCGCCATGACTTCCCTGCCCTCTTCCTTCCGCATCGCCCTGGCCGCGACCACGTGCGCCCTGCTCGGCGGCTGCGTCATCGCCGGCGACGTGCGTCCGTTCCCGGCGATGGCGCCGGTGCAGCCCGTAATGGCACCGCAGGCGCAGGCCAGCGCCGGTGCGATCTACGCCGCCGGCCCGGGCCTGCAGCTGTATGGCGACCGCCGCGCGCGCGATGTCGGCGACCTGGTCACGATCACCCTGGTCGAAAGCACCACCGCCACCACCAGCGCCACCACCGGCATAAGCAAGAACAGCAGCATCGACATGGCCACCCCGACCGTGCTCGGCCTGCCGGTTACCTACCACGGCCAGGACCTGCTCAAGAACAGTGCCAGCGGCGAGCGCAGCTTCGATGGCAAGGGCCAGAGCGCGCAGAGCAACCGCCTGCAGGGCAGCGTCACCGTCACCGTGATCCAGCGCCTGCCCAACGGCAACATGGTCGTGCAAGGCCAGAAGCAGTTGCGCCTGAACCAGGGCGATGAGCTGGTGCAGATCCAGGGCATCGTGCGTGCCGCCGATATCGCACCGGACAACACCATTCCCTCCAGCCGGGTCGCCGACGCGCGTATTGCCTACGGCGGTCGCGGCGCGGTGGCGCAATCCAATGCCATGGGCTGGTTCGGCCGCTTCTTCAATTCGGCGCTGTCGCCGTACTGATCTTCTTTCCAGGTATCGCCATGAAGCTTTTTGCCGCCTCCCTGCGTCTGTCCGCCATCGCGTTGCTGGCGCTGTCCGTGTGCGCGCCGGCCGCGGCCGAACGCATCAAGGACCTGGCCCAGGTCGGCGGCGTGCGCGGCAACGCGCTGGTCGGCTACGGTCTGGTCGTGGGCCTGGACAACACCGGCGACCGCACCAGCCAGGCGCCCTTCACCGTGCAGAGCTTGAAGAACATGCTCGGCGAGCTTGGCGTCAACGTGCCGGCCAACGTCAACCCGCAGTTGAAGAACGTGGCCGCGGTGGCGATCCATGCCGAACTGCCGCCGTTCGCCAAGCCGGGCCAGCCGATCGATATCACCGTGTCCTCGATCGGCAATGCCATCTCGCTGCGCGGCGGCTCGTTGCTGATGGCGCCGCTGAAGGGCGCCGACGGCCAGGTCTACGCGATCGCGCAGGGCAACCTGGTGGTCGGCGGCTTCGGCGCGCAGGGCAAGGACGGCTCCAAGGTCTCGGTCAATATCCCCAGCGTCGGCCGCATTCCGAACGGCGCCACGGTCGAGCGCGCGCTGCCGGATGTGTTCGACAACAGCGGCGAGATCACGCTGAACCTGCACCAGAACGATTTCACCACGGTCTCGCGCATGGTCGCGGCGATCGACAACACCTTCGGCAGCGGCACCGCCCGCGCCGTCGATGGCGTCACCGTCGCGGTGCGCGCACCGACCGACCCGGGCGCGCGCATCGGCCTGCTGGCGCGGATCGAGAACGTCGAGCTGTCGCCGGGCGAGGCGGCGGCCAAGGTCATCGTCAACGCCCGCACCGGCACCGTGGTGATCGGCTCGCAAGTGCGGGTGATGCCGGCAGCCATTGCCCACGGCTCGCTCACGGTGACCATCAGCGAGAACAACAACGTCAGCCAGCCCAACGCGTTCGCCAATGGCCAGACCACGGTGACCCAGCAGTCCACCGTGACTGCCAATGCCGAAGGCAGCCGCATGTTCAAGTTCGCCGGCGGCACCACGCTGGACCAGATCGTGCGCGCGGTGAACGAAGTCGGCGCTGCGCCCGGCGACCTGGTCGCGATTCTTGAAGCCCTCAAGCAGGCCGGCGCGCTGACCGCGGAGTTGGAGGTGATCTGATGCAAATCACCCCGCAACCACTGGCGCTGGCGCCGCAGACCCAGAGCGATCCGCAAAAGATCGACAAGGTCTCGCGCCAGCTGGAGGGCCAGTTCGCGCAGATGCTGGTCAAGAGCATGCGCCAGGCCAGCTTTGGCGACTCGCTGTTTCCCGGCGAGAACCAGGCCTTCCGCGATATGTACGACCAGCAGATGGCCAAGGCGATGACCGAAGGCAAGGGCCTGGGCCTGTCGGCGATGATCGCGCGCCAGCTGGGCGGCGGCAGCCAGGGCAGCGGCACCGGCCAGGTCGATACCTCGCTGGCGCCCGACGCCACGAACAAAAGTTATTCGCTGGTCGCCGCCAAGGCGGCCAAGGCGTATTCGCTGGTGTCCGGTGGTCGCGATGCGACGGTGCCGGCCGCCGCTGCGACCAGCGCGAGCCCGTTCGCCGGCGGCGAGGCCGCCCTGCACAGCGCCCGCGATGCAGTGACCGCGCAGACACTGGACCTGATTGCCGGCCGCGAGGCCGGCACCGCCATTGGCGCGTCCAGCCGCAACGACGCCGGCAGCATCAACGAAGACTGGAGCACCCTGGACGATCGTTGGCTGGGCACCGGCCCGGTCGCGGTCAACGGCGACAGCGCCGTCGATGCGAGCGCCGGCAGTGCTGCTGCGGCCCAGCTGGGCGAACACACGCCGGAAGGCTTCGTCGCCAAGATCTGGCACCACGCACAGAAGGCCGCGCAGGAACTCGGCGTGGATCCGCGCGCACTGGTGGCACAGGCGGCGCTGGAGACCGGCTGGGGCCGCCGTGGCATTTCCAGCAGCAAGGGCGACTCCAACAACCTGTTCGGGATCAAGGCCACCGGCTGGAGCGGCGAGCGCGTGCGCACCGGCACGCATGAGTACGTGGGCGGGGTGAAGACTACCGAAACCGCCGACTTCCGCGCCTATGGTTCGGCCGCCGAGAGCTTCTCCGATTACGTGCGGCTGCTGAAGAACAGCGACCGCTACCAGCTGGCGCTCAAGGCCGGCACCGACATCAAGGGCTTTGCCCGCGGCCTGCAGCAGGCCGGCTACGCCACCGATCCGCGCTATGCGGCCAAGATCGCCGCCATTGCCACCGGCCCCACCATCGACCGCGCCGTGGCCGCCGTCAGCCAGGCCGCGCGCCAGGCCGGCGGGCAATTGGCCGGTACCGCGGTCGACCTGGCCCGCTCCGTCGCCAGCAACGCCGGCCTCGGCAACTTGAGGTAACGACGCATGTCCAACGTCCTGTCCACCGGTACCGGTGCCCTCATCGCCTTCCAGCGTGCGCTGGCCACGGTCAGCCACAACGTGGCCAACATCAACACCGAAGGCTATAGCCGGCAGAAGGTCGAGTTCGCCGCGCGCACGCCGACCGACTACGGCTATGGCTATGTCGGCAGCGGCACCCAGATCACCGACATCGGCCGCGTCGCCGACCAACTGGCGATCTCGCGGCTGCTCGACAGCGGCGGCGAACTAGCGCGGCTGCAGCAGTTGTCCGGGCTCTCGGATCGCGTCGACGGCCTGTTCTCGGACAGCGCCACCAACGTCGCCGGCCTGTGGTCGAACTTCTTCGACGCCTCCAGCGCCTTGTCCTCGGACGCCTCTTCCACCGCCAACCGGCAGAGCCTGCTGGACAGTGGCGGCGCCCTAGTCACTCGCTTCAAGCAGCTCAGCGGCCAGCTCGACACCCTCAATACCGAGGTCAACAACGGCCTGCTGTCGGCGACCGAGGAAGTCAACCGGCTGACCCAGCAGATCGCCAAGATCAACGGCAGCATCGGCAACAACTCGGCCAACGCGGCGCCCGACCTGCTCGACCAGCGCGACCAGTTGATCCAGGAGTTGGTCGGCTACACCGGCGGCACCGCGGTGCAGCAGGACGGTGGCTTCATCAACGTCTACACCGCCGGCGGCCAGGCACTGGTGGTCGGCACCACCGCCTCCAAGCTCACCACCACCGCCGACGCCTACCAGCCGGGCAAGCTGCAGTTGGCGCTGCAGACCCAGGGCATGAACGTGTCGCTGGATGCGCGCGCGCTCGGCGGGCAGATGGGCGGCCTGCTGGAATTCCGCAGCAATGTGCTTGATCCGACCCAGGCCGAACTCGGTCGTATTGCCGTGGGCCTGGCCAGCAGCTTCAACGATGCCCACGCCCAGGGCATGGACTTGTACGGGCAGATGGGCGGCGACTTCTTCAGCTACGCCTCGCCGAGCGTCGCCAGCAACCCGGCCAATACCGGCAGCGCCGGCCTGACCGCTTCCTATGGCGACCTCGGCGCGCTCGATGGCCAGAACCTGCTGCTGCGGTTCGATGGCACCCAGTGGACCGCGACCCGCTCGGACACCGGCGCCGCCGTGGCCCTGACCGGCACCGGCACCGCGGCCGACCCGCTGGTGCTCAATGGCGTCAACCTCGTGGTCGGTGGCACCGCCGCGGCCGGCGACCGCTTCCTGCTGCAGCCCACCGCCAACGTCGCCGGCAGCCTGTCGGTGGCGATCACCGACCCCTCGCGCATTGCCGCCGCCACCCCGGTCAAAGCCAAGGCCGACCTCGGCAACCTCGGCACCGGCAAGGTCAGCAATGTGGTCGTCACCGATTCGACCAACGCCAACCTGTTGACGCCTTCGAGCATCGAGTTCATCGACGCCAACAACTACACCATCGACGGCGCCGGTCCTTACGCCTACACCGCCGGGCAGACGATCAGCGCCAATGGCTGGCAGTTCACCCTCGACGGCGCGCCCTCTGCCGGCGACACATTCGGCGTTGGCTCGACCGGTGCTGGCTCCAGCGACAACGGCAATGCCAAGCTGCTGGCCGCGGTGGAGAACCTCAAGGCGTTCAACGGCGGCACCATGAGCCTCAACGGCGCGGTCGCCGGCCTGACCACCTCGGTCGGCTCGGCGGCGCGTTCGGCCGACTATGCCTCGCAGGCACAGCAGGTCATCAATGATCAGGCCCAGGCCGCGCGCGATTCGGTCTCCGGGGTCAACCTCGACGAAGAGGCCTCGGACATGCTGCGCTTGCAGCAGGCCTACCAGGCCGCTTCACAAATCATTTCCACGGCCGATACGATGTTCCAGAGCATCCTGAGCGCGATCCGCTGATGAACAACCGCATCTCCACCGGCATGATGTTCAGCCAGTCCGTGGTGACGATGCTGAGCAAGCAATCCAAGCTCTCGCACCTGCAGCTGCAGCTCTCCAGCGGCCAGCGCCTGGTCACCGCCAAGGACGACCCGGTCGCCGCCGGCACCGCCGTCGGCCTGGACCGTGCCGTGGCCCAGCTGGCGCAGTTCAGCAGCAATGCCAACAACGTGCAGAACCGCCTCGGCCTGCAGGAAAACGCGCTGGCGCAAGGCGGCGACCTGATGACGCGGGTCACCGAACTGACGGTGGAAGCGAACAACGCGTCGCTGACCACCGACGACCGCAAGGCGATCGCCTCGGAGCTACAGGCCATCCACGACCAGTTGTTGAGCCTGGCCAACAGCACCGACGGCAATGGCCGTTATCTGTTCGGCGGCACCAACGATGGCGCTGCGCCGTTCGCCCGCAGTGGCGACAGTGTCAGCTACAACGGCGACCAGACCCAGCGCCAGGTCGAGATCGCCGCCGACACCTACGTTGCCGATACCCTGCCCGGCAGCGAGATCTTCATGCGCATCCGCACCGGCGACGGCACCCTGGATGCCAGCGCCGGCAGCGGCAACACCGGCACCGCCCTGCTGCTGGATTTCAGCCGCGACGGCAGCTCCGGCACCTATGCCGGCGAAAGCTACACGTTGCAGTTCACCGCCGCCGACGCCTACGACATCCTCGATGCCAACGGCAATGTGCTGAGCAGCGGCACCTACACCGCCGGCAGCGACATCGGCTTCAACGGCGTGCGCCTGCGCGTGGACGGCACCCCGGCCGCGGGCGACACGATCTCGGTCGGCCCTTCGCAAAGCCGCGACGTATTCGCGACCCTGACCCAGTTGGTGGATGCGCTCAATACCGATCCGGCCAGCGATGCCGACCGCGCCAAGTTGCAGAACGCACTGCAGGCCTCGCTGCGCGACGTCAAGCAGGCGTCGGCGAAGATGATCGACGCGCGCGCCGCTGGCGGCGCGCAGCTTTCGGCCATCGACAATGCCACCGAGCTGCGCGCCTCCAACGAAGTAACGCTGAAGACCACGCTGTCCTCGATTCGCGATCTCGATTACGCCTCGGCCATCGGCCAGTACCAGCTGGAAACGGCGGCGCTGCAGGCGGCGCAGACCGTGTTCAAGCAGATGCAGTCGATGTCGCTGTTCCAGATGATGGGCTAGCGCGTCCGCCGCTGCGCGGGAACAACGAAGGCCACCTCGCGGTGGCCTTCGTCTTTTTGCCTGCGCGCTGGTGCTTACCAGCGGTAGTTCACGCCCAACTGCCCGCCGATATCACGGAAGCCGTCGCTGCCGGTCTGCCACGCCGCATGGCCCCAGCCGGTCCAGCCGCCACCCAGCTGCAACTGCGCACCGAGCTTGGCCTCGTAGCGATCGCGCGGCCAACCCAGGCCGACCTCGGTTGCGTCCATCGACAAGTCGTTGTCCTTGTCGTTGTGCCACCAGTTCAACATCAGGAAAGGTTGCACGCGGTTGTGAGCGGTATCGGCGGCATGGCCGAACATCCGCACACCGACGCGGGTGGTCACGCCACCGGCCAGCGACGAACCCACCACCGTGCCATTGGCCTCTACGTGGCGGTCGGCCTGGTAGTCGGTGTAGATCGCCTGCGCCTGCGGCTCGACGAACCAGGCGAAGTTCTCGCCCGAGGGCATCGCGAAGGTGTAGCCGCCCTCCAGCGAAGCCGACCAGCTGCGGGCATCGTAGGACTCCTGTGCCAGATACTGGCCGCTCACCTTGTTGTCGAAGCGGCCGTACTGCAGCCAGGCATCGGCATAGGCGCCGCCGACGGTTTCGGCACTGCCGAACCAGGTTGCGTACAGGCCGCCGGAATAGCCGCGCACCTTGCCCTTGGCCTGGTAGCCGGTCAGCCGCGAGCCGACGTTGTTGTCGGCGCGCCCGGCGGCGGCCATGCCACCAAAGTGGAAACGACTGTCGCCGGCCATCCACGTCGCCAGTTCACCGCCAACCTGCAGCAACGAGGTATCGCTGCTGACATCGAACTGATCGAAACCGGCGCGGCCGTCGACCTGGTGACGGACCACACGCGTCCACACGGCCGGCGCGCGATCCGGGCCGCGGGCGAAATCGGGCTCGCCCATGCGATCGTGCATCTGGTGCTCGAACATGCCGATCGACGCTGCCTGGTTGGCAAGGTAGGCGCCGGCTTCCGGGCGGTACACCGGGCCACCGGGCTGGCCCGGACGGGGCGGCTGGCCATTGCCGTCCGGGTTGCCGCCGTTGCCACCACTGCCGCCCCCGTTCGGGTTGGGATTGGGATTGGGATTGGGGCTCGGATTCGGTCCCGGAGTTGGCGTCGGATTGGGATTTGGGTTGGGACCCGGATTCGGATTCGGATTCGGATTCGGATTCGGATTCGGATTCGGGTTCGGGTTCGGGTTCGGATTCGGATTCGGAGTGGGTTCGGGCTTCGGCGTGGTGTCCTGCGAACGCAGGTACCAGTCGCCGTCTTCCGGGGTCGCAACGCCGCCCTTGAACAGGCTGTACTCATAGGCGCCCGCCACCGCGCGGCCGTCCAGGGCGAATTGGCCTTCCGATTTCCCTGCTACTTGCACCAGCGCGATGCCATTGACGGTTTGCGCTCCCGCGCCACCCGCGTTGCGCACGCTCAGCCGCGTCTGGCCACTGGTGTTGCCACCGACCACCAAGCGATCGGTGGCAGAGGCATCGTCGCCCAGCACGGTGTTCATGGCCAACGTTCCACCCTCGCCGACATGGTCGCCGCGCACGGTCAGCGTCTTGAAACCGCCTTGTTCCGGCGCGATAAACGCGATTGCACCGGCATGCTTCAACGAAGCGACATCGGAATTGGCCGGCACGTCCCAACGGCTGCTGGCGTCCAATGCGACGGCGCCACCATTGCTTATTGCGCCAGACAGGCTCGACTGGTTGGCCAGGCTCAGATCCAGAATGGCTTTCGGGCTGGCCTTGAGATTGCCCTGCAGCGCGACCTGGTCGGCGAAAATCCGGAGTTCGGCGGGGCGATCGCCCTCGGCAAACACTTCGGCCAGGCGGCCGTCGACACCCTTGAGCACCGCACCTTCCCGCAGGTACAAGTCGCCCTTGCTGCCGTCATCGCTCAGGCCCGTCAGTCGCACGGCTGGCCCGCCATTGGCCGTGACGCTACCACCGGTTACGGTGACCTGCGCGGCCTGTCCGCCCGCGGCCGGCGCCGAATTGAAGCGGATGCCTTCGCCGCTGGCCGTGACCGTGGAACGGGCGAGCTCAACAACGCCGCCAGGGCCCGCGACAACGCCTACACCTCGGATCGGATCGCCGGCTTGTGCCGCCGGGCCGTTCGCCACAATGACCACGCCGTCTGCCTGGAGCAGCCCGCCGGTCGCCATGACGCCACTGTCGCCGCTGATGCGGGCACCGTCGGTGAGGACGACCTTGCCGCCGCTTGCTGCCCAGGCACCTGCAACCGGGAAAGTGCTCGACGCTGCGTCGGTACCCGTGATTACCGTGCCACTGGCGCGCACTTCTCCCCCGGTCACGGCGTGCACGCCCGCGCCGCCGCCGCTCACCTGGCCTCGCACCAACTCGACGGTGGCGTTGTCCAAGGCATCCACGCCTGCGCCAGCTCGAGCGGTAATCTCGGCGTCGGTCGCGGTGATGCGGCTGCCGGCGCCCAGCGCCAGCGCGCCCAAGCCCTGGCTCTGCAGTACCGTGCCGGCCTGCAAGTCCACGCTACCGCCAGCCAGCGCCTCGACTGCAGGCGCATTCGCATTGGTTGTCGTGGCCTTGAAGTTCTTGGCCGTGATCTTGCTGGCGGTGCCTTCCGCGCGCAGCAGCGCACTGGCGGCGGTGGAGTCGAGCGTTCCGCCCTCCAAAGTGACATTGCCGCCCTTCAGCGCGGCGACCGCCGCGAGCGACGAATCACCTTCGACGCGTGCACGGTTGTTGACGGAGGAAACCCGGCTCGTGGCGCCTTCTGCTCGCACAATACCGCCCTGCTGGCTGACCAGAACAGCATCCTCGACGGTGGCGTTGCCATTGTGCGTATCGTCCGTGGTCAGCACCTTGACCGCGTATGCACTCGCCCCGCTCACGCTGATCGCACCGCCCTCGAAGAAGATGCCGCCTTCCTGGTCGACGAACAGGCCATGGCTATCTTTGCCAGCAGTACTGACGGTTGCGTTAGCCAACTGGATATTGCCACCGGTCTGTACGTAAGCACCATGCGCGCCCACGCCCCGCGTGATAACGCTGACCGCTGCAGGCGCGGTGGCCTTCTGCCGAATGGTGCCTTCCTTCTCGGCGATCAACGCCGTGCCGTCGCGACCATCGGCATCGGTCTCGTACAGACCCGAAGCGTTCTGCGATGAGTTTGAAACGATCAACTGGTTCGCACTGGCAATACTCGGCGCAAGGCACAGGCCAAGCTGCGCTGCGAGGGCAAGCGGATGCTTCTGGAACGATGGGTAGCGCATGGACTTTCCTGGTTCGTACAACACATCCATGTGGATGCGCTCGGTCATGCATGACCGTGCCGGCATTTTGGTGAGCCACACCGAACGCGAGTATTGGAAAAATCCGTGTTTTCAGAACTTTCTCGCACGCGCTTCAGAAGCGGCCCACAACAGCGCCAGAGCCTTCCCCCTTGAATGCCCCCCTGGGGCCCGCCCTGCGGCCGCGCACACAGACCTCAAGTTCCCATCGGTCCGGCCGAAATCTTCCCTGCCCGTTGGTGGCCCGCAAGGCCCCCGGACAGGAAAGAAAAAAAGATGGCCGACGGCGCTAAAGGTTGTTGACAACACGCCGTTATTCATTTCAGCAGCGGCAACGGCCAAATGAGGCCCCCCTGCGAAAGGCCCACCGACCCTCAGGGTTGCCGGATAGTCGCTTAGGAGAAGATCAAATGGCACAGGTAATCAACACCAACGTTATGTCGCTGAATGCTCAGCGCAACCTCAACACCTCCAGCTCGAGCATGGCCACCACCATCCAGCGCCTGTCGTCGGGCCTGCGCATCAACAGCGCCAAGGACGACGCCGCCGGTCTGGCGATCTCGGAGCGTTTCACCACCCAGATCCGCGGCCTGGACGTCGCCTCGCGCAACGCCAACGACGGCATCTCGCTGGCCCAGACCGCCGAAGGCGCGATGGTCGAAATCGGCAACAACCTGCAGCGTATCCGCGAGCTGTCGGTGCAGTCGGCCAACGCCACCAACTCCGATTCGGACCGTGACGCGCTGAACTCGGAAGTCACCCAGCTGCTGTCGGAAATCGACCGCGTCGCCAACCAGACCAGCTTCAACGGCACCAAGCTGCTTGACGGCTCGTTCTCCGGCGCGCTGTTCCAGGTCGGCGCCGACGCCGGCCAGACCATCGGCATCAACAGCATCGTCGATGCCAACGTCGACACCCTGGGCAAGGCTGGCTTCGCCAACTCCACGTCCTCGGCCGGCGCCACCGGCACCGCGACCGCTTCGGGCACCATCTCGGGCCTGTCGATCAGCTTCAAGACCGCGGCCGGCAAGGCCACCACGGTCAACCTGTCCGACGTGAAGGTCGCTTCGGGCGACACCGCTGCCGATGTCAACAAGAAGGTCGCCGCGGCGATCAACGACAAGCTCGACCAGACCGGCATGTACGCCTCGATCGACAGCAGCGGCCAGGTCAAGCTGGAATCGCTGAAGGCCGGCCAGGACTTCACCTCGTTCGCCGCCGGCACGCTGGCCGGTGGTACCGGCATCACCAACGGCTTCGCGGGCTTCACCGCCCAGACCGCCGCCGCCGGTTCCAGCAGCACGCTGAAGAACCTGGACATCTCGACCTTCGAAGGCGCGCAGAAGGCCCTGGAAATCGTCGACAAGGCACTGACCTCGGTCAACTCCTCGCGCGCCGACATGGGTGCGGTGCAGAACCGCTTCACCTCGACCATCGCCAACCTGAGCACCACTTCGGAGAACCTGTCGGCTTCGCGTAGCCGCATCCAGGACACCGATTATGCGAAGGAAACTGCCGAGCTGACCCGCACGCAGATCCTGCAGCAGGCCGGTACGGCGATGCTGGCCCAGGCCAAGTCGGTTCCGCAGAACGTGCTCAGCTTGCTGCAGTAACTTCTGCAGCTGGAACACTGGCCGCACCGATTGGAGCCCCCTTCTTTTGAAGGGGGCTTTTTTTGTTTGAGGCTAGAAGCGGTGGCTCGATTGCTTGCGAGCGGCGTTCGGGGGCCGAGGCTTGCCCGGGGGAGGTGACCAGTTCCGGGCCTGCCTATCCCCGCGGCTATCGCCGCGCCCCCTTAACGGAAGGGGGCTTTCGTCCAGCAGAACCTACTTCTGGCTCGAATCCGCGCATCGCCCGATGGCAATAACAGCTCGTTCAATCGGCTTTGATTTTGGTTTCCGCCCCCCAGGAAGAAAGCGCCCATCGAAGTGGCCCCCCGGGACGGGGCCCGCACGGCAAGCCGACAAAAAACCGCCAAACCTCCGACGCACCGCGCCGGCACACCGCTTGCATCTCCCCCACCGGGTGCTGCACCCCGCCCCGGCCTAAAGCTGGGCGGCGTGCGGCCGCTATTCCCTTTATCCGCCGCGGCGACAGGCGGGCGTCCAGGACAGGAGATTCACATGGCAGGTTCTTCGCTCTACTCGATCGGCTCTGGCCTGGACATTCCCACCATCGTCGCCGGGCTGGTCGCGGCCGACCGCAAGCCGGAGGAGACCCGCATCAACAATGCCGGTACCGCGGCTTCGGCGCAGCTGTCGGCCATCAGCACCATCAAGAGCGGCATGTCCAACCTGCAGACGGCGCTGAAGACGCTCACCAGCAGCATCGCCAGCCAGGCCTACAAGACCACGGTGGGCGAAGGCGCCGGTTTCACCGCCACCGCCACCACCAGCGCGACCTCGGGCAATTACAACGTCGAGGTGGTCAGCCTGGCCGAGCGCCAGAAGCTCACTTCCGGTGCATACGCCAGTGACAAGGTGGTCGGCGACGGCACCCTGACGATCAAGTTCGGCGACGAGGCCGACGACACCCTCAATGTCACCATTGCCGAAGGCGCCAAGCTGTCCGATGTGGCAGCGGCGATCAACAAGGCTGCGGGCGGCGTTGGCGTCACCGCCAGCGTAGTCAGCGCCAACGACGGCCAGCACCTGGTGCTCACGGCCGCCGATACCGGTACCGCCGGTGCGATGACCATCAGCAGCAGCGGCGGCAACGGCGGCCTGGCCGGGCTGACCTATCCGGCCAGTGGCGGCACCGGCCTGACCGAAAGCGTGGCGGCGAAGGATGCGCTGGTGCGCGTGGACGGCTTCGAGCGCACTTCCAGCAGCAACGCGGTCGCCGACCTGATCCCCGGCGTGGTGCTGAACCTCACCAAGGCCAACGAGGGCACCAAGTACAGCTTGTCGATCGGCAAGGACAACACCGCGATCAAGACCAACATCAGCGCCTTCATCAGCGCCTATAACGCGGTCAATACGGTGTTGAAGTCGTCCAGCTCCTACAACGCCGACACCCAGACCGCCTCGGCGCTGACTGGCGATGCCATGGTGCGCGGGCTGCAGCAGCAGATGCGCAGCCAGGTCAGCGGCAGCGTCACCGAGCTCAAGGCACTGGGCGTGACCATCGCCACCGATGGCAGCCTCAGCTTCGATGCGACCAAGTTCGAGACCAAGGTCGCCAGCGATCCGAACGCGGCAGCCAAGCTGTTCGGCAGCGACGGCACGGTCTCCAAAGGGCTGTCCAGCATGCTCGACAGCAACCTCAACTCCACCAACGGCTCGATCACCCTGCGCAGCAACAGCCTCAACGCGCAGATCAAGGACCTGGAAGAGCAGCTGGACGACCTCGACAAGCGGATGGCCGAGGCGACCACGCGCTACACCGCCAAGTTCACCGCCATGGACACCCTGGTGGCGCAGATGCAGACCACCAGCAATTACCTGACCCAGCAGTTGGCCACCTCCAGCAGCAGTTGATCGCCCTCAAGTGCAGGCCCGCTCCGGCCGATAACGGAGTATCACCAACATCGCGGGCCCGCCCGCGCACGCCGGCGGCACAACCGGCGAGGCGCCGTCCCAGGCCCCGCCAGGAGCAATGCATGTACGGTTCCAGCCGCCAGTATGCCGAGCAGTACCGCAAGGTCGGCGTTTCCACCAGCGTCACCGATGCCGATCCGCA
>Ga0160435_1000180_pt1 | contig 32284 bp, 25 predicted proteins | sample HID1973K_E0MG_FD_108213 | JGI IMG/M metagenome (GOLD analysis project Ga0160435, IMG submission 108213) | Enriched mosquito-associated microbial communities from UW Madison campus, WI, USA - HID1973K_E0 MG | ecosystem: Host-associated > Arthropoda: Insects > Digestive system > Unclassified ...
GAGCGAATGCGCGCGGCTGCTGAAGGATGGCTCGCCGGTGCTGCTGTTTACCGACTGGCGGCAGCTGCCGCTCACCACCGACGCGCTGCAGCTGGCGGGGTTCACCTGGCGCGGCATCACCGTGTGGGACAAGACCGAAGGCGTACGGCCGCAGCTCGGCCGCTTCCGCAACCAGGCCGAATACATCGTGTGGGGCAGCAAGGGCCATATGCCGCTGCAGCGTCGCGCGCCGGTGCTGCCGGGCGTGATTCGCGAGCCGGTGCGAAAGGCCGACAAGCACCACCTCACCGGCAAGCCCACCGCGCTGATGCGCCAGCTGGTGCGGATCTGCGAGACGGGCGGGCGGATCCTCGATCCCTTCGCCGGTAGCGGTACAACGCTGGTTGCAGCGGCGCTGGAGGGTTACTCCTGCACTGGTTTGGAGCTGACGGGTCATTACGCCGAGGTCGCCCAGCGGCGCCTAGCCGGCAACGACTGACGAGGGACGGGGGCGCTCCGCGCCCCCGATCACACCAGGTTGATACCTCCGCTCCTTGGATGCGCTACGAGTTGGCCGGAAACAGACCGGGCACGAAACTGCGCTCCGGTCACGAACGATCGGAGGATGGTAGTGCGCAATGTGCCGCTCACATCCCTGTAGCGGATGATTAGTTCAATTGACAGTTCCGCGTCGCCGCTTGCGAACAAATCGAATGCCTCGGGTGGAAACGACATCTGCCCGAGGCACAGCATCTCCTGGCCCGGAACTAGCGAGATTTGGGCCGGCACTTTCTTCGCTTGCTCGTCCGCGTTGGAGGCTACGACGCGCCCTTCAGTAGTCGTAATGGACAGCACGTTGAGGTAACTCACATCTAAGGCGGGCGTGCCGCCGAGGGTCTGCACGAATTGCTGGAAGGACACATCCTTCGGATTGCTCGCATGGAATTGAGCGACGCAAGGCTTCTGCGGGTGAGGGGCTATCCAGGCTCTCAATTGAGCCAGCGCAAGCGTGTTTTGCTGCTCCGATGCCCGGCGTGAGGTGTGCCACGCGACCAACGCTGTAGCGACAGAGCAGATGCCTATCACGACTTGAGCTATTTCGGAGGCCCCGAAGCCCTGGGAGTCAAGGACGATCATGTGGTGGACGCGGTTAGCTAGATGAAGGCAACGCTACCAGCGCCAGGGCTGTCCGGATAGTGTGTACTATTGTGTATAGGTTCGGAGGTGTGTATGATTACACACATGGACAGCCGCACCCTGTTGAAGCAACTTCAGGCCGATGGATTCGAGATCGTCTCGATACGCGGCAGTCACCACAAGCTGCGGAAGGGTGACCGGACGGTCATCGTGCCGCACCCCAAGCGCGATCTGCCGCAAGGCACGGTCGCCAGCATTTTCCGGCAAGCCGGTTGGAGGAAGTGATGCTCTATCCCGTGTACGTCCATAAGGACGAAGACAGCGCCTACGGTGCGATCGTGCCGGACATGCCAGGCGTGCACAGCGCCGCGGACAACCTGGAGGATCTGCCGGCCGCCGTGCAGGAAGCGGTCGAGCTGATGTACGAAGGTGAGGAGCTGGCGCCACCGCGAGCGAACCTGGTGGACAAGTACCGCCGCCAGCGCGAGTTCAAGGGCGGGTTCTGGATGCTGGTCGATATCGACCTGACGAAGGTCAACACCCGCGCGGTGCGGCTCAACATCAGCCTGCCGGAGAACCTGGTAGGGAAGATCGACGCCGCCGCCGCTAGCCGGCATATGAGCCGGTCGGCGTTCCTCGCGTTGGCCGCTGAGCACGAGCTGGGGGGGCATGGCCCGAAGGCCTCGGCCCGGTAACTTGCAGTTCGCGCTGGATCGCACAGGAGCCGCCCCACGGGGCGGCTTTTTCGTGGGCGGCGTACGGCGGGAGGGCGCACGGGCAGGCTGCAGCGGGCCGCCCAGGCGGTCGGGCGACCGTCGCGCAGGCTTCGGTCTCTCCGGAAGGCGGGCCGCGAGGCGTTTTCCCCTGGCGCGCGCAGTCGTCGCCCCGCCACGCCTGCGGTCTTCATGCGCCCGTTTTTCCGCACCCCGGCGCCCCTGGCCCAGCGCCCGCCACCGCTGCGTCTCGCCGGCCACCCGGGTGGTGGTCCGGCCCTGCGGTTCCCTGCACGGGAAGGCCCTTTGAAAGACGTCCTAGGCGGCCCTGCCCGGCAACCGGCCGGTTGCCAGAATTTCCAAGTGGCCATCGGGAACGGGTAATCAGGTAATCAGGGCCGCTGAGGCGCGCCTAAACCTTTGATGCGTATAGAGAAAGTGAGGTTACCTCGGGAGGTAATTTGAGGTAATCCGGCCAGCCTGAAAAGGTAATGTCATTGATTTCTAAAGACTTTTTTCAAGGATCAGATTACCTCCCAAAAAGGTAATCCCGTTACCTCAAAATTACCCTGGAATTACCTTTGAGATATTTTCATATGTGCTTGATATTATGGGATAAAGTCGAACTTTTCTGAGCGGGTTACCTGAATTACCTGTTCCCGGGGGCCATCTGAAAAATTGAGATAGGCTGGGCCTAGAATGGTTCGCCGCAGTCACTCGCTAACACTGGAGCCCACGCCATGGCACTGACCGGCGATGTCCTGCAGGCGCACCTCCAAAACCTCGATGCGGCCGTCCATGAGCTGCCGACTAGCGAGGGCGATCACTTCTTAGTTGGGTTCATCGGCATGGCCGACGCGAGCGCCGACGCCGCCGGTGCTGACGACCGGTGCTGGATTGAAGACCGGGTGCTGGCCCTGCTCGAGCGCCGCGGCCTGGCGTCTCTGGCGGAAGGAGAGGTCTGACGCCGTGTGCTACTCCGCCCAGATCGAGGCCGACTACAGGAAGCTGGTGCGCAAATACAGCGCCATCATGGACCTGGCCGCCTTTGCGCGGCTCTGGCTGCGCGAGAACGGCTTGGAGCGGTCCAAGCCGAAGACGCCCAAGGCGCTCGAGGATGCCTTCGCCGAGTGGGGCAACGACGCCGAGCACCGCGTATGGAAGGCCATAAGGGCCTGGCAAGGTGACGACGTACTGGCCCTGGAGCGGGAACTGTTCACCCAGAAGTCGCGGCTCAACAACGCCGAGCGATCACTGCAGGTGAAGGTCACAAAGAAGGCCGAGAACGATGTGCGCGTCGCCGGCAACAAGATCGAGCGCGCCAGCCAGAAGCTGGCCGACCTGCGGCGCACCGAACACTTGCCGCGCGACAGCCGGATCTTCCCCGGGATGTATGCCCCCGTCATCGTCAGCGAAGGCGGCCGCAGGGTGATCAAGCCCATGCGCTACCAATGCCGCCCCCAGGGCAAGCCAGCCTCCTACGACGCCCAATACCCAGGCACCTACAACGCCCGCCGGGACAACCTGGAAGGGTTCTGGCGCGAGGTCTTCGGCTACCACCACGGCATCCTGGTGGTGGACGCCTTCTACGAGAACGTCGAAGGGCCGGACGGCAAGAACCAGGTCATCCAGTTCACACCGCGCGATCGCCAGCCGATGCTTGTGGCGTGCCTGTGGTCGGCCTGGACTGACCCGAAAGGGCTGGAGCCGGACTTGCTGAGCTTTGCGGCCATCACTGACGAGCCCGAGCCCGAGGTCGCCGCCACTGGCCACGACCGGACCATCATCAACATCAAGCGGGAGCACATCGACGCTTGGCTCAACCCCAAGGCAGGTGACCTGGCAGCGCTGTACGCGATCTTCGATGACAAGCGGCACCCCTTCTATGAGCATCGACTAGCGGCTTGAGATTGTTTGACATCGCTTTCACTTGGGGTCGTAAATGCTTGCGACACTTAGCTCAAGGACGATGCAATGGCTGAAGTCGCGTATGGCGAAGGACCGCACCAAGGGGGATCCGTAGAGGTTCCCTTCGCCAGTTGGATGGGCGGCGGCCGCTAATGTTTAGAAAATTCTTCCCCCGGCCCGCGGGGACGGGCAGTCTATCCAGAGCGCAAGCCGATGCGCGCTTGGACGCGCTGCAGAAGATTGTGGCCGCTCAGCGTGAAGCAGGCATATTCGAAGTGGCAGCTTTCGCGGCCGAGATTGATGAGATGGTAGAACGAGCCGCTCCAGTCGATTCCGCTTATATCCGTGGGCGCGCGGAGCGCATTTTGAGATACGGATTACCTGGCCGTCTCGGATGACTGGGCGGCCCGTCGGAGCCTCGAAAGAGCTGCAACTGGCGGCGACGCTCTCTGGATCACGGAGCCAAAGAATTTGAGTCGGCCGGAGTGCAGAGCGGGCGACCCTCTAAGCCGCAGCCGTGCTTCAGCCGTAAGGCTGCCAGTCGCCTTCCGCAGCTGACTCGACTGCAGCGGCGGCCATGCTGGAAAGGCGCCTCACATCGACGACGAATCCCGGCGGGAGTTCTATGGCGGTTTCCGCCGCAGTGATAAGGTCCACGTGCGTTGCCGGAAGCCAGCACCGGATGGGTATTGTTCCCTTTGGCCACCCGCTCAAGTACACGTCATACAGGGCCATGTCTCGCGGCCCCAGTTGCGGGACAGCATTCTGTTGAAGCGCTCGGCCGCCGCTTCGCGTGTGTCGAAATCGACCGTCATAACCACCTCGACTGCGCCCTCGACGGGGCCTGGAGAATAGGCCGGTGCGTGTAGCCGGAGGGTGATATCCCGGTTAATGCCGGTCGGGATTAAACTGCGCGTATGATGAACCGGGAGATGGCCACAGCATTGCTGGATCAGCTTTGCCGGGACTTGGCCGGAGGCGACACCTCGGAGGCGGACGATTTCGATTACGGGTGGTTCCGCGAGCGGGTCCAGTCGATCGTTGATCACTGCCGAAAGGCCGATGCCATCTACATTTGGCAGCTGGCAATGTGGCACCTAGATGCGGCCGGGCTGATGCCCGAGGAGCTGGCACCGAAGTTCCGGACCTAGCCGGTCACCACCGCATGGCGCGATCGATCGCCGCCAGCACCGTCGGATCTGGGCGGCGCAATGCTTGGCTCATTCGCTTTTTCGCACGGCGCTGGCCAGGCAAGTCGACCCTGGCCGCCACCCAGCCGCTCGATGTGGCGCTTCGCCTGGGCGATGCTCCCGGTGTGGTTGACCACGATCGTCTTGCCGCCCCACATCAGGCACAGGTACGCCGGCTGGCCCCGCTCTGGCGGGTTGATGATCACCACCACCCGATAGTTGAACATCAAGAGGGGAGCGTCTCCGGTGCCTGCCCAGTGGCAGGCGGCGGGGAGGGGCGGGCGCGGCATCGTGGCCGTGTGCTCGGCGACCGGTTCGAGACTTGAGACGATCCGTGACCGCAGTCGGCATGCCAGCCGCAAAGGTCCCGGTGTGCCAGTCGCGTCCCGGACTATCGGAGGCTCCAGTAGAAATACTGGAGCCCCTCAATGATATGTACGGTAGCCCCGAGGGACCCGGAGCTGCATCGTGTGCTCATCGGGTTTCGGACGGAGTACCACATGGCCGCAGTGACCAGGCCCAACATCATCATGATCATGGCCGACGACGTCGGCATTTGGAACATCAGCGCCTACCACCGGGGCATGATGGGCGGCAGTACGCCGAACATTGACCGCCTTGCGCGCGAGGGCGCGCTGTTCACGGACTACTACGGCCAGCAGTCGTGCACCGCAGGCCGTGCGGCGTTCATCACCGGGCAGACGCCGTTCCGCACGGGCCTGCTCAAGGTTGGCCTGCCGGCGGCAAAGCAGGGTCTGCAGGATTCGGACCCGACGATCGCCGAGTTCCTCAAGCCCTTCGGATACGCCACCGCGCAGATCGGCAAGAACCACCTGGGTGACCGCAACGAATATCTGCCCACCGTCCATGGCTTCGATGAGTTCCACGGCATCCTCTACCACCTCAATGCGATGGAGGAGCCCTACGACCCGGAGTATCCGCAGGACGAGAAGTTCCGGGCGCGGTTCGGCCCGCGCAATATCATCCATAGCGTGGCCACTGAGGCCGACGACCCGACCGATGACCCGCGCTGGGGCCGCGTCGGCAAGCAGGAGATCACCGACTCCGGGCCGCTTCCGCCGCATCCGGGCATGGATCCTGCCGCCAAGGTGAGCATGGAGGACATTGATGCCGACCTGGTGGCGCGCTCCTGCGATTTCATCGAGCGCTCGGTGAAGGCACAGCAGCCCTTCTTCCTCTGGCACAACTCCACCCGCTGCCACTCCTGGACGCATCTCTCTGAGCGTTGGGACGGCAAGACGGGCTTCGGCCTGTTCGCCGATGCCATGGCGGAGCTGGACTGGGTGGTGGGTGAATTGCTGGCCAAGCTGGATAAGCTCGGCATCGCCGACAACACCATAGTGCTGTTCACCAGCGACAATGGCGCGGAGATCTTCAGCTGGCCCGATGGCGGCAATCATCCGTTCCGCGGCGAGAAAGGCACGGTGTACGAGGGTGGTTTCCGCGTGCCGATGCTGGCCAAGTGGCCAGGGGTCATCAAACCAGGCGTTATCATCAATGAGCTAATGTCCGCCGAGGACTGGATGCCGACGCTGGTCGCCGCTGCCGGCGAGCCGGACTTGAAGAAGAAGTTGCTCTCTGGCTACAAAGCCGGCGACAAGACATTCAAGAACCATCTGGACGGTTATGACTTCATGCCGTTCTTCGAGGGCAAAGTGAGCGAGAGCCCGCGCCGCGAATTCTTTTACTTCAGCGACAACGCCGACCTCATGGCAGTGCGGTACAACCAGTGGAAGATCACCTTCAAGACCATCGTGGGTAACCTGTTCAGCGGCAAAGAAGATTCCACCAATGTGCCGCTGGTCACCAACTTGCGCGTCGATCCCTGGGAGCGATACCAGAGCGAATCCACCTCATACGGCCAATGGTGGGGCGAAAAGCTTTGGGTAATGATGCCGGCAACTATGGTCGTGGGGGAGTTCCTGGCTACCTTCAAGGAGTACCCGCCAAGTCAGGTCTCCGGATCGCTGAGCGTGGACAAGGCGTTGCAAGCTCTCGAGGCGGGCGGTAGAAAGAACTGAGATTTGGACCAGGATCGCGTCGTACAGCCGCCCGCGAAGAGGCGGGAAAATTGCCGCGGGCTCCCTTGCCGTTGAGGCTCTTGGCGATCAGCGTTCGGGAAAATTATTCAAGCCAAGTGACTGATAGGTAAGGTCAGTAGCCCTAACTGTTAATCAGGGGGTCGTTGGTTCGAGTCCAACTTCGGGCGCCAGATACATCAAAGGCTTGCAGGCGACTGCAAGCCTTTTTTGTTGCTCTAAGTCGGGAAAATTTCGGGAGAATTCCATTTTGGTCGCCGAGCGTGGGAGCTTGCGTGCCAACGCTTCCAGCTGAGCGTTAGGTCTTAGGCTCCCTGATCCGCTTCGCCACGTTGAGCGAAAAATCGAGCGAACTGGCCGAGAGTCAAGGCTGACCAAGTTCGCGCGGGTTGATGATCGCAACCACCCGATAGTTGAACATCAGGAGGGGGCCGTGTGCGATGCCGTTCCAGTGGCAGGCTGACGGGAGAGCGGAGTTACCTGTCGGCAGGTGGAACGTCGTAGGCACAAATTCTGCGACGGGCTGCGGTAGTGAACCGATGGACTTGCATCTGTCCGCTGCTCTATTGTGCTTGCGTGGGCTTGACCAAGCAGGGTCGGCGCGCGGCACTTAGCGATCCACGGCGAATCAGGATCCGCGCGCCTTTCATGGAGGATAAATGGACAACTTGGGAAAAGCCCTGTGGTACGCCACCGTTTCTGCTGCAGTCGCTCTTGTCGTTGGGCTGATACCAGGCCTACAGATACTGGTGTTGATTGCGGTGCAGATTCCCCTGTGGATACTCAGCGACGCGGGCATAGCAGGTCTCGGTGAAGGGCGCGAGGGATTTTTTATTCCGACCAGCTCTGGTTGGATGGTCGCATTGCTCGTTTTCTGGCTGAGTTGCTGTCTATTCTTTCTTCTTATGCTGTGGCTGGGCGCGCGGCTCTCCGGGGCGCTGACCCCGAAGCAGCCCCAGTAGCAGCATCGGGAGGGACGCATTCTTCATTAATCGGGCGGCGGTTTTTGGGGCTCGTAGCTTTTAGGCTCGGCTTCATTGGCTCTCCACCGAGGCGGCTTCACTCGCCGATGGAAGGGGAGCATCCAGCGGGTGACTCGTGGCGGAGGACTATGTGCTTTTTTGGGGAATATTGGTCGGGTCAGTGGCCGCATGGCTCTCGCCGTGTCTCATCGCCTAGGTGGTTGCCCTAATCAGCCGTTTACCCAACGCCTTCAGGTTCGCGATAGCTTCCGCTGTGCTGACCTGCGGAACTGGCTTTTTTTATGCTCATGCTGGCGCCTTTGTCTCTCGCAGCTGTTCATTTGGCGCCCGGGTGGGCGGAAAACGGTCACGCTAGCTCGGCAAAGTCGTTGCAACCGTGGGGCTGTACGTGGGTTATGCCGAAGTTTTAGTTCCGCTTGTTGTCATGTTCGTCATCCCATTCGGCCTCAAGCGGTTTTGGCCTGAGCTGGCTGGGGTAGCCAGTGCAACGATTGATTGAAGCCGCTTTCGCTGCGCGACGCGACTTAGCTCAGATGTCGATGTCCGCTACTGGCCGAGGCAGCATTCAGAGCCTGGCGATACAACTCATTGGCAATATGGTGGGCTCTATATGATTCTCATGAAAGCGCTCGGTCGGATGGCGCTGCTCGGCGCGCTCATGCTGCTAGCAGGTCTTGAAGGTTGCCGTGACAAGCGCTTGACGACCAACACTCAACAGTACAGAGATGCGCATGGAATCTACGATGGACGCATCAACAAGATCGCCGTTGGTCCCTCGGTCTTCACGCTGCCACCTGAAGCGCTCTTCGATGTCTATACAGAAGGTGAAATACTGCGAGACAGAGCGGGCAAACTTACGCTCTACTTCGACGTAAACCGCTTGAGGGAGGCCACGCCATCCGGCTGGGCTTCCACGAAGTACGGCGAATCGGTGGTGCGCGTGGAGATTTCTTCCCGATCCAGCGGCCCGCTCTGGAAGCACGCTCGCCCCTCCCTAGATAAAGGCGCGCCACAGCCGCTATTGGACCTCACGCTGATTCCAGGTGTGAAGCCGCCGCCGACCAAGTATTCCGATCAATATCTGTACGTCGGAAGGAATCCAGGTATCGCGCTGGCAGAAGATGAATATTTCGAATTTGCATGCCAAGTCGCATGGCCTGCAGAAGTAGCCAAGCGCAATGGGCAGTGTCGGGTTGCGTATAGCGCTGATGCGGGCATTCTGGTTGAACACTTCTTCCAGGAGCGGGAGCTGAAGAACTGGAAGGCCATACTTGAAGCCGTGTCGATAAGAATCTCCCAGTACGAGTCGCAGCACTAACAGCATTCATCCAAGGGGGTCCAGCTGTCCCGGCGTATGCGGGGCTGGTGGGTGTCGCATCGAGCGGCCTGCATCCGCTGTCCACCGGTTCGGGCTAGGGGTGGGCCGGGAAAATTCACTTGGCAGCCCAAGCGCCCTGAGGATATTGGCTGCGCAGCCCGGGAGAATCGTGCAAGGCAAGTTGTTGATTTAAAACCTTTGTAGCCCTAACTGTTAATCAGGGGGTCGTTGGTTCGAGTCCAACTTCGGGCGCCAGATACAAAAAGGCTTGCAGGCGACTGCAGGCCTTTTTTGTTGGTTTCAGGGAGAGAGGCTCGTTGCAAAACGATCCTTTAGCCTGACCAGGGGGTGGATGGGGCTGGCACATCAGGATGTCGGGCATCGCTCACGGGGAAGCGCGATATGTTTCTGCCTAAGGCGAGGCGCTGTCGCATGCAACACTGATTGCGGGTCTCGCAATGTGTTGTCCCCGTTTCATTCTCCGCACCCCTGCCACCCCGGCAGCCGCCGCGAGCGTACCCGCCCGAGGTTATTCACCACCACTTCGCCTCGCAGGCGTCCTTCCAGGCACACGCGCACGCGCAGGTTACTGCCCGAACTGCGACCATCCGGGAGGAAGTGCAGGGCGCGTCGGCCCTGGCTCGACTGTAGCTGCAGCGAGGCATGCACCGGCCGCGACACCACCCGGAGGATCGTGTCGTCCTCCTCCGGCTGCGCACTCCGCCTGCGGCCGCGGAACATCAACCAGCCCGCGCTCCAGTCGCTGTCCGAACGACAATTCGCCACGCCCTCCAACGGGCACAGCGTGACCACGTCGCGACTGCTGATCGCCGTCATCCGCGCCGAGGCGAACTGGGCGCTGAGCAGGAACAGCGCCGCGCTGATCCGCTGCCGCTCCAGGCTGGCGCGGAAGGAAGGCACGGCGACCGTGGTCAGCACGGCCAGTATCGCCAACGTGACCAGGAATTCGAGCAGCGTCAGGCCGAAAGATCTGCGCATAGAGCTGGGGCGTGTGAAGGGACTTCCAGCTTGGCCGTGGCCTCGGCCCGGGCATATCGGCGCGCCGCCCACTGACCCGTAGGCCAACGCCTCGCGCCCCTGTCATAGCCGGCTGGCTATACTTGTCGATCGTTTCCGAGGTGCTACATGAGCGATAGCTTCCAGCTCGTCTCCCCGTACTCTCCGTCCGGCGACCAGCCCCAGGCCATCGAGCGCCTGTCGGCCAACTTCGAGGCCGGCCTGGCCAAGCAGACCCTGCTCGGCGTGACTGGTTCAGGCAAGACCTACACGATCGCCAACGTCATCCAGCAGATCCAGAAGCCGACCCTGGTGATGGCGCCGAACAAGACCCTGGCGGCGCAGCTGTATGGCGAGTTCAAGGCGTTCTTCCCGCATAACGCGGTCGAATATTTCGTCAGCTACTACGACTATTACCAGCCGGAAGCCTATGTGCCGGCGTCGGATACCTTCATCGAGAAGGACAGCTCGATCAACGAGCACATCGAGCAGATGCGCCTGGCGGCGACCAAGACGCTGTTGTCGCGGCGCGATGCGATCGTGGTCGCCACCGTCTCGGCGATCTATGGCCTGGGCGCGCCGGAAGACTATCTGTCGCTGCGGCTGATCCTGTCGCTGGGCGAGCATATCGACCAGCGCCAGCTGATTCGCCACCTTACCGACCTGCAGTACGCCCGCAACGAGTTCGAACTGACCCGCGGCGCCTTCCGGGTGCGCGGCGAAGTGGTGGACGTGTTTCCGGCCGAGTCGGACACCGAGGCGTTGCGCATCGAGCTGTTCGATGGCGATATCGAGAAGCTGACCCTGTTCGACCCGCTCACCGGCGAGACGATGCGCAACCTGCAGCGCTACACCGTCTATCCGAAGACCCACTACGCCACCACGCGTGAGCGCGTGCTCAGCGCTGTGGATACCATCAAGGAAGAGCTCAAGGAACGGCTGGAAGTGCTGTACGCGCAGAACAAGCTGGTGGAGGCGCAGCGCCTGGCGCAGCGCACCCAGTTCGACCTGGAGATGATGGCCGAGGTCGGGTTCTGCAACGGCATCGAGAACTACTCGCGCCACCTCACCGGCAAGGCGCCGGGCGAGCCGCCGCCGACCCTGTTCGACTACCTGCCGGCCGATGCGCTGCTGGTGATCGACGAATCTCACGTGACCATTCCGCAGATCGGCGCGATGTACAAGGGCGACCGCTCGCGCAAGGAGACGCTGGTGGAGTTCGGTTTCCGGCTGCCGTCGGCGCTGGACAACCGGCCGTTGCGCTTCGAGGAGTGGGAGGCGCGTTGCCCGCGCAGCATCTACGTCTCGGCCACGCCGGGGCCGTACGAACTGCGCGAATCCGGCGATGAAATCACCGAGCTGGTGGTGCGCCCGACCGGCCTGATCGATCCGCAAGTCGAGATCCGCCCGGTTGGCACCCAGGTCGACGACCTGATGAGCCAGTGCAACGAGCGCATCAAGATGGGCGACCGCGTCCTGGTCACCACCCTGACCAAGCGCATGGCCGAGAACCTCACCGAGTACCTGGGCGAGCACGGCATCAAGGTGCGCTACCTGCACTCGGACATCGACACCGTCGAGCGCGTGGAGATCATCCGCGACCTGCGCCTGGGCAAGTTCGACGTGCTGGTGGGCATCAACTTGTTGCGCGAGGGCCTGGACATGCCGGAAGTCTCGCTGGTGGCGATCCTGGACGCGGACAAGGAGGGCTTCCTGCGCTCGACCGGCTCGCTGATCCAGACCATTGGCCGCGCCGCGCGCAACCTGCGTGGCAAGGCGATCCTCTACGCCGACAACATGACCCGCTCGATGAAGGCGGCGATCGAGGAAACCGATCGGCGCCGTGCCAAGCAGGTCGAGTACAACGAGGCCCACGGCATCGTGCCGAAGTCGACGGTGCGGCCGATCGCCGACATCCTCGAAGGCGCCCGCGAAGAGGGCGGCAGCGGGCGTGGCAAGGGCAAGGGCAAGCGCTTCGTGGCCGAGGAACCGGCCGACTACCGCGCCCTGGGGCCGGGCGAGATCGCCAAGAAGCTGCAGGCGCTGGAGCAGCAGATGTACCAGCACGCCCGCGACCTGGAATTCGAGGAAGCGGCCAACATCCGCGACCAGATCCAGAAGCTGAAGGCGGCCAGCCTGGCCTGACGGGCCTGTCGGCAGAAGCGCTGCCGGGTGCTTGCCCTGCGTCGCGCCGCCGCGCTAGAATGCGCGCCCCGCAACGCGCAATGTGTTGCCGGGCATACCGGGCGGTTAGCTCAGCGGTAGAGCACTACCTTGACATGGTAGGGGTCACAGGTTCGAACCCTGTACCGCCCACCATCTAAGTACCAGGCGGGATCAGGGAAACGATGGATCAGACGAAGCCGGCCGAGAGGTCGGCTTTTTCGTTGTCCCCAAACGTCCAGATTCAAAGTCGCCGATCTGCAAGACGGTTGAGCAGGCACCCCCTCAATCATGATTCACCGCCTGCCGAAACAACCGCAACACCCCGGCCTCATCACGCTTCCAAAGATTCAGGCTCTTGCCCTTGACCACGCCCTGATCGCTGCCCGCTCGCCACGCAACCCGATAGAAACCCTCCTCCAGCACAACATCCTCCCCCCGTAGCCGATGCAGGTTGCCGCTGCTCAGTTCGAGCGAATCGATCGTCACCTCGCCGGGCCGCTCATGGCCAATGAAGTATTCGCGGATCTGCTCGATGCCCACGAGCATCGGCGTGTAGTAGGTAAGGTAGATGGCGTCGGGCAGGAATAGTTCGGCGTGCTCGGCGCCACGGCGTTCAGTCACCAACTTGCCGATGAGCGCGTTGCGAGCGGTGACTTCGGTGAACAAGTCCGGGTCGCGCTGTGTGGGGGATGCACCCGGCGAGGAAGGTGCGGCAATTTCCGGCCACTTCGCGCGTTCGAACGGTGCGTCCGAGCCCCACAGTTCGCATACCAGCTTGGGCTCGCCTTGGCGCAGGTCCCACAGCGCCATGAACTTGCCTTTGAATTCAGTCCGCGGCGCGCCTTCCGTAGCGAATGCCAGCTCGTAGTTGCCGGTCTGCACCGCTCGGTCGCCAAACATCACCACGTCGTGGGAGGTGCGCCGGTAGGTTTCCACCCGCAACGCGCGGAAAAGCGCGGCGTAGTAATCGCCGATTTCGTCGTCGCCACGTCGCGCCGCGCTGTGCTCCGGCATCAGCACCGCAGCGGCGGCGTAGTGGGCCTTCAGCGCGGCGGCATCGCCGGCGCGCCACGCTGCGTCGATTCCGGCGTTGGCACGGTGCAGGCTTTGAGTGAGGGTAGGCGAGTCCTTGGCCGAAGCAACGCCAGGGAGTGCCAGCAAGCCGAACAGGAGCCACTTCATGGTGGGCCTCGCGCTTGTGACCGGCGGCAGCCGGCGCTGTCGAGCAGACCTTAACCCGTGGCACGCGCGACGCCAACTGCCACCGCTGGTCGCTCAGCCCCCGGCCAAACCCCCGCCCACCTTGCCGGGCAGGCCGGTGTCGTCGTCGTTATCGACATCGCCGTCGAGTTCGCCGACCTCTTCGTTGAGACCGCCTTTGGGCGGCTTCGGCGATAGGTCGCGCTCGTCCGTGTGGGGCGCAGAGGCGGGCGGCGGCGTTCGGGAATTGCTCATTGGTCACGCTCCTGTGTGTAGAGCCGAAAACGCTAGCGCGCAAGCCGTAACGCGGTGCGTTGGCCGAGTGAAGATCGCGTGCTGTTGCGGGGCCGCGTCCGACATTCACCCATTCTGCGCTGGCGCCGTGCTATTGCGATTGCGCCTCGCCAACGCCGTGGAGCGTGCCATGCCAACTTTCCGCCTCCTGCGCCCCGCCTTGCTGGTGGTGTTTCCCTTGCTGCTGGTCTTTACGGGCTGCGAGCGCGACACTGCACCCGGCGCCACGGCTCCCTCGGCCAATGCCGAGCCGTCCCGGCCTCCCCCGAACACGGCCATGCCCAACCCCACTGCGCCGAACTTCACCTGGCCGGCCTCGCTACAGCCCTTCGGCGAGGGCTACCCGAACCCCGGCGATCCCTGTCGACGCCTGGGTGAGTCGCCCGCGGTCACCGATTTCCTCGACCACACCCAGGTGCTGGTCGGATGCCCCGGTCGCGCCGACGATGTGCCGGCGGCGACCGTCATTGCCGATGGTCATGGCAAGCCGCTGGCGATGATCGACGGGGTCACCGTGATCGCCGTGCCGCCCAACGCGGCGATGTGAGCCGCGGCACGCGCAGGGGAAGGCGCGGGGCTTGAATACGTATGCAGACCGGCCCGGCTCCGGAGGCGCGACGCTAAGCTAACCGGGTTCGTTCGAGCCCCGTTTTCGCCGGGGCTGCGCAAGCCCGGAGGGGGGCTCGATGTCGCAGATGCCATGGTGGCGGGGTGCCGTCATCTATCAGATTTACCCGCGCAGCTTTCTGGATGCGAATGGCGATGGCGTGGGCGATCTGCCCGGGATCATTGAACGCCTCGATTACGTGGCATCGCTGGGCGTGGACGCGATCTGGATTTCGCCGTTCTTCAAGTCGCCGATGGCCGATTTCGGCTACGACATCGCCGACTACCGCGACGTCGATCCGCTGTTCGGCACGCTCGAAGACTTCGACCACCTGCTGGCCAAGGCGCATGCGCTGGGCCTGAAGGTGATGATCGACCAGGTGCTGAGCCATACCTCGATCGAACATGCCTGGTTCCGCGAGAGCCGCCAAAGCCGCGACAACCCCAAGGCCGATTGGTACGTCTGGGCCGATCCACGCGAGGACGGTACCGCGCCAAACAACTGGATGTCGCTGTTCGGCGGCGTGGCCTGGCAATGGGAGCCGCGGCGCGAGCAGTACTTCCTGCACAACTTCCTGGCCAGCCAGCCCGACCTGAATTTCCATCATCCGGACGTGCAGCAGGCCACGCTGGACAACGTGCGCTTCTGGCTCGACCGCGGCGTCGATGGCTTCCGCCTGGACGCGATCAATTTCTGCTTCCACGACGCGCAGTTGCGCGACAACCCGCCCAAGCCAGCCGACCAGCGCGTGGGCCGCGGTTTCAGCCCGGACAACCCCTACGCCTACCAGTACCACTACTACAACAACACGCAGCCGGAGAACCTCACGTTCCTGGAGCGCCTGCGTGCGCTGCTCGACCAGTACCCGGGCGCGGTGAGCCTGGGCGAGATTTCCTCGGAAGATTCCCTGGCCACCACCGCCGAATACACCCGCGATGGCCGCCTGCACATGGGCTACAGCTTCGAACTGCTGGTCGAGGATTTCAGCGCGGCCTACATCCGCACCACCGTGGCGCGGCTGGAAGCGGCGATGACCGAAGGTTGGCCGTGCTGGGCGATCTCCAACCACGACGTCGAACGCGCGGTGACGCGCTGGGGCGGCCACCCGGCCAATCCGCGTCTGGCGCGGATGCTGGTGGCGATGCTGTGCACGCTGCGTGGCTCGATCTGCCTGTATCAGGGCGAAGAGCTCGGCCTGGGCGAGGCGGACGTGCCCTTCGAGGCCTTGCAGGATCCCTATGGCATCACCTTTTGGCCGAACTTCAAGGGTCGCGACGGTTGCCGCACGCCGCTGCCGTGGACCGATGGCCCGCACGCCGGTTTCAGCGCCGCCACACCGTGGCTGCCGATTCCCGCCGAGCACCAGGCGCAGTCGGTAGCGGCGCAAACGCACGCGCCGGACTCGGTGCTCAATGCATTCCGACAGTTCCTGGCCTGGCGCCGAACCGAGCCGACGTTGGTACGTGGCGACATTCATTTCCACCAGACCGACGAGCCGGTGCTGATGTTCGAGCGTCGCCTGGAGGGCGAGGTCATGTTGCTCGCATTCAACCTGTCGGCCGAGCCTGTGGCGGCGACACTGCCGCAGGACACGTGGCAGACAGTGGACGTGCCGGGCCCGGACGCAGGCAGTGTCGAAGGCCAGCAGATTCATCTGCCCGGACATGCGATCTACTGCGCGCGGCGCCGATGACGGGGCGCGCAGTGGCATTCAGCTGCTGCGCTCCAAGTCGGTGGTCCACCAGGTTTTCCAGGTCGTGCCACCGTCGGCGGAGAACGCGAGTTCGCGTCGCGCGGCGTTCGCCGATTGCGGTCCCCATGTGGTCCGAACCCGCACCCGCCTGCCGCCGACGCTTTCTTCGCCGACATAGCGGATTGCATGATCTTCGAGGGCACCGGTAGCGGCCGCATCGATCTTCCCCGGCTGGCTGCCCTCCAGTCGCCACTGCAGCCACTGCTGCGTCTTGGCATCGTGGGTGTGCAAACTCACGCCAAACTCATCGCCGCCGCGCGGATGCATCACGAGATGAGCCACGGCACCGTGGCCACCGAGCACCGGCCATAGCGCCAGCGTGCCGTCGAAGGTTTCCCGGTCATCGCTGGCGGCGAACGGATCGCGCAGCCGCCAATGCCGCGCGCGCCAATTGCCCTGCAGGAAGTCCCAGTCGTGCGGCGCATCGGCCAGCACCGGAAGCGGGGAGGGTTGCGGTGCGGTACGAGTGAACCAGTTGCGCCAATTCACCTCCCAACTGCGGCCCTCGTCGCCGGAGAACGCCTGTTCCCACCACGGCTGCGCGCTGTGGATGTCGCGCCAGGTAAAGCGCATCACGATGGGTTTGTCGCGCAGCGTGTCGTGGCCGGTGAACACGCCGGTGTCGCCGTCGAAGCGTCCTTTTACTGGCGGGTCGATGTGGGTGGGGTTGCGGCCGTCCAGCCACCAGATCGCCCAGGTATCGGTGGCCGGGTCGTACGCGCGCAGGCTGATGCCGCGATAGGGTTCGCCGGGAAGTTCGACAATGTTGTCGTCGAGGTTGCCGAGGCCGCCGAGGGTCTGCCAGAAGGCGCTCTTGCCTGGGAAATCCTGCCAGTCCTGATTGCCGACCAGGCGTTCGCGCAGGCGCCGGTGGCGGACGTTCCAATTGCCTACGAGCCAGGCCCAGTCTTTCGCGTGGTCGATGGGCGAGGGCGCTGCGGCGATGGCCGGGAGGGTGCCTGTATAGGCGCCTAGGCCGGCGAGGGTGCTGTATTGCAGGAAGCGGCGGCGGTGCATGGCGGCTGCTCCGGAGGAGGGCCGCTCCATGGTGGTCGCCGACGGGCGCTGGTGCAAGTGACGGATCAAAACAAAAAAAGCCCGCTGCAAAAGCAGCGGGCCCACTTCCAAAACCCTGGGGGGGATCAGAACTTGTAAGTGACACCCATCAAGTAGGTACGACCCCACTCGATATATTCCAGCGGACGATCCTTCGTCCCCGCATACGTGCGATAAGGCGAATTGGTGAGATTGCTCACCTGCAACAAGATGCTCAACCCCTCCAGCGAATCACCGAAGTTGTAGCTCACCTGCGCATCGGTGATGTTCTCGCCGACCACATAGCGCAACGTACGGTTGCCGTTGAAGTTGCCGATTTCGCCGATGAAGTCCGAACGCCGACGCTGGCTCACGCGCGCCTCGAAGCCCTTGTTCTCGTAGTACGCGGTGAAGTTGTACACGCGGTCAGAAAGGCCCGGCAGGCTGATATCGCCATCACCCACGCTGGAAGCACTTTCCGGGTCGCGGATCTTGACGTCGCTGTCGTTGAAGCTGGCGCTGGCCTGGATGCCAAAACCCTGCAGCGGCGACCACAGCATGTCCAGCGGCAGCGATGCCGTCAGCTCGAATCCATGCAGCTTGCCGCCGTTGCCGTTCTCCGGCGCGGTGAACGTGCCGGTGGTCTGTACCGGTGCGCCACCCGGCGGCGGGACGTAGTCGGCGACGAACGAGGAGAAGTCGTAGTTGTCGATGCTCTGGGTGTAGATATAGCTCTTCAGATCCTTGTAGAAGAACGCCGCGGCCACGTAGGCCTTCTCGCCGAAGTACTTCTCGTAGGAGATGTCCAGGGCGTTGGCGCGCCATGGGTCGAGCAGCGGGTTGCCGCCGCTGGCGCCGGGCTTGCCGGTGGCGGTATCGACGCCAAATTCCAGCGAGGCGCGCATCTGGTCCACGCGCGGGCGGGCAACCTGCTTGGCCAGGGCGAAACGCAGGGTCTGGTCGTGGACGAAGCCGAACGCCAGGTTCATGCTCGGCAGCCAGTCGTTATAGGTCTTGCCGGCCTCGTAAGGCTGGACCTCGCTGCCGGCCGGCTGGGTGCCGTCCCAGTAGTTGGCGTTGGAGGATTGGTCGGCATGCTGCAACTGCACGCCGATGTTGCCGCGCAGGGTGACGTTGTCGCCGAGGTCACTGTCCAGGTTGGCCTTCAGCCACGCGGTGGTGATCTTCTCGTTTACCGTCCAGGCCTTGGAGACCAGGTAGGACAGATCGTCCACCGGCTCGAAGCTCATGTAGCGATCGACCGCGCCGGGCACGTTCCAGGCCGGGATGAAGCCGACGCCGGCAAAGCCGAGGTTGACGCGGCTGTACTGGAGGTCGCTGGCGATGGTGGTGTCGCCTTGGGCGCCAAGGTTGATGTTGCCTTCCGGCTGTTCCTTGTGCTTCTCGCGGTCTGCGTAGTTGACGCCGACGTCGAGGTCGCGGAACCAGCCCCAGGATTCGGGCATCGGGAAGCTGGCCTGCAGGCGCGCGCCCTTCAGCCGGTCTTCGATGCTCGGCACTTTGCCGTAGCCGGAGCCGTAGATGGTGTTGGTCAGGTACAGCGAGTTCGGATCGGAGTAGTCGCGGCCGGGCACCAGCTGCGAGAAGTCGCTGCTGTGATAGGTCAGGCCGACCGTATCGAGCTGCGGCATCGGCGCCATCTGGGTGTTGTTCTCCAGGTTCAGCTCCTTGCGGGTGGCCTTGGAGTAGTTCAGGTCGGCGCTGACGCGGATGCCCGAGTCGAAGTTGAACTCGTTGTTCCAGCCGTAGACGTCGATCTTGTCTTCGCGCTTGTTGTACATGCCGCGCACCAGCGGATACACGCCGCTGGCGGTGCCGCCGGTCATGCTGCCGTTGCCGTTGACCTGCAGGTTCGTGATGGCCAGGCCCGGGGTGTAGCCGCCGTTGTAGTTGCTGAGGTTGACCTCGAACTGGTTGGCGGTATCGATCTGCTCGGCCTCGGTGTGGAAGGCGTCGAGCGTGCTGGTCCAGGAATTGGACGGACGGAACTGCAGGGTGGCCATGTAGGCGTCGCGCTTGGCGTTGCCGGTGCGGCGCAGGGCCTTGATGCCGTCGGAGTAGTAGGTGCCCGCTGGCACGCCGGGGCGGAAGCCCTGGTCGGTGTTCTCGGTGGACCACGGCTCGTACAGGCCGACCTGGTTTTCCTGGATCGGCATGTCGGTATGCGCGTAGCCGATCGACAGGCCCACGGTCTTGTTGGCGAACTGGTCGATGTAGCTGGCGTTGAAGCGGTTGCCGTTGGCGTCGACGTTGGCGGCCTTGCCCAGCGAATTATTCTGGAAATGCCCGCCCACGGAGATCACACGCTCGCTGAAGCTCAGCGGGCGCACGCTCTGCATGTCGATGGTGCCCGACAGGCCCTGGCCGACCAGTGCGGCATCGGGGGTCTTGTACACGGTGACGCCATTCATCAGCTCGGCCGGGTACTGGTCGAACTCGACGCTGCGGTTGTCGCCGGTGCTGACCACTTCACGCCCGTTGAGCAGAGTAGTGGCGAAGTCCGGCGACAGGCCGCGCACGCTGATGACCTGCGCCCGCCCGGCCACGCGCTGGGCCGACAGGCCCGGCAGGCGCGCCAGCGATTCGGCGATGCTGATGTCGGGCAGCTTGCCGATGTCTTCGGCCGAGATCGCTTCGACCACCGAGGTGGCATCGCGCTTGACTGCGATGGCGCTCTCGATGCCGCGGCGGATGCCGGTGACTTCGACGGTGTCGAGGTTGGTGACTTCGCCGCTGTTCTGCTGCGGGGTCGTATCGGCGGTGGCCGGATCGGCGGACTGCGCCGAGGCCAGCATCGGCATCATGGCGGCGGCCAGCGCAATACTCAGCGCGCTGTGCTTGTGGTTCAACATTTTCCCCTCCCAGGCAATGTTGTCTTTCGAATTGTGTCGCCCCGTTGCCGGTAGCGCGTCGCAACCAGGTTGGTGCGCGACTGTGGGTAATGGTAGGCAGTGTGTCGAAGCTATGAATCGTCCTGCATACGTATTCAATGCAGCTGGTGCGGTTGGAATCGATTCCAGCGGCCGAAAAGCCGGCTTGCATTCGCTCCTACAAAGGCGTGAAGCGCACTGCCTGGCCGCCGCCGGGTGCCAGCTTGAGTTCGAGCATGTCGCCGCTGCTCACTTCACGCGTCTCGCGTGCAAAGGCAAATGGGTTGCTGCGGAAATCCGCGCCGTCGCCATCGCGGTATATCTGCGCGCGATAGCGAACGCCGGGTTCAAGGAAGGAAAGGGATATCGGCAGCACCCGGCCGTGCTCGTCGGTAATGCTGCCGAGGAACCAGTCGCGGCTGTGGCGGTCCTTGCGCACGATCGTGACGTAATCGCCGACCTCGCCATTCAGTACGCGCGTTTCGTCCCAATCGACCGCCACGTCCTCGATGAATTGGAAGGCGTCGCGATGCTGCTCGTAGTGCTCGGGCAGGTCGGCGGCCATCTGCAACGGGCTGTAGAGCGCTACGTACAAGGCCAGTTGCCGCGCCAGGGTGCTTGGGATCGCCTGGCCGTTGCGCCCGCGCAGGCTGACGATGCCGGGCGTGTAGTCCATCGGCCCTGCCAGCAGGCGGGTAAACACCAGGTTGACCTCGTGCTCGGGCGGGTTCGGCGGCTGACCCCAGGCGTTGTATTCCATGCCGCGTGCGCCTTCGCGCGACATCCAGTTGGGATACGTGCGGCGCAACCCGGTGTCCTTGATCGGCTCGTGTGCGTTGATCGCGATATGGCGCGCAGCGGCTTCTTCGACCACCTTGAGGTGGTGGCGGGCCATGAACTGGCCGTCGTGCCACTCGCGCCAGGCGGGGCCGCCGGCCGGGTTGCGGCGTTCGACCTGGCCGTCGTCGCACACGTAGCCAGTCTTGACTGCGTCCACGCCCAGGCGCGCATACAGGTCCAGCGCCGCGCCGAGTTGGTCCTCGTAGTGGTCGATGGCGCAGCCGGTCTCGTGGTGGCCGATCAGGTGCACGCCCTTGCGCGCGCCATAGGCCGATAGCGCTTCGATGTCGAAGTCCGGCGTCGCCCGGGTGAAGTCGAAACCACCGCCGTTGCCGACCCAGTCGCCATCCCACCCGGGATTCCAGCCTTCCACCAGCACGCCGCGGAAACCGTGGGCGGCGGCGAAGTCGATGTAGCGCTTGGTATTGGCAGTGGTGGCGGCGTGCTTCGGCCCGGTGCTCCAGGTTTCCTGGTTGAGGTGCATCGACCACCACACGCCGAGGTACTTGGCCGGGTGCACCCAGCCGACATCGCCGAGTTTGTTGGGCTCGTTGAGGTTGAGGATCAGGTTCGATTCGACCAGGCCGCCAGCGCTATCGCTGATCTGCAACGTGCGCCACGGGGTGTCGAAGGGCAGGGTGCGCCGCACCTTCCAGCCCTCGGCCGAGGGCGAGAGTTGCGCGCGCAGGCGCTGGCCCTCGGTGCGGCGCAACCACATGCCGGCGTAGTCGACCAGCGCGGCCTCGTGGATCGAGACGTGCAGGCCGTCGTGGCTGCGCAAGGTGATCGGGGTATGCGCCAGCGGCACCTGGTCCAGCGGCGTGCGCCGGTAGAGGTATTCGTAGTGGATCGGTTCGCCGGCGGGAATCCACCAGGCGGTAGCGGCCGGGGCGATGTCGAACTCGGTCAGTTCGTCGTCGATGATCGCCTCGCGCAGGCCGGCTTGCTGCGGGAACCGGTATCGGAAGCCGAGGCCATCATCGTAGACGCGGAACACCACGTCGAAGCGGCGCTTGCTGCCGCCGCGCTCGCCCAGGCTGACGCTGAGTTCGTTGTAGTGGTTGCGGATGAAGCGGCGTTCGCCCCAAGGCTGCTCCCAGGTCTGGTCGAACGCGCGGCTGGTCTGCGACAGCACCACCAGATCGCGGTCCAGGCGGCCGTCGCGCAGTTGGAAGCCCAGTCGCGAGGGCGCAACCACTGGCTCGCCGAGGCGCTCGACGCGGTAGCTGGGCTGGCCGCCATCGAGCAGCAATTGCACGCGCAGCACCTTGCCCGGCGATTCCACCGAGGCCACGGCCACCGGTTCGGCGTGTAGCGGGGCGACCGCCAGCACCGCCAGCAGGCACAACGCCAAGGCCGGGCGGCGACGTGCCGACCGCCATGCCGACGAGCACCACAGTTCGAAAGACAACGGCATTTCCCCTCCCAAGGCGGCCGCGTGAGCTGCCCGGACTATAGCGGCGCGCGCTCGGCACACCGCTGCCGGTGCCATGAATACGTATGCAGCTAGACGGGCATCGCGTGGCCGTGCCTACCATGTGGCAGACCGCCCGGGAGGGGGTCGCGACCACGCACCGGGCAACCCGTGCGTGCACCACAACGCGGGCAAAGAGGGAGGGAGGCTACCGGTGCGAACCGGTTCGCCGCTTCGATGCTGAAGATGATCTGCCTGGCCGCCGTCTTCGGGACGATGGCAGGTTCCGCCGCGGCCGCGACGGAACTGGAATTCGACGGCCGCCACGCGCGTGCCGAACCCGCCGGCGACGGCGGCTACCGGCTGCACGCTGACGGCCAGCAGGTGCAGATCGCCGCGCAGCCGATGCGCAGCGACACCGGCAGCGTGTTGTTCGACGCGCTGTTTGCGTTGGCGCAGCAGGAGTTGGACGCCAATCGGGTCGATGCCATCCGCGATCCGGCCTTCGACGATGGCCAGCCGGTGCCCTGCGAATGCTTCCAGACCGGCGCGCGCTGGCCCTATGTGTGGACGCGCGACATGAGTTTCGCGTCCGACCTGGCGTTGGCGCGGGTCGATCCGGTGCGCACGCGGCAGTCGTTGCGCTTCAAGCTTTCAGCGGCGCGCGATGGCCGTACTCCCGGGCTGTTCGTCGCCCAGGACACCGGTTCGGGCGGCAGTTGGCCGATCAGCAGCGACCGGGTGGTGTGGTTCCTGGGTGCGCGTGGGCTGCTCGACGACCCGGCCTTCGCCGACGAGGCCTATCACGCATTGCAGGGCACGCTGGCGCAGGATCGCCAGTACGTGTTCGACGCCGGCGTGGGCCTGTATCGCGGCGAGACCTCGTTCCTCGACTGGCGCGAACAGACCTATCCCGGCTGGACCGCGGAGGATGTGCGTTTCATCGGCGAGTCGTACGCGCTGTCGACCAACGTGCTGCATTACCAGGCGCTGCGATTGGCCCAGTCCATCGCGCAACAGCGCAGCGACGCCGCGGCTGCCCGCTACCAACAATGGGCCGACGCGCTGCGCACGCAGATCGACCGTCGCTTCTGGCGCGAGGACGCGGGCCTGTACATGAGCTACCTCGGTCCGGCCGGGCGTCGCGATAAGGACGGGGCAAGCGATCTGCTGCCGGTGGCCAAGTACGACCTGCTCGGGCTCTCGCTTGGCGTGCTGGCCGATGTGTTTCCGCCCGAGCGCGCGCGCCGCGCGATGGCCAATTACCCCGCCACCGCAGCCGGCAGCCCGGTGGTGTGGCCGCAGCAGGCGGACCAGCCGATCTACCACAACCGCGCGATCTGGCCCTTCGTCAGCGCTTATTCGCTGCGGGCGGCGCGGCGGTTGGACGATGCGCCGCGGATAGCGATGGAAATCGAGTCGATCCTGCGCGGCGCGGCCCTGGCCGGGTCGAACATGGAGAACTACGAGATGCTCAGCCAGGCCATCCATGTCGAGGATGGCAAGCTGAGCGGGCCGGTGGTCAATTCGCAGCGCCAGCTGTGGTCGGTGGCCGGCTACCTGGCGATGGTGCGCGAGGGTGTGTTCGGGATCGAGGCCGATGGCACGGTGGCGCCCAAGCTGCCGGTGGCGTTGGTGCCGATGCTGTTTGGCCAGCGCGACCGCATTACTTTGAAAGAGGCTGGCAAGCGCTACGTGCTGGTTCGCCCCGTGCGTGTGGAGGGTGAGCTATTGGTGGCCGGCAAGGTCAGCGCGAGCGCGGAGGTCACCACGGTGCAGCTCGTACCCAGCCAAGGCCCCGCCAGCCGGCCGCCACCGCAGCCGGCCGAGCGCTTCGCCCCGCCTACGCCCGCCGCACCCGAGGCGACCAGGCGCGGCGAGGTATGGACGGTTTCGGTGCCCGATGGCCATGTGCTTTGGCGTGACGGCGTAGCGCAGCCGGCAGGTACTGCCCAGCTGAACCTGGCGCCCGACGCGGCCACCTGCTTGCGCCTGACCCGCCGCGACGGCGCGCTGGAGTCGTTGCCAAGCGCGGAAACCTGCCTGGGCGCGAACACGCAGCTGGTTGGCGCCAACGACTGGCGCTGGACGCCGCCGCATGCCGGGTTCTTTCGTGCGCGCCTGCGCTATGAGAACCCGCACGGGCCAATCAACACCGGCGTCACCGCCGCGGTGAAGCAATTGAGGATCCGCTGCGAAGGCCAGGCCGACCAGCTGCTGCCGGTCACGATGCCGCACAGCGTCGGCGCGCAGGACTCGACCGGGGCCGAATTCGTAGCCGGCAGCGCGCCTTGTCATTTCACCCTGGAAGAAGGTTTCAACATGAGCGCGCTGGCGCATTTCGCCCACTACACGGGCGGGCAGGGCGGCCGAGAGGGCGTGGTCAACGACGCCCGCGTGCTCGGGTTGCAACTGATGCCGTTGCCCGCCGGAGCGGCACCATGACCCGCAAGCCGACGCTGTCGTTCTGGCAGATCTGGAACATGTGCTTCGGTTTCCTCGGCATCCAGTTCGGCTTCGCGTTGCAGAATGCCAATGCCAGCCGAATCTTCGAGACCTTGGGTGCGCCGATGGACGCGGTGCCCGGGTTGTGGATCGCCGCGCCGCTCACTGGCCTGCTGGTGCAGCCGATAGTGGGCTACCTGTCCGACCGAACCTGGAGCCGCTGGGGTCGGCGCCGACCGTACTTCATGATCGGCGCGCTGTTCACTACGCTGGCGCTGCTGGTGATGCCGAACTCGCCGACGCTGTGGATTGCTGCCGGTACGCTGTGGGTGCTGGACGCCTCGATCAACATCTCGATGGAGCCATTCCGCGCCTTCGTTGGCGACCAGCTGTCGCCGCGGCAACGGCCCACGGGCTTCGCGATGCAGAGTTTCTTCATCGGCGTGGGCGCCATCGTCGCCAGCTTCCTGCCTTACCTTTTGGCGCATTTCGGCATCGCCAACACGGCCGCGCCGGGCGAGGTGCCCGACACGGTGCGCTACGCGTTCTATGCCGGCGCCACGGTGCTGTTGCTGTCGATCGGCTGGACGGTGTTCAGCACGCGCGAATATTCGCCACAGCAGCTGGCCGGCTTCGACGATGCCGAACCGGGTGCGGCCCACGTCCGGCAAGCGGTCGCTGGGCGGCCGCCGGCAAGCCAGGCGGCGCTCTGGTTGCTGATCGGCGCGGTGCTCGCCGCGGCGATCTTCTGGCGCCAGGGCGACCGCATGCTCTACGTGCTCGCCGGCCTGTGCGCGGCCTACGGCGCGCTGCTGTGGCTGGCGCGGAGGTTGCCGGGCACGCACATGCTGGCCGCCATCGTCGGCGACCTGCGCGCGATGCCGCAGGCGATGCGCCGGCTGGCCTGGGTGCAGTTCTTCTCGTGGTTCGCCCTGTTCGCGATGTGGATCTACACCACCGCGGCCGTGGCCGGTAGCCACTTCGGTGCGACCGATCCCGCTTCGGCGGCCTATAACGAAGGCGCCAATTGGGTCGGTGTGCTGTTCGGCGCCTACAACGGCTTCGCGGCATTGGCGGCGCTGCTGATTCCGCCCATGGTGCGCGCGATCGGCCTGCGCTGGAGCCACCTGCTGAACCTGTGGCTGGGCGGCCTGGGCTTGATCTCGATGCTGTGGATACGCGATCCGCATTGGTTGCTGCTGTCGATGCTCGGCGTCGGCTTCGCCTGGGCCTCGATCCTGTCGCTGCCTTATGCGCTGCTGTCGGACAGCGTGCCGGCGTCGAAAATGGGCGTGTACATGGGCATCTTCAATTTCTTCATCGTGATCCCGCAGCTGGTGGCGGCCAGCGCGCTCGGCTTCGTGCTGCGCACGCTGTTCGACGGCCAGCCGATGCGCGTGCTGGTGCTGGGCGGCTGCAGCCTGCTGCTGGCCGGTTTGTTCGCGCTGCGGGTTCCTACTGTTCCGGAGGCGGCTTGATGTTCAGGCATTGGCGTGTGTGGCTGGCAGTTACCCTGGGCCTGGCGGCCGCACCGGCGCTGGCGGCCGACTATTACGGCACCTTGGAGCCGTTCGCCGCCGATGCGGTGTATTTCGTCGTCACCGATCGTTTCGTCAACGGCGATACCGGCAACGACCACCGCGACCAGGGCGGGGCGCATCCGACCTTCGACATTCCGGTGCATTGCCCGGATGGCATCGACGGCAACATCGGCTACCTTGGCGGCGACTTCAAGGGCGTGGTCGACAACGCGCGCTATATCCGCGAATTGGGCTTCGGCGCGGTGTGGATCACCCCGATCGTCGACAACCCGGACGAACCTTTCAGTGGCGGCAGCCCGGTGAGCTGCAGCAGCACGCTCAGCGACAACGGCAAGACCGGCTATCACGGCTACTGGGGCGTGAACTTCTACCAGCTCGACGAGCACTTGCCGAGTCCGGGCCTGGACTTCGCCGGATTCGCCCGCGCCCTGCATGCCCAAGACCTCAAGGTCGTGCTGGACATCGTCGGCAACCACGGCTCGCCAGCGTTCACCATGACCCGACCGCAGGCCAAGTTCGGGCAAATATTCGGTCGCGATGGGCAACTGCTCGCCGACCACCAGAACCTGCCGCCGCAGAAGCTCGACCCCAAGCACAACCCGCTGCACGCGTTCTACAACAACGTCGGCGCGGTGGATGGCAAGAACGGCTCGATCTTCGACGGTAATCTGGCCGAGTTGGCCGACTTCAACGAGGACAATCCGGCAGTGCTGGACTACCTGGCCGGTGCCTACCTGCAGTGGCTGGGGCAGGGGGCCGACGCGTTTCGCATCGACACCATCGCCTGGTTGCCAGACCGCTTCTGGCACGCCTTCAGCGCCCGCATCCGCGCGCAGAAGCCGGGCTTCTTCATGTTCGGCGAAGCGTTCGACTACGACGCCACTTCGATTGCGCGCCACACCTGGCAACGCAACGCCGGCGTCAGCGTGCTCGACTTCCCGCAACGCGGCGCGATGTCGGAAGTATTCGGCCGCGCCGGTGGCGGCTTCGAAAAGCTGGACGCGCCGCTGTTCCTGGGCGAAGGACCGTACCGCAATCCGTACGAGCTGATGACCTTCTACGACAATCACGACATGGCGCGCCTGGACGCCAGTGATGCCGGTTTCATCGACGCGCACAACTGGTTGTTCACCACGCGCGGCATTCCGGTGCTCTATTACGGTTCGGAGACCGGTTTCATGCGCGGGCGCGCCGAACACGCCGGCAACCGCGCCTATTTCGGCCAGGAACGCGTCGATGCCGCACCGCGCAGCCCGATCTTCGCGCCGTTGCAACGGATTGCCCGGCTGCGCGAGAAAACGCCGGCGCTGCAACGCGGATTGCAAGTAAACCTGCGGCTGCAGGGCGACCAGGCGGTGTTCTATCGCGTGTACGAGCACGATGGCGTCGCCCAGATCGCCCTGGTGATGCTCAACAAGGGCGATGCGGCGGCGAAGCTGCGCGCCGATCGCTACCTGCAAGCGGGCGCGTGGCGCGATGCATTCGACGGCAAGGCGGTGGCTGCGAGCAAGGACTCGTTGACGGCCGAGGTGCCGGCGCATGGCGTACGCGTGTTCCTGCTCGATGCGCCGGTAAGCGAGCCGGGACTGCGCCGGGAACTCGATCAGGCGATGGCGCGACAGGCGGCGCGTGACCGCCGCGACATCTCCCGCGAGTAGCGATAGCCGCGAAGGGCCATCAAGACGTCAAAGACGAATCCCGTGGCACCAACCGCGTAGGAATCGTCTGCCCTTCGGCGTGCTCGCCGCGGATCAACGCGATCAAGCTGTCCACCAGCAGGCTGCCGGCCTGCTTGGTGTCTTGCTGCACTGTCGTCAGCGACGGCGATACCGAGCCGGCCAGCGGAATATCGTCGAAGCCCGTTACCGCCACGTCCGCCGGCACGCGCAGCCCTTGCTCGCGCAGTGCCCGCATCGCCCCGATCGCGATCAGGTCGCTGGCCGCGCACACCGCATCGAAACGCTCGCCGCGGGCGAGCAAGATGGCGCAGGCCTCGTGGCCGGACTGCTCGGTGGTGATTGCATCGAACTGCAAGCCCGGCTCTGCGTTCACGCCGGCGGCCCGCATCGCCTCCACGTGTCCGCGATAGCGCTCCTGGAACTCGGGGTAATGGCTCGATGCGTGCCCGAGGAAGGCGATCCTCCGCCGCCCCTGCGCCAGCAGGTGGGAGGTGATGTCGAACCCGCCCTGGAAGTTGTCGCTGCCGATCGACACCCCCGGCTGGTCCGGCAGCGCCGCGCCCCATCGCACGAAATGCGTGCCCTGTTCGACCAGCCGCTGCAGGCGCTCGCGAGACTCGTGGTAGTCGCCGTAGCCCAGCAGGATGATGCCGTCGGCCTTGTTGCTGTCCTCGTAGTCGGCCTGCCAGTCCGTCGATAGCTGCTGGAACGACACCAGCAGGTCGTAGCCGCGCAGGGCGCAGGCACGGGTGATGGAGCCGAGCATCGAATGGAAGAACGGATTGATCAGCGAATCGTCCGGGGTGGGGTCCTCGAAGAACAGCAGCGCCAGGGTGCCGGCATTGCGCAGGCGCAGGCTGGAGGCGTTCTTGTCGACCTTGTAGTTCAGCTCGCGGGCGATGCTGAGGATCCGCCGCCGGGTTTCCTCGTTGACCATCGGGCTGCCGCGCAGGGCACGCGAAACCGTCGGCTGCGAAACGCCGGCCAGGTAAGCGATGTCCAGGGAAGTGGCCTTGCCTTTGGTTGTCATCGGTGCGCGCAGCGGAAACGGCTCGCCGCATCATGCCATGCCACCCCGGCGCGAAGACGTTCGGCCGAACCGGCCCCCAGCCGGCCGCGCAGGCCCGCCGCGATTGGTTTACCATGCGCTCCTGACTCCACCAGCCCAGGTGGCCTGCGCAAAAACGCCGGCCGAGCGTGCGACATGAGCACTACCATCGCCCAACGCTGAACCCTGCCGGGACCCGTGACAACGGCGCCTGGTGGCGCCTTTTTTTGGTCCGTCCCGGCCCGCCGGCCTTACCGACCCCTCGATCCCCGCCCGCGGCCTGCGCCGCCGGCATAGCGAAAGCATCCACATGATCAACATCACGCTCCCCGACGGCAGCCGCCGCGAGTTCGAACAGCCCGTCTCCGTCATGCAGGTCGCCCAGTCGATCGGCGCCGGCCTGGCCAAGGCCACCATTGCCGGCGCCGTGGACGGCGTGCTGGTTGATGCCAGCGACGTCATCGACCACGACGCCTCGCTGCGCATCATCACCGCCAAGGACGAGGAGGGCGTGGAGATCATCCGCCACTCCAGCGCCCATCTGGTCGGTCATGCGGTCAAGCAGCTATATCCGGAAGTGAAGATGGTCATCGGCCCGGTCATCGCCGAGGGCTTCTACTACGACATCTACTCCGAGCGTCCGTTCACGCCGGAAGACCTGGCCGCCATCGAGCAGCGCATGGGCGAGCTGATCGCGCAGGACTACGACGTGGTCAAGAAGATGACCCCACGCGCCGAAGTGGTCGAGATCTTCAAGGCCCGCGGCGAGGACTACAAGCTGCGCCTGATCGAGGACATGCCCGAAGACATCAAGGCGATGGGCATGTACTACCACCAGGAATACGTGGACATGTGCCGCGGCCCGCACGTGCCCAACACGCGCTTCCTCAAGGCCTTCAAGCTGACCCGGATTTCCGGCGCCTACTGGCGCGGCGATGCCAAGAACGAGCAGCTGCAGCGCATCTACGGCACCGCCTGGGCGGACAAGAAGCAGCTCGATGCCTATATCAAGCGCATCGAGGAAGCCGAGATGCGCGACCACCGCCGCATCGGCAAGCAGCAGGACCTGTTCCACCTGCAGGAAGAAGCCCCCGGCCTGGTGTTCTGGCATCCGAAGGGCTGGTCGATCTGGCAGGTGGTTGAGCAGTACATGCGCAAGGTCTACCGCGACAGCGGCTACGGCGAGGTGCGCTGCCCGCAGATCCTGGACGTTTCGCTGTGGCAGAAGTCCGGCCACTGGGACAATTACCAGGAGAACATGTTCTTTACCGAGTCGGAAAAGCGCACTTACGCGGTCAAGCCGATGAATTGCCCGGGCCATGTGCAGGTGTTCAACCAGGGCCTGCACAGCTACCGCGACCTGCCGATCCGCTACGGCGAATTCGGCTCATGCCACCGCAACGAGCCTTCCGGCGCGCTGCACGGCATCCTGCGCGTGCGCGGTTTCACCCAGGACGATGGCCACATCTTCTGTACCGAGGGCCAGATCGAGGCCGAAGTGACCGCGTTCCACCAGCAGGCGCTGGCGGTGTACCAGGCGTTCGGCTTCGAGGACATCCAGATCAAGATCGCCCTGCGCCCGGAAAAGCGCCTGGGCGACGACGCCACCTGGGACAAGGCCGAAGGCGCGCTGCGCGCGGCGCTGTCGCATTGCGGGGTGGAGTGGCAGGAGCTGCCGGGCGAGGGCGCCTTCTACGGCCCCAAGATCGAGTACCACCTCAAGGACGCCATCGGCCGGACCTGGCAACTGGGCACGATGCAGGTCGATTTCATGATGCCTGGACGCCTGGGGGCGGAGTATGTCGATGAAAACAGCCAGAAAAAGCATCCGGTCATGCTGCACCGGGCGATCGTCGGCTCGATGGAGCGTTTCCTCGGCATCCTGATCGAGCACCATGCCGGTTCGTTCCCGGCCTGGCTGGCGCCGGTGCAGGTGGTGGTGGCCAATATCACCGATGCCCAGGCTGAATACGTTGAAGCGGTTCGGAAAAGCCTTGCAAATCAAGGATTCCGGGTACAGGCCGATTTGCGGAACGAGAAGATCGGCTATAAGATTCGCGAGCATACGTTGCAACGCGTCCCCTACCTGCTGGTGGTGGGGGATCGCGAGAAGGAAAATGGCGCCGTTGCGGTACGCACCCGTTCGGGCGAGGATTTGGGCACGATGTCCCTGGAAGCCTTTGCCGAACGCCTGCGCGCCGAGCACGCCGCGTAAGCCAAACCCCGGCCGTCTGGATCCTCCGGAAGTGCCGGTTCGATTCCCCTGGGAGATTGCAACATCAGTACAACTGACAACAAACAGAATCGCAAAAATCATGAAATCCGGGTGCCGCGGGTCCGTGTGATCGGCAGCGACGGTGAGATGATCGGCGTGTTGTCGCGCGACGAAGCGCTGGCGAAGGCGGAAGAGGAAGGTCTGGACCTGGTCGAGATCCAGCCTCAGGCCGACCCGCCGGTCTGCAAGATCATGGACTTCGGCAAGTTCAAGTTCGAAATGCAGAAGAAGGCCAACGAGGCCAAGAAGAAGACCAAGCAGGTCGAGATCAAGGAGCTGAAGTTCCGTCCGGTCACGGACGAGGGCGACTACCAGATCAAGTTGCGCAACATGCGCCGCTTCCTGGAAGAAGGCGACAAGGTCAAGGTCAACATCCGCTTCCGTGGCCGCGAGATGAGCCACCAGGAGCTGGGCCGCGAAATGGCGGCGCGGATCGAAGGCGATCTTGGCGAAGACATCGTGATCGAATCGCGCCCGCGCCTGGAAGGCCGGCAGATGGTCATGATGATCGCGCCGAAGAAGAAGACCTGATGGCATGGGCCGGCGGCTTACGCCGTCGGCCATGCGGGGCGGCCGTAGGGCCTGGCCTCGCCAGAACCCGCTGATTTGCAAGACATTCCCGGGGCAGGCATAATGGCCGGCCCGATTCGTTGGGGATGCCGTGCGAACGGTGACAGGACAGGCTGTTGTTCCATTGGAATCAAGAGCTTACAAGCAGGCGAGGGCATGGACGGAAAGCGTGGCGCAGGCCACCGCCCTGGTCAGTGACAAAACATCATCAAGGACATAGC
>Ga0160435_1000182_pt1 | contig 31976 bp, 30 predicted proteins | sample HID1973K_E0MG_FD_108213 | JGI IMG/M metagenome (GOLD analysis project Ga0160435, IMG submission 108213) | Enriched mosquito-associated microbial communities from UW Madison campus, WI, USA - HID1973K_E0 MG | ecosystem: Host-associated > Arthropoda: Insects > Digestive system > Unclassified ...
CCCCGCGGCCGGGCTGGTCAGGCCGCGAGAGCGGCGAGCGCCATGTCGCGCAGGATGCCGTGCAGGCCCTCGGTGTCCGTCGTCCCGCGCGCAGCCCGCACGGTGTGCGGAGCGGAGTTGATGAGGCCGAGGGCCGCGTGCGCGCGGACGCGCAGCTCATCGTGGGTGCGGTCGGGGTGCAGGTCGTCGAGGATGCCGGTCCAGACGTCCACGTAGTCCCGCTGCAGTTCGCGGACCGTGGCGCGTGCGGCCGGCGTCAGGCTCGCGAGGTCGCGATCCTGCACGCGGATGACATCGGCGTCGGCAAGGGCGAAATCGACGTGGAAGTCGACGAGTGCGGCCAGGCGCCGGGCGTCCGCCGTCTCGGCGACGACCGCCCGCCCGCCGGCGAGGAGGCGTTCGCTGACGCCCACCAGGATCTCGGCGAGGAGCGCCTGCTTGTTCGCGAAATGGCGGTAGACGGCCGGACCGCTCACGCCCACCGCAGCGCCCAGCTCCTCGAGGCTCACCCCCGCGAACCCGCGTTCGGCGAACAGCCTCGCGGCGGCACGCACGAGCGAGCGGTGGCGGTCCGCCTTGGCGCGATCACGTTCGGTCACACCCGTTGCCATCTCAGTTACTCCTCGCTAACCTGATGGGGTCAGTTAGTGAAACGTAACCGGTCGGATTCCTCCGCGACAACGACCGTGACGCGATCGTGACGTCGATGGAGATGACATGACCCTCACCGAAGTGCGCTCGGACCTGTCCGAGGAGGAGCGCGAGCTCTCGCAGCTCGTCCGCCAGTTCGCCGACGACGTCGTGGCTCCGGCCGCCTACGAGGCCGATCGCACCAAGACCCTTCCGCTGGACGTCGTCGCGCAGATGGGGGAGATGGGGCTGTTCGGGCTTCCTTTCCCCGAGGAGTACGGCGGCCAGGGAGGGGACTACTTCGCGCTGTGCCTCGCCATCGAAGCGCTCGCCCGCGTCGACCAGTCGATCGCGATCACGCTGGAGGCCGCCGTGAGCCTCGGCGCGATGCCGGTGTACCGCTTCGGCACCGAGGCGCAGAAGCGGGACCTGCTCCCGGCGCTGCTGAGCGGCGAGGCGCTGGCGGGATTCGGGCTGACTGAGCCGGAAGCGGGATCGGACGCCGGGGCGACCCGCACGACCGCGCGACTCGACGGCGAAGAATGGGTGATCGACGGGGCGAAGCAGTTCATCACGAACTCGGGCACCGAGATCACCCGCTTCGTCACGGTGACGGCGGTCACGGGGGAGTCGGACGGACGCAAGGAGATCTCGACGATCATCGTCCCCTCCGGCACCCCGGGCTTCTCCGTCGGGCCGGCCTACGACAAGGTCGGCTGGCACGCCTCCGACACGCACCCCCTCTCCTTCTCGGGGGCCCGCGTGCCCGCCGCCAACCTGCTCGGCGAGCGCGGCCGTGGATTCGCGAACTTCCTGCACATCCTCGATGAGGGCCGCATCGCGATCGCCGCCCTCTCGACCGGCGCCGCCGAGGGCTGCCTCGAGGCGGCGGTCGACTACGCACAGCAGCGCACCGTCTTCGGCGAGCCGCTCGCCACGCGGCAGAGTGTGCAGTTCACGCTCGCCCGCATGCAGCAGCGCGTGCACGTCGCGCGTCTCGCGTGGCACCATGCGGCGCGTCTGCGCGACCGCGGCCTGCCGTTCAAAGCCGAGGCGGCGATCGCCAAGCTGACGGCGAGCGACGCCGCCATGGACAACGCACGTGATGCGACCCAGGTGTTCGGCGGCAACGGATTCATGAACGAGTACCCGGTCGCCCGCCACTACCGCGACGCGAAGATCCTCGAGATCGGCGAGGGCACGAGCGAGGTGCAGCTGCTCGTCATCGCGCGCGCCCTCGGTGTGGCGTGAGCGGTAGCGTGACAGCGTGACCGAGACCTTTCGCGTGACCGGACCGGCGCTCCTGTTCTGCCCGGCAGACCGGCCCGAGCGCTTCGCGAAGGCGCTCGAGCGGTCGGACGCGGTGATCCTCGACCTCGAGGATGCCGTCGCGCCGGCGGCGAAGACCGCGGCGCGCGGCCATCTCATCGACGCGCATCTCGACCCCGACCGCGTGGTCGTGCGGGTCAATCCGGTGGGCACCGGCGACTTCGACGCCGACATGGCCACCCTGTCCCAGACCGACTACCGCACGATCATGGTGGCGAAGGCGGAGTCGACCAAGCGGATCGGACGCATCGATCCGCGCTTCGCGGTGATCGCGCTGTGCGAGACGCCGAAGGGCGTCGCATCCGCCGAGAAGCTCGCTGCCCTGGAGAACGTGATCGGCCTGATGTGGGGCGCCGAAGACCTGGTGGCCACTCTCGGGGGCACATCGAGCCGCAAGCGCAAGGGCGGCTACCGGGATGTCGCGCGGTACGCCCGGTCGCGGGTGCTCGTTGCCGCCGGGGCGGCGGGCAAGGCCGCGTACGACGCGGTGCATCTCGACATCGCAGACGAACGAGGCCAGCGTCGCGAGGCTGAGGACGCCGCCGCGAGCGGCTTCGCGGGGACCGCCTGCATCCACCCCTCGCAGGTTCCGGTCGTGCGCGAGGCATACCGCCCGGACGCCGCGTCGCTCGCGTGGGCGCAGAGCGTCCTGGCCGCGGCCGCGGGGGCCGCGGGGCAGCACGGCGTCTTCCGCCACGACGGCGTCATGGTCGACGAGCCGGTGCTCCGGCACGCGCGGGCACTGGTGCGTCGCGCGGGCTGATGCTCAGACGGCCACGCCCGCGTAGTCGAGCAGGCTGAGGCGGTCGCGTTCCATCAGGAACGTGTGCGCCGATCCGTTGGCCAGGCGCTCGCCCGGACTCGGGAACTCCCCGCCTGTCGCGTGGCGGATGACCTCGCGGATGAGAGCGCCGTGGGAGACGACCACCACGGAGGGCGCCACGGGGAACGTGGTGCGACGGGCGTCGCGGATCGCGGCGCGCAGGCCCGAGAGGGCGCGCACGCGCACGTCCGCCCACGCCTCGGCGTTCGGGACCACGGCGTGGTCCCAGTCGCCCCACCGTTCGCGGAACGCAGCGATGTCGACGCCCTCGGCATCCCCGTAGTTGCGCTCCCGGAGCTGCGGGTAGGAGCGCGGGGCGTCCGCCTCCAGTTCCGCGGCGATGATCTGCGCGGTCTCGCGTGCGCGCGACAGATCGCTCGATACGACGACGACCGGCGACCCGTCGTCGGAGCGCGGCCCCAGCCTCGTGCGCAGCAGCGCGCCCGCTTCCTGCGCCTGACGGCGCCCGGTGTCGTTCAGCGGGATGTCCGTGGACCCCTGGATCAGTCGGCGGAGGTTCCAATCGGTCTCACCGTGGCGGACGAGGGTCAGCGTGGTCACCCTTCGAGCCTAACCGCGGCGCGGACAGGCGAGCGCGGGGGAGCGAGGGAGGGCGGCGTCAGCGCAGGGCGGTCAGCGCCGCGGCGAGCACCTGCAGGACCTCGGAGGTGCCCGCGTCGATCTTGACGGTCGCCTTCGCGTCGGCGCGGGTCTCGCCGCGGTTGACGATGACGACGGGGAGGCGCCGTCGGCGCGCGCGCTCCACGAGGCGGACACCGGAGTTGACGACGAGTGAGGATCCGGCGACCAGCAGCGCCTCGCTCGTGCGGACGAGCTGCTCGGCCTCCTGGAACTTCTCGAGGGGTACGAACTCCCCGAAGAAGACGACGTCCGGCTTGAGCATCCCGGCGCAGACGCTGCAGGTCGGGACGACGAAGCCGTCGCTCGACTCGGGGAGCACATCGCCGTCGGGACCGAGCTTCACGTTCTCGGGAATCGTGATCCAGGGGTTGTCGGCCTCGACCCGGGCGGCGAGGTCGCGTCGGTCGAACACCTGACCGCAGTGCGTGCAGAAGACCCGGCGCATCGTGCCGTGGAGCTCCACGACGCGGCGGCTGCCCGCGCGCACGTGCAGGCCGTCGACGTTCTGCGTCACGATCCCGGTCGCGACGCCCGCGTGCTCGAGTGCGGCGAGCGCCTCGTGGCCGCGATTCGGGGAGGACGCGGCGAACGCACGCCAGCCGAGGTGGCTGCCGACCCAGTACCGGCGCCGTGCGGACTCGCTGGCGAGGAACTGCTGCGCGGTCATGGGCGTCCGCACGGGGGCGCCTTTGCCGCGGTAGTCCGGGATGCCCGAATCGGTGGACACGCCTGCGCCGGTGAGGACGGCCACGCGGAGGCCTGCGAGGGCGTCGACGGCGCGGCCGACTGCGGCGGTGGTGGCGTGGTCGAGGTCGAGCACGGTCGCCATCGTCGCACCTCCCTCGTCCGGTTCCCTTCCGACACTACGCCCGCTCGTTTTCGGGGATGTTACGGAGTGCTCAGGATCCGGCGCGGGTGCGCCGCATGACCGCGTGCGCCGCGTGACACAGTGGGGACGTGGACATCGTGCGCATCGACGAGCCGGCCGACCCCCGCCTGGCGGACTATCGCGACCTGACCGACGTCGCCCTCCGCCGGGTCCTCGAGCCGGAGGGCGGCCTGTACATCGCCGAGTCCGCCAAGGTTCTCGCCCGCGCCCTCGCGGCCGGTCACCGGCCACGCTCGGTGCTCGTGCAGGAGAAGTGGCTCGGTGAGGCCGGGGCGCTCCTGGGCGAGGCGGGCGTGGACGGTGTGCCGGTCTTCGTCGTGACGGATGCCGTCGCCGAGGCGCTGACGGGCTACGCCGTCCACCGGGGCGCTCTCGCGGCCATGCACCGTCCTGAGCTCCCCTCCGCCGCAGCGGTGGTCGCGGGCGCGCGAACGGTCCTCGTCCTCGAGGACATCGTCGACCACACGAATGTCGGGGCAGCCTTCCGCGCGGCTGCGGGACTCGGAGCAGACGCCGTCCTCGTCACGCCGCGGTGCGCCGACCCCCTCTACCGGCGGAGCGTGCGCGTCAGCATGGGCACCGTGTTCCAGGTGCCGTGGGCGCGCCTGCCGGCGTGGCCGGAGGCCGGCGGCATCCTGCACGAGGCCGGGCTGCATGTGGCAGCGCTGGCGCTGTCAGACAAGGCGGTGGACCTCGACGCGTTCGTCGCGGAGCGCCCCGACCGCGTCGCGCTCCTCCTCGGATCGGAGGGCGACGGCCTGTCGCGGCGAGCGCTCGCGGCGGCCGACACGGTCGTCACCATCCCGATGGCCGGCGGCGTCGACTCGCTGAACGTCGCTGCCGCCTCCGCGGTGGCGCTGTGGGCGCTCCGTCCGACCGCATAGTCGGGCTCCGGCGACGGGCGGGCTAGGCCGGCGCGCCCGGTTCGGCGTTGCGGTCGCGGCCCGGCGCGACGGTCTCGACGGGCAGGGCCTCCGGCCGCTTCGCGGCGATGTGGTCGCCGGAGGACTGATGGCGCAGGCGCCGCAGCACCCAGGGCACCAGGTACTGGCGCGCCCACACGATGTCGTTGCCCCGCGCCGCTCGCCAGGTGACCGACGGCAGCGGATCGGGCTGCATCGGCTGCAGGTCGTTCGGCACGTTGAGAGCCCGCAGGACCATGCGGGCGATCTCGTGGTGACCCAGCGTGTTGTAGTGCAGGCGGTCATCGTCGAAGAAGCGCATGTCCTGCACCTCCTTCAGAGCCCACTGGTCGGCGACGATGCAGTCGTGGCGATCGGCGATCGCCCGAATGTTCTCGTTGTAGATCGCCACGCGTCCGCGGATGCCGCGGAAGACGGGCGTGAAATTCGTGTCGATGCCCGTGAAGACGACCACGGTCGCCCCCTGCGAGGACAGGCGCACGACGGCGTCCTCGAATCGGGCGGCGACGTCGTCGGGATCGGCGCCCGGTCGGATGACATCGTTGCCGCCGGCCGAGAAGGTGACGAGGTCGGGGGAGAGGGCGACAGCCGGCTCCACCTGGTCGGCGATGATCTGGCCGATCAGCTTCCCGCGTACGGCGAGGTTCGCGTACGCGAAGTCGTCGACCTGCGACGCGAGCACCTCGGCGACGCGGTCCGCCCAGCCGCGGTGCCCGTCGGCCGAACCCGGGAGGGGGTCGCCGATGCCCTCGGTGAACGAGTCGCCGATCGAAACCATCCGCCGCCACGGGTGCGACGTCTCGTTGGGCACATAGGGGGTGCGGTGCGCGTCGGGAGAGGGGTCTTCGGGCTGCATCGTTTCTTCCTCGGCCCGGGTGTCGTCCTCCGGGCACTTTCGAGGCTACCCCCGCTCGCGAGCGTCTAGGGTGGTCACTCGTGACAGGGGACGAGCAGACGCATTTCGGCAGCTTCGCTGCCGAGCATCTGTCGCCGTCCTTCCCGCAGCGCGCGCCGTGGGGTACGGCTCAGAACCTCCGCGCGTGGCAGGCCGAGGCGCTCGAGGCGTACTTCGAGGCCGACGGCCCGGACGGGGTCGGAAACGGCCCGCGTGACTTCCTCGCGGCCGCCACCCCGGGCGCCGGCAAGACGACTTTCGCCCTCCGCCTGGCATCCGAACTGCTGCGCCGCGGCGTCGTCGACCGGATCGTCGTGGTCGCCCCCACCGAGCACCTCAAGACCCAGTGGGCGGATGCCGCGGCCCGCGTGTCCATCCGCCTCGACCCCCGTTTCAGCAACCGCCACCACGCCCCGGCGCGGCACTATCACGGCGTCGCGGTGACGTACGCACAGGTGGCGGTCAAAGCCACCGTGCACCAGCGGCTCGTGATGGACGCCCGCACGCTCGTGATCCTCGACGAGGTGCACCATGGCGGCGACGCCCTCAGCTGGGGGGAGGCCCTGCGCGAGGCTTACGGGCGCGCGACCCGTCGCCTGCTGCTGTCCGGCACGCCCTTCCGCAGCGACACCGCTCCGATCCCGTTCGTGGAGTACCACCCGAACGCCAAGGGCATCCGCCTGTCGAGAACCGACTACAACTACGGGTACGGCCGCGCGCTCGCGGACGGCGTCGTGCGACCCGTCCTCTTCCTGGTCTACGCCGGCAAGATGCGCTGGCGGACGCGCGCCGGCGACGAGCTCGAGGCTCACCTCGGTCAGGACAACACGAAGGACATCACGTCGCAGGCGTGGCGCACCGCCCTCGATCCCGAGGGCGACTGGATCCCCGCGGTTCTGCAGTCGGCTGACCGGCGCCTCAGCGAGGTGCGTCAGGACGTCCCCGACGCGGGCGGGCTCGTCATCGCGACCGACCAGACCGCCGCCCGCGCGTATGCGGCGATCCTCCGCACGATCACGGGCGAGGAGCCCACCGTCGTGCTCTCCGACGACAAAGCCGCGTCGGGCCGCATCGAGACGTTCGGGCAGTCCACGTCGCGATGGATGGTCGCCGTGCGGATGGTGTCGGAGGGTGTCGACGTCCCTCGCCTCGCCGTCGGCGTCTACGCCACGAGCGCGTCGACGCCGCTGTTCTTCGCGCAGGCGATCGGACGCTTCGTCCGTGCGCGCCGTCGTGGCGAGACGGCATCCGTGTTCCTGCCGAACGTCCCGCAGCTGCTCGGCCTCGCCGGCGAGCTCGAACGCGAGCGGGACCACGCCCTGGACCGGGAGAGCGATGGCGAGGACGGTCTGGACGACGACCTCCTCGAGTCCGCCGAGCGCGAGGACACGGCCTCGGACGCCCTCACCGAGGAGTTCTCCTACCAGGCGCTCGGATCGGTCGCGCATTTCGATCGCGTGCTCTACGACGGCAAGGAGTTCGGTCAACTCGCGGTGCCCGGCACGCCCGAGGAGGAGGAGTTCCTCGGCCTTCCCGGACTGCTCGAGCCCGAGCACGTGCATGAGCTGCTCATGCAGCGTCAGGCGCGCCAGTCCCGGCACCGACGGCTGCGGGAGAGGACGGAGACTCCCGCCGCCGACGCCCCCGACGCGGCGGAAGGGCTCCCCGCGCCGCTCCACCGCACGCTCCGCGAGCAGCGGCAGCTCCTCAACAGTCTCGTGGGCCTGTACGCGCGTCAGAGCGGCGAGCCGCACGGCTCGGTGCACGCCGAGCTGCGTCGCGTGTGCGGGGGGCCCGAGGTCGCCCGCGCGACCGTGGCGCAGCTGCAGTCGCGCATCGAGGTGCTGCGCACCCGCGTGCGCGCCTGAGGCGTCCGGGTCGCGCGTGTCCCACCCTCCTGACAGGATCTCGACGTGAGCACCCCGACCTCGACCCGTGTCGCCCTCCCGGTCCTCGCGGCCGCGGTCACCGTGATCCTGTGGGCGTCCGCTTTCGTCGGCGTGCGTGCGGCAGGACACGACTACTCGCCGGGGGCCCTCGCACTCGGTCGGCAGGTCGTGGGCTCGGTCGCGCTCACGGTCATCGTGCTCGCCCTCCACCGCGGACGCCTGCCGCGCTGGCCGCGCTGGCCACGGGGCCGTGCGCTCCTGGGCGTGCTCGTGTGGGGCGTCGGATGGTTCGGGGTCTACAACCTCGCTCTGAACGCCGCCGAGCAGCACCTCGATGCCGGGACGACCGCGCTCCTGGTGAACATCGCGCCGGCGCTCGTCGCGGTCTTCGCGGGGCTCCTCCTCGGCGAGGGCTTCCCACGGCGGCTGCTCATCGGGATCGTCGTGGCGTTCGCAGGCGTCGCGATCATCGCGGTGACGACGTCGACGGGACAGGTAGATGCCATCGGGGTCGTGCTCGGACTCGCCGCCGCGCTCCTCTACGCCGGCGGCGCCCTCTTTCAGAAGCGCCTGCTCACGCGCGTCGACGCGGTGACGATGACGTGGGTGGGATGCCTCGCGGGGACCGTCGCCTGCCTCCCGTTCGCGCCGGCGCTCGTCACCGAAGCGGCGAGCGCACCGCTGCCGTCGACGCTCGCCGTGATCTACCTGGGCGTCTTCCCGACGGCGATCGCCTTCCTCATGTGGGGTTACGCGCTCTCGCGCACGACCGCCGGACGCCTGGCGTCCTCGACGTACCTCGTCCCGCCGCTCGCGATCCTCATCTCCTGGGTGCTCCTGGGCGAAGTCCCCCCGGTGCTGAGCCTCGCGGGAGGCGTCCTGTGCCTCGTGGGGGTGGCGATCGCGACGCTCCGCCGCCCCGCTGCGCGCTGAGCCGGTTCGGATCCCCGAAATGCTGGCAATACCCGCCTCCGGGCGACCCGCCCGGGCCGTGCGGATTAGCGTGAACGGGTGACCGTGGCCCCCGGAGAGACCGAACATCCCGCTGCGCCCACGCCCCGCGATCGGCGGCGCTGGGCGCAGTACCTCGTCGACGAGCGAGGCGAGGCGCGCGTGTACCGCGAGCTCGCCGAACGGAGGGAGGGCGAGGAGCGTGCGATCCTCCTCGCACTCGCGGATGCAGAAGGGCGCCACGAGGCGCACTGGCTCGAGCTCCTCGGCGGTGAGCCGTCGCGGCTGCCGTCGCCGAGCGCGGGGTCGCGGGTGCTCGGCTGGATGGCCCGCCGGTTCGGCTCGATCTTCGTCCTCGCGCTGGCGCAGAACGCCGAGGCGCGCTCGCCCTACGACGCCGAGCCGTTCGCGACCTCGCGGATGGCGGCCGACGAGAAGATCCACGGCGAGGTCGTGCGCGGCCTCGCCGCGCGGGGGCGCCGGCGGCTGTCGGGCACGTTCCGCGCCGCGGTGTTCGGTGCGAACGACGGACTCGTCTCCAACCTCGCTCTCGTCATGGGCATCGGCGCCACCGGCGTCGCCCCGCAGTTCGTCCTCTTCAGCGGGATCGCCGGACTGCTCGCCGGAGCGCTGTCGATGGGCGCGGGGGAGTACGTCTCGGTGCGCTCCCAGCGAGAGCTCCTCGACGCCACCGAGCCGAACGACCACGGCGACGACGTGCTGGCCGAGCTCGACATCGACGCGAACGAGCTCGCCCTCGTGTACCGCACACGGGGCATGAGCGAGGACGAGGCGCGTGCTCACGCCCGCCGTGTCGTGACCGCGGCGCAGAGTCCCGACGCCGCCGAGGTCGCCCGGGTCCACGAGCGGGGCGGCGACCACGAGGTCGTCGGAAGCGCCCTGGGCGCCGCGGGATCGAGCTTCCTGTTCTTCGCCTCCGGAGCGATCATCCCGGTGATCCCGTGGCTGGTGGGACTCTCGGGGCCGGCGGCGGTCGTCCTCGCGCTCGCCCTGGTCGGGATCGCGCTCCTCGGGACGGGCGCCACCGTCGGGCTCCTCTCCGGCGCTCCGCCGCTGCGCCGCGGGCTCCGCCAGCTGGCGATCGGCTTCGGCGCGGCGGCGATCACGTACCTGCTCGGTCTCCTCTTCGGCGTCTCGGTCGGCTGACGCCGGTTCGTCGGGCCGCCGCGGACGTGCTAGGCTCGATCCTCGGTTGGTGACAACCACACACCCACTGCGCGGGTGGCGGAATAGGTAGACGCGCTAGCTTGAGGTGCTAGTGCCCGTATAGGGCGTGGGGGTTCAAGTCCCCCCTCGCGCACAGAACGAAAAGGGTCCCGAAAGGGGCCCTTTTCGCATTCCGGCGCGCGGGTCGGGCCCACGCGCTCCGGTAGCGTGGAGCGCATGCCCGAGCCCGTCGAACTGCCCGAGGTCGTCCGCGTCGCACGCGACCTGATCCGCATCGACACGACCAACTGGGGTGAGGGACGCTCGCTCGGGGAGCGCGAGGCCGCCGAGTACGTCGGCGCGTACCTCGAAGCGCTCGGTCTCCGGCCGGAGTACTACGAGCCGGTCCCGCGTCGGACGAACCTGTCGGTGCGCGTACCCGGTCGCGATCGCGACAAGCCGGCCCTCGTGCTGCACGGCCACCTCGATGTGGTGCCCGCCGTCGCGGAGGACTGGAGCGTCGATCCGTTCGGCGGAGAGATCCGCGACGGGATGCTCTGGGGTCGCGGTGCCGTCGACATGAAGGACATGGACGCCATGATCCTGGCCTCGGTCGGCGAGCTGCTGCGGGCCGGTGAGCAGCCGGCGCGCGACCTCGTCCTGACCTTCTTCGCGGACGAGGAGAACGGGGGCGTCGAGGGCTCCCAGCTGGTCGTCCGCGACCGGCCGGAGTGGTTCGCGGGCGCCACCGAGGCGATCAGCGAGGTCGGCGGATACTCGATCCCCGTCGGCGACCGTCAGGCGTATCTCCTGCAGGTCGGCGAGAAGGCGCTCGTCTGGCTGCGCCTGCGCGCCCGAGGGATCGCCGGGCACGGCAGCAGGTTCCACCCCGAGAACGCCGTGACGAGGCTCGCCGAGGCCGTCGCCGCGCTCGGGCGCACGGCGTGGCCTATCGCGCTGACCGACACCACACGGCAGACGGTCGACGGCCTCGCCGCACTCTGCGGCGCCGACGCCGCCGATCCGGATGCCGTGGCCGACCGCACCGGGCCGGCATCCGGGTTCCTGCGCTCGACCCTGCGGACCACGACGAACCCGACCGGTCTCACCGCGGGCTACAAGCACAACGTCATCCCCGACGCGGCGGTCGCCACGATCGACGTCCGCACCCTTCCGGGGCGGGAGGACGAGGTGCTCGCCGAGATCCAGCGGATCGTCGGCGACGACATCGTGGTCGAGGTCTCCCACCGCGACATCGGCCTCGAGGTGCCCTTCGCGGGACCCCTCGTAGAGGCGATGGTCGGCGCGCTCGACCGCCACGACCCGGGCATCCCGGTCATCCCGTACCTCATGGGCGGCGGCACCGACAACAAGGCGCTCGCAGAGCTCGGCATCGCCGGGTACGGGTTCGCCCCGCTGCGCCTGCCGCGGGAACTCGACTTCACCGGTATGTTCCACGGGGTGGATGAGCGTGTGCCGCTCGATGCGCTCACGTTCGGCCAGCGCGTGCTGACCGACCTCATCCGCACCTACTGAGAGGCTCCCATGGGTTCGTTCTTCGACGCGATCATCCTCGGCATCGTGCAGGGACTGACGGAGTTCCTGCCGATCTCGTCGAGCGCTCACCTGCGCATCGTCGGCGAGATCCTGCCCGCGGCGCAGGACCCCGGCGCGACGTTCACGGCGATCACGCAGATCGGCACCGAGATCGCGGTGCTGGTCTACTTCTGGAACCGGATCATGCGTATCATCGCGCAGTGGTTCCGGTCGCTGACAGGTCGCGTCCCGCGCAACGACCCCGACGCGCGGATGGGCTGGATCGTCATCATCGGCACGCTGCCGATCGGCATCCTGGGCTTCCTCTTCCAGGACGTGATCCGCGACACGTTCCGGAACCTCTGGCTCGTGGCGATCGTGCTGATCGTGTTCGGCCTGCTGCTCGGCGCCGCCGACGCGCTCGGCGCGCGCACGCGCACCGAGAAGGACCTGACCTACCCGCACGGCCTCGCGCTCGGCGTCGCGCAGGCTCTCGCCCTCGTCCCGGGCGTCTCCCGGTCGGGAGCGACGACGACGATGGGTCTGGCCCTGGGGTACACGCGCCCGGCCGCCGCCGAGGTCGCCTTCCTGCTCGCGGTCCCCGCCGTCTTCGGCAGCGGACTGTACGAGCTCTACCACGCCATCAAAGAGCCCGGTGCGCAGGTGTTCACGATGCTCGAGACGGGTGCGGCCACCGTCGTCGCCTTCGGTGTCGGCCTCGCCGTGATCGCGTTCCTCATGCGCTACCTCAGCCGCGGCAGCTTCCTGCCGTTCGTGCTCTACCGGCTGGCGCTCGGCGTGGTGCTGCTGATCCTGCTGGCGACGGGCGTGCTCCAGGCCTACTGATCGCCCGCGCCACGCCCGCGCGGTCAGCGGCGCGGGTCGTCGCGGCCGGGTTTGTTCGGCCCGTCGTTTCCGCGGCGGAGGTACTTCTCGAACTCCTGGGCGATCGCATCCCCGGACGCCTCGGGGGAGTCCCAGGTGTCGCGGGTCGCCTCGAGCTGATGGATGTATTCGGTCATCTCTTCGTCGTCCGCGGCCGCCGCGTCGATCGAGGCCTCCCACGCGAGAGCCTCGGCGGGCAGGTGGCCGCGGTCGATCTCGGCCCCCGAGACGTCGCCCAGCCGGTCGAGCAGCGCGAGCGTCGCTTTCGGAGAGGGGGAGTGCCCGGCGACGTAGTGCGGCACGCTCGCCCACAGGGCGACGGTCGGAATGCCCGCCTCCTCGGCGGCCGCGCTCAGCACGCTCAGGATGCCGACGGGCCCCTCGTACGTCGGGCGCTCGAGGGAGAGGTGCGTGCGCAGCTGCTCGTTGTCGCTGCCCGAGAACACGGAGATGGGGCGGGTGTGCGGGACGTCGGACATCATCGAGCCGAGGGCGACGATCCCCGTGATGTCCTCGCTGAGGGCGGCGTCGATCAGCTCCGCCGCGAACGCCTGCCAGGCGCGGGCCGGCTCGACACCGGTCAGGAGCCACAGCCGGGTCGGCTCGCCCGACGCGTCGGATCGGCGCGGGGCGTGCGGTGGGCGCCACACCGTCGCGTCGGGCCACACGAGAGCGCGGGAGCCGTCGGCTTCGAGGCGGACGTGCGGGCGGGTGTACTGGTAGTCGAAGTAGAGCTCCGGGTCGACCGCGTAGACCTGCTCGTACTCGCTGGTGGAGCGCAGGTGCGCGACGGCGGCCGAGGCCGCCTCGCCCGCGTCGTTCCAGCCGTCGAAGGCGATGACGAGTACGCGCTGACCGAGACCGTCCACCCCGCTCCTTCCGTCCGTGAGGCGTCCCCCCACGATACGCCCGCCGCGCCGGGGCGGGGACGCCGCGCCCACAGGCCGCGTCCTGCGGACACCGGCGGGCGGGGCGGCGCACCCGCCTCGAATACGATGGGGGAGTGACACCTGCTCCTCCCGCCGCCGTCCTCTGGGACATGGACGGCACTCTCGTCGACACCGAGCCCTACTGGATCGCCGCCGAGGCTCCCCTCGTCGAGCGCTTCGGCGGGACCTGGACGCACGAGCAGTCGCTGCAGATGGTCGGCATGGGCCTCGACGACGCGGCCCGCATCCTCCAGGACGCGGGGGTGCGCATGCCCGTCCCCGAGATCATCGACCTGCTCACCTCGGAGGTCATGGCCCAGCTCCGGACGGACGGCGTGCCGTTCCGTCCCGGGGCGAAGGAGCTGCTCCTCGGTCTGCGGGAGGCCGGCATCCCGACGGCCCTCGTCACGATGTCGATGCGCCGGATGGCCACCGAGATCGTCGACCTCATCGAGTTCGAGGCATTCGACCTCGTGATCGCCGGCGATGATGTCGCCAGGCCCAAGCCCTTCCCCGATCCGTATCTCCAGGCCTGCGACGCGCTGGGCGTACGACCGGAGGACGTCGTCGCGATCGAGGACTCCCCGAACGGCCTCCGCTCCTCGCTCGCTGCGGGGATCACCTCGATCGGCGTCCCGAACGTGGTCTCCCTCGTCGGCGTCGGCGCGCACGCGCTGTGGCCGACCCTCGACGGCCGCACCGTCGACGATCTCGCGAGTTTCCACGCCGCCCACCGCCAGGAGACCCCCGCGTGAACACCGACCTCCGGCCCAGCGGACCGTTCCGCTACGGCGACCGCGTGCAGCTGACCGGCCCGAAGGGCCGCCTCCACACGGTCACCCTCCGCGAGGGCGGCGAGCTGCACACCCATCACGGCGTCCTCAAGCACGAGAACGTGGTCGACCTCCCCGACGGGTCCGTCGTCGTCAACAGCGGCGGTCACGAGTATCTGGCCCTCCGGCCCCTGCTGCGGGACTTCGTCATGTCGATGCCGCGCGGTGCGGCGATCGTGTATCCGAAGGATGCCGCCCAGATCCTCGCCTCCGCCGACATCTTCCCCGGGGCGACGGTCGTGGAGGCGGGTGTGGGCTCGGGCGCGCTGTCGCTCTGGCTCCTGCGGGCGATCGGCTCCGGGGGCTCACTCGTGTCCTTCGAGCGTCGCGAGGAGTTCTCCCAGGTCGCGGAGGCGAACGTCGAGACCTTCCTCGGTCATTACCCCGACACCTGGCGGGTCGTCGTCGGAGACCTCGTCGAGCAGCTCCCCGCCGCCGTGGCGCCGGGCTCGGTCGACCGCGTCGTCCTCGACATGCTCGCGCCGTGGGAGTGCATCGACGTGGTCGCCGACGCGCTGACTCCCGGCGGCGTCGTGCTCTGCTACATCGCGACGGCGACCCAGCTGAGCCGCGTCGCCGAGTACCTCCGGGCGACCGGGCTCTTCACCGACCCGGAGGCCACGGAGACCATGGTCCGTGGGTGGCACGTCGAGGGACTCGCCGTGCGCCCCGACCACCGGATGGTCGCACACACGGGCTTCCTCCTCACCGCCCGTCGGCTCGCCCCCGGCGCGGTGCCGCCCGATGTCCGCAAGCGCGCCCTCAAGAAGCCGAGCTACGCCGACGAGGACGTCGAGATCTGGACCCCGGGCGCCGTCGGTGACCGCCAGATCACCGACAAGAACCTCCGCAAGCGCGTCCGCGAGGCCCAGCGCGCTGTGGACGGCGCCCGGCTCCGGTCCGAGGGCGACGCCGCCGACGCCGTAGACTGATCCGGTGCTGCGCCGGATCCCTGCTTCTCTCGCCGTCCTCGGCCTCTCCGCCCTCGCTCTCGTGGGCTGCTCGTCGTCGGCGGCTCCCGCCTCGTGCGAGCGCGCCGACGCGGCCTCTCCCGCGCTGGGCCTGATCGCTGCGACCGGGGCCGAGGGCTCGCCGGCGCTGACGCTCAAGGACCCGGTGTTCGTCGACGAGACGTCGTTCGAGGACATCACTGTCGGAGACGGACCCGCGGTCACCTCCGACGCGCAGGACGTCGTCTTCTCGGTCGCGATCGCGAACGGCGCGTCCGGCGAGACGCTCATCTCCTCCGGCACCGACGTGCGACCGCTCTCGGGCTGGACCGAGCACTACGCGGGCCTGGCCGACATGATGCGCTGCGCCACCGAGGGCTCGCGCGTCGTCGGGGCGATCCCCTTCGACGCCGTCTCCGCCGAGGCCGCCACCAGCATGGGGCTCACCGAGGGGCAGTCGCTGGCCGTCGTCCTCGACCTCCAGAAGGTCTACCTGCCCGCCGCCGACGGCGTGCCGCAGTACAACGACCGTCCTGGGATGCCGTCGGTCGTGCTGGCGCCCAACGGTGCGCCGGGCATCATCGTCCCCGACGCCGCTCCGCCGACGGAGCTGGCGGTCGAGGTCCTGAAGAAGGGCGACGGCGCCGCGGTGACGGATGCCGACAGCATCCGCATCCACTACACCGGCGTCACCTGGGCCGACCGCGAGGTCTTCGACTCCACGTGGGACAAGGGCGCTTCGGCGGCCGTCACCCTCGACGGCGTCGTTCCGGGATTCGCGCAGGCGCTGGAGGGCGCGACCATCGGCTCGCAGCTGCTCGTCGTGATCCCGCCCGACCTCGGCTACGGCAGCGAAGGCACCGGATCGATCCCGGGGGACTCGACGCTCGTCTTCGTGATCGACGTCCTCGGCGTCGACGCACCGGCGCCGACGGAGTAGCGCCGCCCGGGACGCCGGCCGCGCGCGACCGCCCTAGGATGAGTCGCGTGGCCACCGAATCGACGCGCATCGCCCCCGAGGAGCGGCTGGTCAACCTCGTCGTGGCGCTCCTGGCGACAGACCAGGGGCTGACCAAGGACACGATCCTCACGTCGGTGTCCGGGTACCGCGAGCAGAGCGAGGCCGGCGCCGGCAAGGACGCGCTCGAGAAGATGTTCGAGCGCGACAAGGAGAACCTGCGCGGTCTCGGCGTGCCGATCGAGACCATCGGCGACTTCGCCGATCCGGACGATCTGCGGGAGGCGCGCTACCGCGTGCCCACGAGCGAGTACGAGCTGCCCGTCGACATCGATTTCACCCCGGCCGAGCTGGCCGTGCTGAATCTCGCCGGAGGCGTGTGGAGCGAGAGCTCGATGTCGGCGCAGGCGCGCAGCGGCCTCCGGAAGATCCGCGCGCTCGGAAACGACGTCGACGCCCCGATCATCGGCTACTCGCCGCGCATCAACCTGCGCGAGCCGGCGTTCGCCGCCCTGCAGCGGGCGATCGAGCAGGCGCGGGAGGTGGAGTTCGACTACCTGAAGGCGGGCGGCGACGCGCCCGGCCGTCGGCGGGTGCGTCCCCTCGCCCTCGTCGAGTACGAGGGTCGCTGGCACGTGTACGGGTTCGACCGGGATCAGGATGCCGCGCGCACCTTCCTGCTGTCGCGCATCTCGTCCGATGTCCAGGTGACCAAGCGCTCCTTCGAGCCGGGTTTGCGCGACGGTGCGGGGGAGAGGGCGCTGCAGGGCCTCCAGGAGGTCGCGTCGCGTCAGCGCGCGCTCCTCGAAGTCGCCCCCGGGACCGAGGCGGCCCTCCGCCTCAGCCGCCGCTCCACGCCCGCCGAGCAGGGGATCCACGTGCCGTACGTGGACGTCCACGTCTTCGCCGATGAGCTCGCGTCCTACGGCCCCGAAGTGCGTGTCGTCGAGCCTGCCGCGCTCCGCGAGCAGGTCGTCCAGCGCCTCGAGCGAACGCTGCGGCTCCACACCGAAGGAGGGCTGCGATGAGCGACAAGCCGCTCCTGGCGACCGATCGCGCCGCTCTCATCCTGCAACTCGTGCCCTATCTCATCGGCAAGGGCGAGGTCTCCCTCGCTGAGGCCGCCGATGAGTTCGACGTGTCCGAGACGCAGATGCGGAGCATGGTCGAGAAGCTCACGGTGATCGGGCTTCCCGGCGACGGCGGGTTCTGGCAGATGGCGAACGACCTCTTCGACATCGACTGGGACCTCCTCGACGAGCACGGCGTGATCTCGATCACGAACACCGTGGGGCTCGAGCGCACCCCGCGGCTGACCGCGCGCGAAGCGGCTGCGCTCCTGGCCGGTCTCCAGCTGGCGGCGACGCTTCCCGGTGTCGGGGACAGCGGTCTCGTGCAGGGCCTCCTCGCGAAGCTCGCCCGCGGCGCTTCCGGAGTGCCCGCCGAGGTGATCCTCGCTCCCGAGGCCGTCGATGACGTCCGGGTCGCGGTGGCCGATGCCCTGCGCGAGGGCGTCGCGGTGTCGTTCACGTACAAGGCGCCCGACGCGCCGGTCACCACGCGCACCGTCGATCCCGTCAAGGTCCACATCGCTTCCGGGCAGTGGTACCTGCAGGGCTGGTGCCATCTGCGGCAGGCGATGCGCACGTTCCACCTCGACCGCGTCTCGGACGTGCGGCTCACCGGCATCCCCATCGCGCACAGCGGCGAGCATGTGCCCGATCTCTTCGAGCCGAGCGACACCGACGCCGTCGCCGACCTCCGCATCCGTGCGGCCGTGGTGCCTCTGCTGGCGGACTATCTCGACCGGTCGACGGTCACCGGTCGCGGCGACCTGCGGACGGCGCAGATCCGCGTCGCCGACGAGCGGAGCCTCAAGCGGGTCGCGGCGCGGCACGCGGGCGACGTGGAGGTCCAGGCTCCCGAGGGAGCGCGACGTGCCGTGGCCACCTGGGCGGAGGCGGGTCTCGCCCAGTATCGATGACCACCGGAGCGGGGGAGCCTCCTCGGATCGGCGTCGGTTACACTTTTCCTACCTCCGTTCCGAGCTGGAAGTGAGCATCATGGGACCTCATGGGTGGCAGTGGCTGCTGATCCTCGCCGTCATTCTCCTTCTGTTCGGCGCGGCCAAGCTCCCCGCGCTCGCCAAGAGCCTCGGCCAGTCGGCCCGGGTCTTCAAGGGCGAGATGAAGGCTATGAAGGACGACGACAAGCCGGCGGCGACCGCGACGGCCGCCCCGCCGGCGAAGCCCGCCGCGTCGAACGTCGACACCGGTGACACGCCCCGCTCCTCGTCGTAGCCGCCGCGCGTGGTGACCGAGCGGACCTCCCGTCCCCGCGTCAAGGAGCCGCGACCGGCGCGCCGCGAGAAGCGGATGTCGCTGGCCGGGCATCTGATCGAGCTGCGCAACCGGCTCATGATCGCCGCCGCCGCGATCGTCGTCGCGATGGTGATCGCCTACTTCCTGACCGACCCGTTCATGGAACTCATCACCCGTCCGGTGCGCGAGATCGCCGCCGCCCGCGGCGAGGAGGCCAAGGTCGAGGTGATGTACACCACGATCACCGGTGCCTTCGACCTCAAGCTGCGGATGTCGTTCGCCATCGGGCTGCTGCTGGCGGCCCCCGTCTGGCTCTGGCAGATCTGGGCCTACGTCATGCCGGGGCTCAGCCGCAAGGAGATCCGGTACACGATCGGCTTCATGATCGCCGCCGTGCCGCTCTTCTTCGCCGGCGCGACCACGGGCCTCCTGGTCATGCCGAACATCGTGAAGCTCATGGCGGAGTTCCTCCCCGACGGCACGTCGGCGTTCTATGACGCGCGCACGTACTACGACTTCGTCTTGAAGCTCATGCTCATCGTCGGCGTCGCCTACGTCCTGCCCGTCTTCCTCGTCGCCTTGAACTTCGCGGGGATCATGTCGGGGAAGGCGATCCTCAAGGCGTGGCGGATCGCCATCGTGGTCGCCGTCGTGGTCGCTGCGATCGCCACCCCGCCGGCCGACGTCGTCTCGACGTTCCTGCTGGCCGGCATCCTCATCGTCCTGTTCTTCGCCGCCGCCGCGGTCTCGATGCTCTTCGATCGGCGCCGTGCCAAGCGCGAGGCGCTGGACGGTCTGCCGTGAGTCATCCCGCAGAGCGATTCGCCAGGGCGGAGGCAGCACGCAGCCATCCGCTGACGAGCGCCTTCGCGGACGCGCAGCGCTTCGACCTCGATCCGTTCCAGATCGCCGGATGCCATGCGCTCGAAGCGGGTCGGAGCGTGCTGGTCGCCGCGCCGACCGGCGCCGGGAAGACGATCGTCGGCGAGTTCGCCGTGCACCTGGCGATGCAGGAGCCGGGGGAGAAGGCGTTCTACACCACACCTATGAAGGCGCTGTCGAACCAGAAGTTCCGCGAGCTGCAGGACGTCTACGGCGAGAGCGAGGTGGGCCTGCTCACGGGCGACACCAACATCAACGGCTCCGCCCGCATCGTGGTGATGACCACCGAGGTGCTCCGCAACATGCTGTACGCCGACTCGCCCGCGCTCCGCGGGCTGCGCTACGTCGTCATGGACGAGGTGCACTACCTCGCCGACCGCTTCCGCGGCGCGGTGTGGGAGGAGGTCATCATCCACCTCCCGCCGCAGGTGCGGCTGGTGTCGCTGTCGGCGACGGTGTCCAACGCCGAGGAGTTCGGCGACTGGCTCGACACCGTGCGCGGTGACACCGAGGTGATCGTCTCCGAGACGCGTCCCGTGCCTCTCGAGCAGCACGTGCTCGTCCGTGGCGACCTCCTGCCGCTCTTCGACGACCGCGCCGGGATCGCAACGGCGCAGGTGAACCAGGAGCTCATGCGGATCCGGTCGTTCAAGGGCGCGACGTTCGAGAACAATCGGCGCGTGCAGGAGTTCCGCTCCTCCGGTGGGTACGAGGCGGCGAAGCGGCGGCCGCACAAGGGCGGGCGGCGTCCCGTGCGCTCGGCGAACGTGCAGCGCATCGAGCGGATCGATCGCCCCGAGGTCGTCGAGCTGCTCGGGCGGGCGAACCTCCTCCCGGCCATCTTCTTCATCTTCAGCCGCGCCGGGTGCGACGGCGCCGTCCAGCAGGTGCGACGGTCCGGCGTCCGGCTCACGAGCCGCGAGGAGCGCGACGAGATCCGCCAGATCGTCGATGAGCGCACCCGCACGATGCAGGACGAGGACCTCGCCGTCCTCGGGTTCTGGGAGTGGAGCGAGAACCTCGAGCGCGGCGTCGCCGCCCACCACGCGGGGCTCCTGCCCGCCTTCAAGGAGATCGTCGAGGAGCTCTTCCAGCGAAAACTCGTGAAGGCCGTGTTCGCCACCGAGACTCTGGCCCTCGGGATCAACATGCCCGCACGGACCGTCGTGCTCGAGAAGCTCGAGAAGTTCAACGGCGAGGCGCGCGTGGCGATCACGGCGGGGGAGTACACGCAGCTGACCGGCCGCGCCGGTCGCCGCGGGATCGACGTCGAGGGCCACGCGGTGATCCAGTGGACCGAGGGCCTCGACCCGCAGGCCGTCGCCGCGCTCGCCTCCCGCCGCACGTATCCGCTCAACTCGAGCTTCCGGCCGACGTACAACATGGCAGTCAATCTCATCGACCAGTTCGGTCGTCCCCGGGCCCGCGAGATCCTCGAGTCGTCGTTCGCGCAGTTCCAGGCCGACCGTTCGGTCGTCGGACTCGCGCGCCAGGTGAAGGATGCCGAGGAGTCTCTCGCCGGCTACACCGCGGCCATGGCGTGCGACCGCGGCGACTTCGCCGAGTACGCGCAGATGCGGAGGGAGCTGAGCGACCTCGAGAAGCTCAGCCGTGCCGATCGCACCGCCCCCGCGAAGACCCGACAGCAGCGTCAGAACCAGATCCTGTCGCTGCGTCGCCGGCTGCAGCGGCATCCCTGCCACACGTGCCCCGACCGCGAGAAGCACGCGCGATGGGGGGAGCGGTACGGCAAGCTCAGCCGCCAGGTGGAGAAGCTCCGTCATCAGATCCAGACTCGGACCGGGACCGTCGCGCGCATCTTCGACCGCGTGGTGGACGTCCTCGGCGCCCTCGACTACGTCGTGCGCGAACCGAACGGCGCGACCCGCCTGACCGAGGCGGGCGCCACCATGCGGCGGATCTACGGCGAGCGCGACCTGCTGGTGGCCGAGTCGCTCCGCCGCGGGCTCTGGAAGGATCTCGACGCCCCCTCGCTCGCCGCGCTCGCGTGCTGCCTCGTCTACGAGCCCCGCCGCGACGAGGGCGGGGATCGCGCGCTCCCGCGCGGAGCGTTCCGCACCGCGCTCAGCGACACGCAGGAGCTGTGGGCGGTGCTCGACGACCTCGAGCGCGATCACCGGCTCCCGGGTTCCGAGCCCGTATCGGCGGGACTCGCCCAGGCGATGCACTCGTGGGTTCGGGGAGTCCCGCTCGATCGCGTCCTGGCGGAGGCCGATCTCGCCGCCGGTGACTTCGTGCGGTGGGCGAAGCAGACGATCGACCTGCTCGACCAGCTGTCGATCGTCGCAGACGGCTCCGTCGCCACGACCGCACGCAAGGCACTGGATGCCGTGCGCCGCGGCATCGTCGCGTACTCCACGGTCTGAGCTCGCCTAGGCTTTTCCCGTGCCCGACCGCGCCCGCCCTGTGCCCTCACCCCGGCCGGCGCGGAGTGACCGCGCACGCCCTGTGCCCTCACCCCGGCCGGCGCGGAGTGACCGCGCACGCCCTCTGCTCCCGCTGTGGGCGGCGCTTCTGGTCGCCGTCGGCGGCGGCGTCGTCCTCGACCTCGCATTCCCCGACATCGGCTGGTGGCCGCTCGCGTTCGTCGGCGTCGCGGCATCCCTCGTCTCGCTGATCGGGCGATCCGCGTGGGGAGCCGTGGCCGTGGGAGCGGCGTTCGCCGCGAGCTTCTACCTCGTCCACATCGTGTGGATCACGCGATATCTCGGGCCGGTGCCGTGGTTCGCGCTGGCCGGCGTCGAGACGGTGCTGAGCGCCGTCGGAGCGGTGGGGCTGACCCTCGCCTACCGATGGCTTCCCCGCCTCGCTCCCGGCCCCTGGGGCCGCGTCGCCGCACTGCCGGCCCTGATCGCGGGCATCTGGTCGGCGCGGGAGCTGTGGCTCGGCAGCTGGCCGTACACCGGCTTTCCCTGGGGAAGACTGGGCATGAGCCAGGCCGAGAGCCCGCTCGCCCACGTCGCCTCGTGGACCGGCGTGACCGGGCTCACCTTCCTCATGGTCTTCGCCACGGCGGGCGTGATCGAGATCGCTCGGCTGCGCGCGTGGCGGATGCCGGTCCGGCTGCTGCCCGCCCTTGGCGTCGCGGTGCTCCTCGTGGTCACGCCGCAGTTCCCGACGTCGGACGCCGGGACGATGCGGGTCGGCGCGGTGCAGGGCAACGGCCCGGCCGGCTACTTCGACGACCGGGAGCCCTACGCCGTCCTGCAGGCGCAGCTCGATGCGACGGCGGCGCTCGCGGGCGAGGACGTCGATGTCGTGCTGTGGCCCGAGGGCGGCATCGACGCCGACCCGACCAACAACGACTCGGTGGCGCGCGTGCTCGATCGGCTTTCGGCGTCCTTCGGCGCGCCCCTCATCGTCAACGCGGCGACGCAGCGCGGAGCGGACACGTTCAACACGTCGATGCTGTGGGAGGCGGGGGCCGATAACCCCGTCGCGATCCACGACAAGAGCAATCCGGTGCCGATGGGCGAGTACGTCCCCGACCGCTGGTTCTTCGAGATGCTCGCCCCCGACCTCGTCGGCCTCATCCAGCGCGAGTACACACCGGGCACCAACGCGCCGTTCTTCGACGTCGACGGCGTCGGGGTCGGACTCGCCATCTGCTTCGACGTCATCTACGACGACGTCATCTGGGACGGGGCTCGGGACGGTGCGGAGATCTACATGTTCCAGACGAACAACGCGGACTTCCGCGACACGGACGAGAACCTCCAACAGCTCGCCTTCGCGCGAATGCGCGCCATCGAGACGGGCCGATCGGTCGTGAACCTCTCCACCGTGGGGACGAGTCAGGTCATCGGACCCGACGGGTCGACGATCGACGCGCTGCCGGCGGGGACGGCCGGCGCGCTTCTCACCGACGTGCCTCTGCGCACCGGGCTCACGCCGGCGGTCGTGGCCGGCGGGGTGGTGCAGGCGCTCCTCGGATGGGGAAGCGTCCTCGCCCTGGCGGTGCTCGGCGTCTGGTCGCGCGCACGGCGACGCACGACGACGCCGGCCCCCGCAGAGGCCGGCGTCGTCGAGAATCGGTAGGCGTCAGGCGGTGAGGCGGGTGGTCCCGTCCGTGCCGCCCCGGCGGGCGCGAACCAGAGCGAGGCGCTCTTCGAGCAGCTCCTCGAGCTCGGGGATCGTGCGACGCTCCATGAGCATGTCCCAGTGCGTGCGGGCGACCTTGTCACCGGAGTGATCGATCTCCACGACCGTGTCGCCGACACGGAGCACTGCCTCGGCGCCGCACGTGCGGCACTCCCAGGCCTCGGGGGCCTCCGCGTCCGCCGCGAAGGTCATGACGGTCTCTCGTGAGCACTGCGTGCACACGTAGGTGAAATTCGCGCGCTCGTGGAAAACGACGCCATCCTCGCTCTGTAGGCTGGATGCGCCGATCCGCATGCCGCGCAGGCTGCGATCTGCCATTGTGTGGTCCTCTCGTCTTCGTCAGGTATAACGCCCTCACCTGTGCGCATCATCCGAACGGACGGGTGGGGAGGGTCTTTCACAGGCGATGCCCAGCCTGTTTGAGGCCGATCGTCGCGGCGCCGGGTTACGCGCGCGAGGCCACGACCGCGGCGGCGATATCGGCGCGATCGGTGACGAGGCCGTCCACGCCCAGATCGAGCAGCCGGTTCATCGCCGCGGGGTCGTTGACCGTCCACACGTGGACCTCCGCACCGGCGCGATGGACGGCCCGCACGAACCGTCTCGTCACGATCCGGACGCCCCGGTGGCGTTCGGGGACCTGCACGGCGTCGATGCCCACGAGGGCGCGCGCCACGAGGCGCGGCGAGCGGGCTGCTGCCGCTCCGAGGGCGCGTGCGATCGTCGCGCTCCCCGCCGAGGTGGCCGGCCGCCCCCCGGCCGTGCGGGCGGCGGCGAGCGCCACGCCGCGACGGCGATCGGAGAAGCTGGTCAGCAGCACCCGGTCGGCGTGCCGGGCGACCGCGCGCCCCGCGGGCTCGGCGGCGGCGGCCGCCTTGATGTCGAGGTTGAACCGCAACGTGGGGAAGGCATCGAGGGCCTGTGGCAGGGTCAGCAGTCCGCCCAGATCCTCCATGACCCGTTCGAGCTCGACGAGGGACACCGCGGCCACCGGGCGCGGATCTCCGGCGACACGGCTCAGGTCGTCGTCGTGGAAGAGGACGACCTGACCGTCGAGGGTGAGATGGCAGTCGGACTCGACGTAGACGGCGCCCGCGGCGTGCGCGCTGGCGAAGGCCGCCGCCGTGTTCTCGACCACGCCCTCGGCGGCCGGCGGGACGAAGCCGCGATGCGCGAGCACCCGGGGGACGGCGGATGCCGTGAACCACGGGTGCGCGTCGGAGCCGATCAGGACTCCGTGGACGACAGGCCGCCGCCCGGCGTGGAGGTGCGCGCCTCCGTGGCGATGTCGTCGGCTGCCGACGCGGCCTCGCGCGCCGCCGCCGCGGCCTCGTCGGCGGCGGCGCCGACCGAGCCCGCGTCCCGTCGTGGCGCGGGCGGTCGCGGCGACGCGGCGGCGGCACGTCCGCCGAACGCGTCGCCGATGCCCTTCAGCGCCTCGGTCAGCTCGCTCGGAATCACCCAGAGCTTGCTCGACGGGCTCTCGGCGATCTTCGGGAGCGTCTGCAGGTACTGATAGGCGAGGAGCTTGTCGTCGGGCTCACCGACGTGGATCGCATGGAAGACCATCTGGATCGCCTCCGCCTCGCCCTGTGCGCGCAGGACCGCGGCCTGCTTCTCACCCTCGGCGCGCAGGATGTCGGCCTGCCGGCGTCCTTCCGCCTCGAGGATCTGCGACTGCTTCGAGCCCTCCGCGGTGAGGATCGTCGCGCGGCGCTCGCGCTCGGCCCGCATCTGCTTCTCCATCGAGTCCTGGATCGAGTGCGGCGGGTCGATCGCCTTCAGCTCCACCCGCGAGACGCGCAGGCCCCACTTTCCGGTCGCCTCGTCCAGCACGACCCGCAGCTGGCCGTTGATCTCGTCGCGGCTGGTCAGCGCCTCCTCGAGATTCAGGCCGCCGACGACGTTGCGGAGAGTCGTCGTCGTGAGCTGCTCGACCGCGCCGAGGTAGTTGGCGATCTCGTAGGTCGCCGCCCGCGCGTCCGTCACCTGGAAGTACACGACCGTGTCGATGGACACCACCAGGTTGTCCTCGGTGATGACAGGCTGCGGCGGGAACGAGACCACCTGCTCGCGCATGTCGACGAGCGGACGCAGGCGGTCGATGAAGGGCACCAGGAGGTTGAGGCCGGGGGAGAGGGTGCGCTGGTAGCGCCCCAGACGCTCCACGATGCCCGCGTAGGCCTGCGGGATGATCCGGATGGAGCGGAACAGGACGACCACCACGAAGATGGCGACCACCACCAGCAGGATGATGATGAAGATCTGTCCGATGAATGCGCCGATGTCGGGCATATGCGGCCTCCGTGGTTCGTGTTCGGCGTGCGCGGTCGCTAGGTCGCGGCGGGGGAGTCGGTCGGTGAGGCGGCCGCCGGCGGGGCGACCTCGACGGTCGCGCCGCGCACCGCCGTGACGACGACGCGGGATCCGGCATCCAGTCCCGGATCGGGCCCGACGAGGCGGGCCGTCCAGGTCTCGCCGTTGTCGAGCTTGACAGATCCGGCACCCTCGACGAACGGCGCCATCACGCGTCCCCCGATGCCGTAGAGGGCGTCGACGTTGGTCGGGTGGAGGACGCTGCTGCGATGGAGCGTCCGCAGCAGGAGCGGCCGGATCGTGAACAGCAGGAGCGCGGAGATCGCGGCGGCCGCCAGGACCTGCGCCCACCACGGGCCGCCGAGCAGATTGACACCGAGCCCGCCGATGAGCGTGCCCGCGCCGAGCATCAGGAAGGTGAACTCCAGCGTCAGCAGCTCGATGATCACGAATGCGAGCGCCAGCACGAGCCAGACGATCCAGAGGTACTCCGTGAGGTCGGGCAGCACGGCCGGGCTCCTTCCGTGGACGCTTCCTCGAACACTAACACCCCGCTGTCGAGGGGGTCCGATTGATAGGCTCGGACGCATGTCTCACCCCATCCCCGCCGGCGCTCTGGCCGGCCGCACCGCCCTCGTGACCGGCTCCTCACGGGGCATCGGCGCCGACACCGTGCGCTACTTCGCGCAGGCTGGCGCGAACGTCGTCATCAACTTCCGCAACAAGGCGCCCCGCGCCGAGAAGCTGGCGACCGAGCTGCGCGAGCTGGGGGCCGAGGCCCTCGTGGTCGGCGCCGACCTCACCGATCCCGCGTCGGTGACGGAGATGTTCGCCGCTGTCGCAGAGCGGTTCGGCTCGCTCGACATCCTCGTGCTCAACGCCTCGGGCGGCATGGAGGGCGGCATGGCGGAAGACTACGCCATGACCCTGAACCGCGACGCTCAGGTGAATGTGCTCGAGGCTGCGGTCCCGCTCCTCGGCGACGGCTCGCGGGTCGTCTTCGTCACGAGCCACCAGGCGCACTTCATCCGCACGACGCCCACGATGCCCGAATACGAGGTCGTGGCGCTGTCCAAGCGAGCCGGTGAGGACGCCCTCCGCGAGCGGATTCCGGGTCTCGCGGAGAAGGGCATCGACTTCGTCGTCGTCTCGGGCGACATGATCGAGGGCACCATCACGGCGACGCTCCTCGAGCGCGCGAACCCCGGCGCCATCGAGTCGCGGCGCGAGTCCGCAGGCAAGCTCTACAACGTCTCGGAGTTCGCCGCCGAGGTCGCCCTGGCCGCCGTCGAGCCGATCCCGTCCGACAACACCCGGCTCATCGGCGATGTGAGCTCGTTCGGCGGGGAGTGAGATGCGCGCCGCAGACATCGACACGCTGATCTCCGTCGGCCGGCCGACCATCGCCCCCGACGGCTCGTTCGCCGTCTTCGCGACGTCGCGCCCGGATGCCGAAGCCAACCGCAATGTCGGCCAGCTCTGGCGCGTGGACCTGCCGGGCGGCGCGCCACGGCGCCTGACGCGGGGCGTCGCCGACACGGGTCCGCAGCTCTCGCCCGCCGGCGATGTGCTCGCCTTCCTCCGTGCCGATGAGAAGGGGAAGCCGCAGATCCACGTCGTGTCGCCCGCCGGCGGCGAACCGGTGCAGGCGACCGACGCCGCCGCCGGGGTCGGATCGTTCGCCTGGTCGCCCGATGGTGCGCATCTCGCGTTCACGTCGCGGGTGCCCGAGCCCGGACGCTACGGAAGCGTGGAAGGCCTCGAGCCCGCTGCGGAGTCACCCCGGCGCATCACCGGCGTCCGGTGGCACGCGAACGGCCTGGGCTACCTCGCCGACCGTCCCGCACACGTGTTCGTCATCGATGCCCCCGACACATCGGCGGAGCCCTTCTACGCGCCGGCCCCGGCGGTCAGACCCGACGGCGAGGATACGCCTGAGAAGCGCGTCGTCGGCGCGAAGGCGAGGCAGCTCACCTCCGGCGATGCCTCGCACGGCGGCGTCGTCTTCACCGCGGACGGCGAGGAGATCCTGACCGTTCCCGACCACATCGAGCCCGACCGGCGCGATCTGCGCGGCCGGCTCGTCGCGGTCCGCGTCGACGGGTCGGGCGAGCGCGAGGTCCTCGGCGCCGAGCGAGGCCTCGCCGTCGACGACGTGCTCGTCGCGCCGGACGGGACGATCGCCGTGATCGCCGCCGACATGGGTGAGAGCGGTGTCGATTTCGTCGCGCCGGGCGATGCCCTCTGGGTGATCGAGCCCGACGGCCCGCGGCGCCTCACCGATCCCGAGACGGTCGATCTCGGCGAGGTCGGGTCGCACATCTCCGCGATCGGCGACGACTTCCTCGTCCAGAACCGCACCCGCGGCCGGGTCGAGCTGCTGCGCGTGACGCGCGACGGCGAGGCACACGTCGTCGCGGGCGGCGACGTCGAGGTCGTGGGCCATGCCGCGGCCGTCGGGGAGGACGGTGTCGAGCGCATCGTCGCGTCGATTGCGGCACCCGACTCCTTCGGCGAGCTGATCCTCGTCGGACAGGGGCAGCTCACCGATTTCGGGGCGACTCTGCGCGCCGTCGGTGTGGTTCGCCCCGTCGAGCGGGAATTCCCCGGTCGGGACGGCTACCCGGTCCACGGATGGATCGCTGCGCCCGAGGGGGAGGGCCCGTTCCCCGTCATCCTCCAGATCCACGGCGGACCGTATGCGTCCTACGGCATACACGCATTCGACGAGACCCAGGTGCTCGTCGACGCAGGGTTCGCGGTCGTCTACTCGAACCCGCGCGGGAGCGCCGGATACGGCCGCGCGCACGGCCGGAGCATCCGCGGTCGCATGGGGACGGTCGACTTCCACGACGTCATCGACTTCCTCGACGCGGCGATCGCCGAGGACGCACGCCTCGATGGGGCGCGCGTGGGGATCATGGGAGGCTCGTACGGCGGCTACCTCACCGCCTGGATCATCGCGCACGACCACCGCTTCGCCGGCGCGATCGTCGAGCGCGGGTTCCTCGACCCCGCGACGTTCCAGGGCACGAGTGACATCGGCTCCTTCTTCGGCGACGAGTACGTCGGCGTCGACCCCGCCCAGATGGCCGCGCAGAGCCCGATGGCGGTGGTCTCGCAGGTCTCGACGCCCACGCTGGTGCTCCACTCCGAGCTGGACTTCCGCTGCCCGCTCGAACAGGCGACCCGGTATTACAGCGCCCTCAAGCGTCAGGGGACGCCCGCCGAGATGCTGATCTTCCCCGGCGAGGACCACGAGCTCACCCGTGCCGGCCAGCCCCGCCACCGGCTCGAGCGGTTCGACGCGGTGCGGGAATGGTGGGGGCGTCACCTGCCGGCATCCTGACTCGCGGCAGGCCCCGTCGCTGCAGTCGAGGACGGCCCCGGAGCGCGGTGCTCCGGGGCCGTCGTCGTGCGCGGGGAGGGGTCAGCCCTTCCCGAATGTGAATGCCCGGACGATCTGCAGCACGCCCAGGACGACGGCGGAGATGCCGAAGATCCACCACAGCACGATCGCGCCCCACAGCGGCGAGAACAGCAGGGTGATGCCGGCGAGGATGCTGATCACCGCGAAGAAGATCGTCCAGCCCTTCGAGGACGCGTCACCGAGGGTGGACAGGGAAACGGCGCCCTCCATGATCCACGTGACACCGACGAGAAGGCCGACGAATGTCGCGAACCAGATGGCGGTCACCGTGAGGTTCGAGAAGGCGACGATGCCGGCGATCACGAAGAGCACTCCGAGGACGATGTGTCCGATGCGCGACCATCCGCCCTTGGTCTTGGAGAAGATGCCGAGCCCTGCGTACACGAGGCCGACGGCCACGGCGTAGATGGCGAAGATCGCGGTGACGACGACCGCCGTCTTTCCCGGCCAGACGAGGACGAGGATGCCGAGGATGAGCAGGAGGACTCCGCTCAGCCCCAAGGCGGTGCGCACGCCGGTGACAGCGGATTTCTCGAGGGGGAGTTCGGTGGACATGAGATGTGTGCCCTTTCTGGGAGTTCCCTGGGTGGAACAGCGCCAGGATAGACCCGGCAGTGGGCGTTTGTCCGGATCCGCGCGCAACCGGTTACATATCCCGTAAACGAAATCAGGTGCCGAGCAGCATCGTGATGAGCAGCAGGACGGGCACGCAGCCGACGGTCGTCAGGAAGACCGTGTCGCGCGCGATCGTCTCGCCGATGTCGAAGCGCTGGGCGTAGTTGAAGACGTTCTGCGCCGTGGGCAGCGCCGCGAGCACGGTCACGATCAGCACACCGCCGGGGGAGAGGCGGAAGAGGAGAGCGGCTGTGGCCCAGGCCACGAGCGGCATCGCGACGAGCTTCAGGCCGGATGCGACGAGGATATCGCGGCGGCGCCCCGCCGCGCCGAGCACGCGCTGACCGTGCAGGGAGATGCCGTAGGAGATGAGCATCACCGGAACGCAGGCGTTCGCGATCAACGTCGCCGGCTCCCGCACCATCGGCGGAAGAACCAGACCCGACAGCGAAACGAGCACGCCCAGGACCGAGCCCACCACGATCGGGTTCGTCACGGTGCGACGGAGGATCGGGAACACACGGCGCTGACCTGTCGAGACCGCCTCGAAGATCGCCATCGTGATCGGCGTGAAGATGGTCAGCTGCAGCAGGATGACGGGAGCCGGGTACGCGGCGCTCCCGAGAAGATACAGCGACAGCGGGATGCCGATGTTGTTGGAGTTCACCTGGCCGGCCGACAGCGTGCCGATGAGCGTCTCGCCGACGCTCCGTCGCCACCACAGCCGAGCGATCAGCGCGTACACCGCGAAGATCACCACGGCGGCGATCGCGGAGACCGGCAGGAGTGCGGAGAAGAGCGTGTGGACGTCGGCCTGCGCGAGGACGACGAACAGGAGGAACGGCGACAGCACGAAGAAGACGAGTCTTCCCAGGACGTGACGCGCGTGCGGTCCCAGCAGGTCGATGCGCCCGAGGATCCATCCCACGAGGATCGCGACGCCGACCACGACGAATCCGGTGAGCACATCGAACATGATCCGAGCCTAGGGCCGCTCCCGGACGAAGATCGCGCACTAGCCGATAATGCACATTATGTCAGTTGGAATGAGCACCAGGCTCCCCTCAGGAGCGCTGCACGGCACGAGGCGGTCCCGTGCAGCGCCCCTCACGAGACGGATGGCGTCAGGGGCGGAACCACCACTTGTGCCAGGAGCCCTTGGTGATCTGCACGATCGTCCCCGGCACCTGCGGCGCCGACGGATCCAGCGCGATCGTCGTCCCCGCCCACAGCGATCCGTCACGACCGGACTCGACCGCGACCACGTTGGCCAGGTCCAGGTAGTGCGACTTCTCGCCGTTCTTCACCCTCGTGATCTTGCCGGCGAAGTACTCCGCGACATACACCTCTCCACGCTTGCCGAGCGCGAGGTTGGTGGCACCCGCGAAGCCGTCGGCGAGCTTCGTGATTTTGCCCGTCCAGGGGTTGAGCTTCCACAGCGCGCCGCGGGCCCCGAACGCCGGAATCTCCGGTCCCCCGGGCAGCGTCGTGACGTACAGCATCCCTCCCGGCCCCACTTCGACGTCCGTGGGCACCGCCTCGAACCGGTACGTGACTCCGACGACGCAATCCGGGAGGCCGACGGCGGCGGCCATCTCGGCCGTGATCGTCGCCGGCTGCGCGGGAAGGACGGCGAGAGTGCGGATGCCGCCGCGCTTGTCGACCGACAGAAGGGCGTTCGCCCCGGCATCCGCGACGATCCAGCGCTTGCCCCACTGCGCGACCGAATAGGCGTGCGAGTCGACGACTCCCGTGTAGCTGACCGGGAAGCCTGCCGCTGTCAGTGCGTCGGTGACGCACGGACTCGGATCGTCGACGCCGTACGCGACGCCGCTGTCGGGGTTCTTCGCCGTCTCGAAGGCGAGCGTGTCGGCGTAGACCTTCGAGCCTCGCGGTCCCCACAGGTTGAGCCCGCTCTCGGTGATCGCGCCCTCCCCTCCTTCGGTGGTGGTGAACGCGAGGGTCTTGCCGTCATGCGACAGCTCGACGCCCGCGGCTCCCGGTGCGGGATCCGCGACCGCTTTGATCGAACCGTCGCGGGACAGCGTGCCGACGACGTTC
>Ga0160435_1000183_pt1 | contig 31922 bp, 30 predicted proteins | sample HID1973K_E0MG_FD_108213 | JGI IMG/M metagenome (GOLD analysis project Ga0160435, IMG submission 108213) | Enriched mosquito-associated microbial communities from UW Madison campus, WI, USA - HID1973K_E0 MG | ecosystem: Host-associated > Arthropoda: Insects > Digestive system > Unclassified ...
CTCGGTGGCGCAGTTCTACGACCCGGCCAAGGGCATGTTCCTGCCGGACCGCTACATCAAGGGCATCTGCCCCAACTGCGGCAGCGCCGACCAGTACGGCGACAACTGCGAAGTCTGCGGCGCCACCTATGCACCGACCGACCTGAAGGAGCCGAAGTCGGTGATTTCCGGCGCCACGCCGGAATTGCGCGACTCGGAGCACTTCTTCTTCGAGGTCGGCCGTTTCGAAGGCTTCCTGCGCGAGTGGCTGGCCGGCGACGTCGCCCTGCCCGGCGTCAAGGCCAAACTGATGGAATGGCTCGACGCCGAAGGCGGCCTGCGCGCCTGGGACATCTCGCGCGATGCGCCCTACTTCGGCTTCCAGATTCCCGGCCACCCGAATAAATATTTCTACGTCTGGCTGGACGCCCCGATCGGCTACCTGAGCAGCTTCAAGACCTTGTGCGCGCAGCTTGGCGAGGACTTCGAACAGCACCTGGCCGCCGGCAGCGCCACCGAGCTGCACCACTTCATCGGCAAGGACATCGTCAACTTCCACGGCCTGTTCTGGCCGGCGGTGCTGCACGGCAGCGGCCATCGCGCGCCCACGCGCCTGCACGTCAACGGCTATCTCACCGTCGATGGCGCCAAGATGTCCAAGTCGCGCGGCACCTTCGTGATGGCGCGCACCTACCTCGATGTCGGCCTGGAGCCGGAAGCACTGCGCTACTACTTCGCCGCCAAGTCTTCCGGCGGCGTGGACGACCTCGACCTCAACCTGGGCGACTTCATCGCCCGGGTCAACGCCGACCTGGTCGGCAAGTTCGTCAACCTCGCCAGCCGTTGCGCCGGCTTCATCAGCAAGCGCTTCGACGGCCGCCTGGCTGCCGAACTGCCGGACCGCGCGCAGTACGACCGCTTCGTCGCGGCGATGGCGCCGATCCGCGAGGCCTACGAGCGCAACGACGCCGCCAGCGCGATCCGCCAGGCCATGGCGCTGGCCGACGAGGCCAACAAGTACATCGACGAGACCAAGCCGTGGGTGGTGGCCAAGCAGGAAGGCGCAGATGCCCAGCTGCAGGCCATCTGCACTCAGGGCCTGAACCTGTTCCGCCTGCTGGTAGCCGCGCTCAAGCCGATCCTGCCGCGCACCAGCGCCGAGGCCGAAGCCTTCCTGTCCGCACCGATGACCAGCTGGGAAGACATCGCCAAGCCGCTGGCCGACGGCCACGTCATCCAGCCCTACACCGCCCTGTTCACCCGAATCGACCCGAAACTGATCGACGCCATGACCGACGCCTCCAAGGACACCCTCGCCGCCGCAGCCGCCCCTGTGGGAGCACCTGTAGGAGGGGCATCAGCCCCGGCTGCATCCGCGGCCAAAAAGCCCGCCGCCCCCGAGCAAAAGGCCAGTACCGACACCGCCCACATCGCCATCGAAGACTTCGCCAAGCTCGACCTGCGCATCGGCAAGGTGCTGGTGTGCGAGTTCGTCGAAGGCTCGGACAAGCTGTTGCGCTTTGAACTGGACGCCGGCGAACTCGGCAAGCGCCAGATCTTCTCCGGCATTCGCGGCAGCTACGGCGAGCCGGAAAAGCTGGTGGGCCGCAACGTCGTGTTCATCGCCAACCTGGCGCCGCGCAAGATGCGCTTCGGGCTGAGCGAGGGGATGATTCTTTCGGCTGGTTTCGATGGCGGCGCACTGGCGCTGCTCGATGCCGACCCGGCCGCGCAGCCGGGCATGCCGGTGCGCTGAGCGTGCTACTAGCGCACCCTGGCGTGCGCGACGCCTGACCGAGCCGCGCAGCCCTTTGCCACGCCATGAATCGCGCTATCCCCGACCTGGTCGAACGCCTCGACCGCCTGTTGCCGCAAACCCAGTGCGGCCAGTGCGGTTTCGACGGCTGCCGGCCGTATGCCGAGGCGATGGCGCGTGGCGAGGCCGGGATCGACCATTGCCCGCCGGGCGGCGACGCGGGTGCGCGCGCGTTGGCGGCGCTGTTGCAGGTGCCCGCGCGGCCTTATGACCGCAGCCGTGGCGAGCACAAATTGCCGCAGGTGGCGTGGATCGTCGAGGCCGATTGCATTGGTTGCACCAAGTGCATCCAGGCGTGTCCGGTGGATGCGATCGTTGGGGGTTCAAAGCATATGCATACGGTGATCGCGCCTTTGTGTACGGGGTGCGAGTTGTGTGTGCCGGTTTGTCCTGTCGATTGCATCGAGTTGCTTCTGGTTTGATTTTTTACGTGCGGCATTCGGGGGCAGGCCCTATCCGGGACACGCCGTGAACCCATCCCTGGGGGCTAATCGGCGACATCCATGTCGCCGATTGTCCCGGATAGGGCCTGCCCCCGAATGCCCGATGGTTCAACGTGGTTTGTGGGAGAGAACAGCGCCCTCATCCGCCCCTGTCGGGGCACCTTCTCCCGCAAGGCGGGAGAAGGACGGCTGGCATCTACGCGATCTGATAGCGCGAGGCCTGATCGGCCACGCAATCCCTCTGGAGGAAAGCCCCCCTCTTGTTAAGGGGGGCGCGCCGAAGGCGCGGGGGATAGGCGAGGCAATGCCGTACCGAAGTTTGCTACGCAAACTTCGGTGGCCTCTGCCCGCTAAGCGGGCAGAGGCCCGGCGGCGATCGACTAGATCGCCGCCGTAACCACGATCTCGATCTTCCAGTCCGGGCAGGCGAGCTTGGCTTCCACGGTGGCGCGTGCCGGGGTGAAGCCGGGGGCGACCCATTCGTCCCAGACTTCGTTCATCGCGGCGAAGTCGCCGATGTCGGCCAGGAAGATTTCCGCGCGCAGGATCTTGGTCTTGTCGCTCGCGCCCAGGGCGAGCAGCCGGTCGATTTCGGCCAGCACTTGGCGGGTCTGGCCCTTGATGTCGGCGCTGGGGTCTTCGGCAATCTGCCCGGCGAGGTAGCAGACGCCGTGGTGGACGGTCATTTCCGACATCCGCGGGCCGGTTTCGTATCGTTGCAGCATCAGCATTCCTCGGTCGACAAGTCGTTGCCATTGTCACGCGTTATGCGTGAGCGTGCAGGCTGCGGGCGGCGTGCCAGGTGCAGGCCGGTCCATACCAGCCAGGCGACGATCAAGGCGATCGCGCTCTTCTGGCCCAGGCCACGGGGTCCCAGCCGCAGGACGGCGTGCGTGAACAGTACCGCGAAGGCAACGCTGCCCAGCCAAATTGAGGCGAGGGCTTGCGGGCGCCAGCGCGGGTCGTCGCGCAGGCGCCAGGATTGCAGCAGGATCGCCGCGATCACGCAGAGGAAGGCGGACTGTGCGGCCACCAGGTGCACCGACAAGGCGGCGGCCGGGGCGTATTGCGGCAGGTAGCTGTCGCCGATGGCCACGGTCGCCAGTCCCAGCGCGGCAGACCAGAACAAGCCCAGCACGACACCGCTGCGCGCCGCCGGCACCAGGCTGGCCTGCAGGGCCGCCGCCTGGATCGACATCGACAGGGCCAGCAGGCAGTAGGCCACGCGCAACGACAAGCCGTAGGGGCCGTGCAGGTAGGCGCTCAGTTGCGCCTGGGTCCAGGACAAGTCGTTGCGCAGCAGTTGCAACACCAGCACCCAGGCGAGGAAGGCGCTCCCGGTGGCGGCGGCCAAGGCGCCACTGCGCCCGATCCAGCGGGGCCACGGCTGCGAGTCTGACACTGCGCTCAACGACATCGACTTTCCTCCTGCTTGCCGCGGGCCGGGTCGTCCGTGTGGGCGGCGTTGGCCTTATGATGCGCGCCTGTCGCGGGCCCGCCAACGTCCGCTGCCCTCGATACCCTTCCCTCCTCCCGCGCCCCTGCCGCCCATGACGGATTCCGCCGCCACGTCCGCCCCGCATTCCGGCTGGCGACGCGCCCTGCCCGTGGTCATCAGCCTGGTCATCCTGGCGATGGCGTTGCGGGCGTTGTCGGCGGAATTCAGCACCCATGGCTACGCCGCCATCCGCAACGCCTTCCACGGCATCGGCGTGCGCCAGGTGGTGCTGACCCTGGTGCTGGGCTTGAGCAGCTATGCCTGCCTGGTGTTGTTCGATGCGATCGGCCTGCAACGCAGTGGCCGCCAACTGCATCCGGCGCGCATCGCGATCACCGCCTTCCTCGCCCACACGGTCGGCCAGACCTTGGGCTTCGCTGCGCTCACCGGCGGGGCGGTGCGCCTGCGCGGCTATGGCCGGGTCGGCCTGACGCTCGGTGAGATCGGCCAGGTGGTGTTGATCAGCACGCTCGGTTTCATCTTCGGCGCCTGGGTCTTGTTGGGCCTGGCGCTGGCGTTGGAGCCGGCAGCGGCGGCGCTGGCGTTGCCGGTCAGCCCGGCGGCGGTCGAAGGCATCGGCATCGGCTTGCTGGTTGGGTTCGTGGCGATGCTGTTCGCGGTCGGGCGCAAAGGCCGCACGCTGACGTTCGGCGCGCACACGCTGTGGCTGCCCGACTACCGCACCGTGCTCGGGGTGACCGTGCTCAGCGTGATCGAGCTCGGCCTGGCCAGCGGCGCGTTGTATGTGCTGCTGCCGCCGATCCCGGGCACCGGGTATGTGGGCTTCGTTGGCCTGTATCTGGTCGCGGTGGTGGCCGGCCTGCTGTCCACGGTGCCGGCCGGGCTCGGCGTGTTCGAGTGGAGCCTGCTCAAGCTGTTGCCGGGCGTGGCGCCGGCGGCGTTGCTGGCGGCCGCGCTGGTCTACCGCGTCACCTATTACGTGTTCCCGATGCTGCTGGCCACGCTGATGGCGGCCGCCTCGGGCATGCGCCGTCCGATGTCGCGCGGCACCGTGGCGGCACGCGCGGCCTGGCGCACGCTGCGGCCGTGGCTGCCGCAGGTGATCGCGATTGCCGTGTTCGCGATCGGCGCGGCGCTGGTCATCGAGGGCACCTTGCCGATGCCGCACCGCTGGGAAGGTGTGGCGCCGTTGCCGCTGGTGGAGACCTCGCACCTGCTGGCCAGCCTCGGCGGCGTCGCCCTGCTGCTGATCGGCCAGGGCTTGCAGCGTCGCAGCCATGCGGCCTGGGTACTGGCGCTGGCGATCTGCGTCGCCCTGCCACTGCCGGCCTGGCTGCGCGGCGGCCATGTGCCGGTGGCGCTGAGCGCGCTACTGGTGGCGCTGGCGCTGTGGGTGTCGCGACGTGAGTTCTATCGCGAGGGTGCGCTGCTGGACGAGGCCTGGTCCTGGCCCTGGCTGCGCAACCTCGGGCTGGTGCTGGTGGCCACGGTGTGGCTGGTGTTCTTCGTCTACAGCCACGTCGAATACCAGCGCGAGCTGTGGTGGCAGTTCGCGACCTCGGCCAATGCCCCGCGCGCGCTGCGTGCGTTGCTGCTGGTGGCGGTGGCGGTGATCGCCTTCGGTCTGGCGCGCCTGCTGCACAGCACGCGCCGGCCATTGCCACCGGCCGACGATGAGGCGCTGGCGTCGCTGGCGCCGATCCTGGCGCAATGCGGCGACACCCAGGCCTGCCTGGTCCTCACCGGGGATAAGGCGTTGCTGCGCGACGAAGGCCAGCGCGGCTTTGCGATGATGCAGCGCTACGGCGGCTCGCTGATTTCGATGGGCGACCCGGTCGGGCCGCCGGAGGTGGTGCGCGGGTTGATCTGGCGCTTCCGCGAGGAGGCCGACCGCCTCGGCCTGCGCCCGGTGTTCTACCAGGTCGGCGACCAGCACTGGCAGACCTATCTCGACCTCGGCCTGACCCTGGTCAAGCTGGGCGAGGAAGCGGTGGTGCCGATCGCCGGCTTCCAGCTCGAGGGCAAGGAGCGCGCCGAACTGCGCCAGGCCTTCAATCGCGGCAAGCGCAGCGGCTTGAGCTTCCGCATGCTGCAGCCGGCCGAAGTGCCGGCCTACCTGCCGCGCCTGGAGGAAATTTCGCGGCAGTGGCTGGAAGACAAGGCCGGCGAGGAAAAAGGCTTCTCGCTCGGCAGTTTCGATGAGACCTATCTCAGCCGCTTCCCGGTCGCGGTCATCGAGCACGAAGGCACGATCGTGGCCTTTGCCAACCTGTGGTGCGCGCCGGCCGGTGGCGAGATGTCGGTGGACCTGATGCGGCACGTCGACGAAGCGCCCAAGGGCACCATGGACTACTTGTTCGTCGAGTTGTTCCTGTGGGGTGCCGCGCAGGGCTACCAGCGCTTTTCGCTGGGCATGGCGCCGTTGTCGGGCCTGGCCCAGCACCGCCTGGCCGGGCGCTGGAACCGCTTCGGCAATGTCGTGGCCCGCCACGGCGAGCGCTTCTATGGCTTCAGCGGGCTGCGCCGCTTCAAGGCCAAGTTCTCGCCGCTGTGGCGACCACGCTACCTGGTGGCGCCGGGCGGCATGCACCTGCCGGCGGCGCTGCTCGATGTCACCCGCCTGATCTCGCTGGAACCGCGCCGCCGCCAACGCGATTGAGCGCGGCGATCAACGCGGCGGCGTGGCCTTCAATTCGCGCAGGATCAGCTGCGCCAGGGTGGCGTAGTCGCCCTTGAAGTGATGGTCGCCCGGCAGCGGGAAGCGCCGCACCTGGTCGGCACGCAATTGCGGACACAAGGTATCCGGATCGCCTTCGCCATAGACGCACAGCGTGCGCGCCGGGTCGAGCTTGGCGATTTCCGGTGCGATCGGCAGGCCGTCGTTGTCGGCGCCGAGCCAGTTGCTGACATGGAACTCGTAGTCGGCGAGCTTGCCGACCGAGAGCAACGCGGTCAGGGTCAGGTGTTCAGCGGTACTTGCCGGCAGGTGCGGAATCGCCGCCGGCAATACATCGGCGCCTTGCGAAAAACCGATCAGCACCACGTTCGGCCGTTGCCAGCGGTGCGAGTAGAAACGCGCGATGCGGTCGAGGTCGGCGGCAAAGCCAGCCGGCGTGCGCTCGCTCCAGAAATAGCGCAGCGAATCCACGCCGACCACCGCAATGCCGGCCTCGGCCAACTTGGCCGCCACCTGCTTGTCCAGCCCGGCCCAGCCGCCATCGCCGGACACGAAAATGGCCAACGTGTCGCCCTGCCCGCTCGCGGCCACCTCCACTACCGGCAGGCCCTTGAGGTCCGCCGGTGGCGGCGGCAGGCTCACACCGCGCTGGTTGCCGAGTGAACGCACGGCGGCGCGCAGGCCCGGCAGCAGCTCGCCGCCGGTTCCGCGTGCAAGTACGCGCGCTTGCGCCACGCGGGCAACGAAATCGGTGGCGGCCGGCTTTTCGCAATGCGCACCGGGCACTGCAGCCGCGGCCAACCAGGGCACCGGCAACTTCGCCGGCTGCAACGCACCGGCCTGGCCGATGCCTGCTCCGCAAATCGCGCGCGGCGGCACTGCGGCCGGGCACAGATCGTCGGTGACCACGCCGGCCAGCACATTGGCCGGCGCCTGCGCGGCAACCGCATACGCCAGCGCCGAACCCTCGCCATCGCCGATCAACAGCGGCAGCCGGTAGGTGGGGATATGCAGATAGGCCTGCAGGTAGCGCGAGAAATTCTCGACATCGCCGGACCCGAACACGCACTTGCCGGAATCCTTGGCCAGCACCTGGTACAGGTGCGCGGTATCGATCATGGCCACCAGCGCGCCGTCCTCGCGCAACGCCTGCACCTGGCGCTGACGTGCGGCCGCATCGCGACTGCCGCCGGCGAACCACAGCACCACCCGCTGCGGCTCGCCTTGCGGCTGCAGCACCGGAATATTCTCGAAGCGCCCATGCGAAACCTGCTCGGGCGCGGCGGCCGGCGCGGCCAGGGCAGCCGAAGCGACCAGCGGCAGCGCGGCGGGAAGGAATCGGAACACATCACGAAGAGGCATGGGAGGGCGTCGGTCCACAGGGTCGGGAGGCACCGCGGCGACGCGCGGCACCAAGATTATTCGGCATCGGGATGACGCTGTTGCCACAACGCCAGCGCCTGGCGATAGCGCGCCACTTCCTCCGCGTACAGGTCATACACGCACAGCGGGCAGCCGCTGCCGCAGCACTCGTTCGGCGCCGGCTCGACCGGCGCCTGCGGGCGCGGATCGTTGGCAGGGTCGGCGGCAGGCTGGGGCATGGCGAGGAAGGTGAGCGACACGCGCATATTCTAGCCAGTCGTCGCACGCGCGCCGTGATCGCGGCGGTCGCGCTCAGCCGATGGCCCGCTGCAGATTGACCCGCGCCTGCGCGTCGCAACGCTCGTGGAACCAGTCGCTGAGGAAAATCCGCGGCATTGCCAACACCGCGCGCAAGAACCGCCGCCGGTTGATCCGATACAAGAAGCCGGGCACGCGGTCGCGGTATTCCTCGGCGATGGCCTGGTCGTAGGCCTCGAACTGCGCCGGCGGCGCGGCCAGGATCGCCATGTCGCAATCCAGCAGCAGCGCCGCGTCGGCGTCGACGTCCTGCGGCCGCAACTGGCCATGGCGGGCGGTGAGCAGGATCAGGTCGGCGATCCGCTCGATATCCAGGTCCGCGTCTGGCCACCAGCGCGCCAGGGTCGCCCGCGCCAGGTCGGCCGAGCGTGCCTCGTTGTCGCTGCGCCCGGGCTCGTACACCGCATCGTGAAACAACAGCGCCAGCGCGGTCTCGCGCGGCTGCCGCCAGCCGGGACCGGTGGCGACGGCGGCGTAGTGCTGCATCACCGCTTCGATATGCCCCCAATGGTGGTAAGCGCGCGGCGGCGTGGCATAGGCATCGCGCAGCTCACGCCACTGCGAAGGGTCCAGGTGCAGCGGCACGATTTCCTGGAGCGGGCGCGTATCCATGCGCGCAGCCTAGCCGGCGCCAGCGGCGGCGCCAAGCCACTCAGGCATGCAACGGCCAACAACCCTCTTCCCGATAGCGTGGCTCGCCCCGCACGCTGCGCAACAGCCACAGCGCATCTGCTTGCCAGGCCAGCGGAGCGGCGAGCACTTGTTCGGCTACCGCGTCGCGGTCGTAGAGCAAGGTAATGTGCGGGGTGAAGCGCGCGTCGCCCTGCAATTGCTCACGTCCCAATGCATCGGCCAACGCGCGATGCAGGGCGTGCACGCCGGCGGTGCCGGTACCCTCGCCCAGCGCTACCGCCGGCAGATCGCGACGTTGGCCGCCAAAGCTGGCGACACGATCAAACGCCAACGGGAACGGCGCAATGCGCAGGTTCTCCGCCGCGCGTTGCGCCCGCGCCAGCAATGAAGGCGGCAGGCCGGCGTACTCGCCCAGGTAGTGCAACGTGACGTGCAGGCGTTCGATCGAGACCAGGCGAGCGCTTGGGTGCTGCGCCGCCAGCGCTTCGGCCGCGCTGCGCGCCGCCTGCGCCACCGCTGCTGGCGGACGCAGGGCGAAGAACAGGCTTTCGGTCGGGCGGGCCGGGCCGAAACCGAGGGTCAGTTGCGCTTCGGCCGATGAGAGATAGAGGAACTGTCGGCTCATCCGGTAGGCGCGGCACGGCGCCGCAGGCAAAAGGGGCGCGGATACTAGCAGAGCGGACCGAAGCGGCACGGGTGCAGCACCTGCAATTTGCCGCAGTGCGGCAAAAACTGCCCATCCGGCCGCTGCGCCACTTCCCCGCAACAGGCATACACTGGCCATGGCCCATGGGCGACGGTTCGACCGTCGCGGGAGATGCAGATGGCTACGCTGCTTTCGCTGGTGCTCGCCGCGGCGACGACGGCCGCCAATCCCGTTCCTGTGCAATCGCCGCCGCAACCGCCGGCCGCCGCGCTGATCAGCGACAGTCTGGGCGGCCCCGCGCAATTTTCCACCACGGCTTCCACCACCGCGCCCTTGCTGCCGCCGCCAACGCCGCAACAACTGCTCGCCGTGCCGCCCGAGCTGCGACGGCTGCTGCGCGCGAAGGTTCCCTTTCGAGGATCACAGGACGAGCGCCTGCGCGCGCTTGTGCACCTGATCTTCGACGAGGAAGGGCTGGCGTTGCGCTACGAGACCGACGCCACCCACACCGTCGCCGAGACGTATGCCCAGGGCAGTGCCAACTGCCTGTCCTTCACCCTGTTCTTCGTCGCCCTGGCGCGCGAGGCCGGCATCAATGCACGCGCCCAGGAAGTCGGCCAGGTGCTCAGTTGGTGGCAGGATCAGCGCACCATCTACAACTTCGGCCACGTCAACGCCCAGGTCCGCATCGACGGGCGCACCGGCACCGTGGACCTCGACGCCAGCGTGCTGATGGACCGGCGCGGACCCAAGGTGATCAGCGACGAACGCCTGTTCGCGCATTACTACAACAACCGCGGCAGCGAGTTGATGGCCGCCAGCCAGAACGCCGAGTCGCGGGTGTACTACGAGCAGGCACTGAAGATGGATGCCACCCTGCCCAACATCTGGAACAACATCGGCGTGCTCGACGCTCGCGAAGGCGACCTGAAGGCCGCCGCTGCCGCCTACGCGCAGGCGCTGCAGCTGAACCCGGCGCACGTGGCCACGCTGTCCAACTCGGTCAACCTGTACCGGCGTCTCGGCGATGACGCCGGTGCCGACGCGATGCTGCGCCAGTTGGAGCAGATCCGCGCGGTCGATCCGTTCTACCAGTTCATGCTCGGCCGCCAGGCGGAAAGCGAGGGGCACTACGACCGCGCCATCAGCCATTACCGGCGTGCGGTGGACTTGTATCCCAGCGCGCACCAATTCCATTTCGGATTGGCCCGGGTGTATTTCCTGATGGGCAACAGCCGTCTGGCTGAACGCGAAATGCGCCGCGCGCGAGATCTCGGCCCCGAGGATGACCGCAGCCGCTACCAGGCCAAGCTGGAAGGGCTGCGACGGTTGGAGCGCTCTGGCGACCTGTCCTCGCGCTGAGCCAGCGGAAAGTACTTTCCTGCCGCTGTCACTGGCGCGCAGGGCCGGGCTGGGCATGATGATGCCCTCCCCCCAATGAGTGCTCTCCATGCCTGAGTCCCACGTCGCGGCAACATCGGTCCTGTTCACGCCGACGCAACTGGGCGACATCCCCTTGGCCAACCGCCTGGTGATGGCGCCACTCACGCGCAACCGAGCGCTGCCCGGGCAAGTACCCAATCCGTTGGCGATCGAGTACTACGCGCAACGTGCCAGCGCCGGTCTGATCGTGGCCGAAGGAACCCAGATCAATGTGCTTGGCCAGGGTTACCTGGATACCCCTGGCATCCACACTGGCGCGCAGGTCGAAGCCTGGAAGCCGGTGACCGCCGCGGTGCACGCGCGCGGTGGCCGCATCGTGGTGCAGCTGTGGCACGTCGGGCGCATTTCCCACACCAGCCTGTTACCGCCGGGCCAGGTACCGGTGGCGCCGAGCGCGCTTCGCGCCAACGCCAAGACCTTCACTGCGCAAGGTTTCGAGGACGTTTCCGAACCGCGCGCGCTGGGTATCGAGGAAATCCCGGCATTGATCGCCGACTACGTGCGCGCTGCGCGCAATGCGATCGCGGCCGGCTTCGATGGCGTCGAGCTGCATGCGGCCAATGGCTACCTGATCGACCAGTTTCTGCGCGATGGCAGCAACCACCGCGACGACGCCTACGGTGGCAGCATCGAGAATCGTAGCCGCCTGTTGGTGGAGGTGACGCAGGCCATTGCCGATGAGATCGGCGCCGGTCGCACCGGCGTGCGCCTGTCGCCGGTAACGCCGGTCAACGATGCCCATGACAGCGATCCGCAACCCTTGTTCGAGCATGCGGTGGCGCGCCTGGATGCGATCGGTGGACTGGCCTTCATCCACGTCATCGAAGGCGCCACCGGCGGGGCGCGCGATGTGGCGCCGTTTGACTTCGCCGCGCTGCGGGCGAAATTCCGCGGGCCGTGGATCGCCAACAATGGCTACGACAAGGCGATGGCCGAGCGCGCGATCGCCTCCGGCTACGCTGACGCGGTGGCCTTCGGCCGCGCCTACATCGCCAATCCCGATCTGGCCGAGCGCCTGCGCCGGGACGCACCGCTCAATCCGCTCGATGGCTCCACGCTGTATGGCGGCGGCGCCAAGGGCTACACGGATTATCCGACGCTGGGGCAGCACGCCTAGCCTGCGGCGGGTTCAACACGGTCGAGCGCCTGCACGCACCCGTGCAGGACGCTTGCTACGATCGCCCTACCCCGCGAAGGACTCTCCCATGCCTGCACTCGCCCGGTTCGCTCGCACGCGTTCCCTCGCCTTGCTCCTTGCCCTGGTTTTGCCCGGCGTCGCCCTGGCCGTCCCCAGCTGGGGCGCGCGCCAGTCCAGCCCGGCCGGCACCCCGCCTGGGGATCTCAAGCCAGGCGAATGGATTTGGGGCGGCGTGAGCAAGGGCTGGGGGCCGATGGCGGTGATCGTCAGCCTCACCGAGCAGCGGGCCTATGTGTACCGCAACGGCATCTTGATCGGCATCACCACGATCTCCAGCGGCAAGGCCGGCTACGAGACGCCCACCGGCGTCTTCACCATCCTGCAGAAGGACAAGGACCACCGCTCCAACATCTACAACAGCGCGCCGATGCCCTACCAGCAGCGGCTGACCTGGGGCGGCGTGGCGCTGCATGCCGGCGGCCTGCCCGGCTATCCGGAATCGCACGGCTGCGTGCACCTGCCGACGGAATTCGCGCGGCTACTGTTCGAAAACTCGAACATGGGCATGGTGGTGGTGGTCTCCCAGGCCGGCGTCAGCAGCGAGGACGTAGTGCATCCGCGCGCGGTCAGCCCGATCGATCCGCTCACTGGCGCCGAACGCCCGCTACTGCCGCTGGGCGATGGCCAGGCCTATACCTGGCAGCCCCTGTCATCGCCCACCGGGCCGGTCTCGATGGTGATGAGCACCGCCGACCAGCAGTTGCTGGTGTTCCGCAATGGCGTGGAGATCGGGCGAACGCGAATCGCCCTGCGCGACGCGCAAACGCCGGTGGGCACCCAGGCCTTTGTTGTCGGCCAGGGCTTCCTGCCCGGCGATCTGCCCGGCTTGCCAGGCCAGCGCATGCCGAACTGGATGCGTATCGGCATCCCCGGCGAAGCCGACGCAGGCCAGGCGCTGGAAGCGGACACGGTCGGCCGGCTGCAGGTGCCCAGCGGCTTCCTCGCCAATGTTCTGCCGCTGCTGACGCCGGGCGTGGTGCTGGTGGCCACGGATCAGCCGATCCTGCCGGAGACCACCAATGCGCCGGTTCAAGTGCTGGACTCCGACGCGCCAGAGGCGCCGCGCTGAGCGCGCGCGCCGCGCTCAGGCCTTGCGCAGGTAGATGGTCTTCAGCACCAGGCCCTTGATCTTGTCCGAGTGGCCTTCGATGTGTTCGGCGTCGTCTTCGACCAGGCGGATGTTGCGGATTACCGTGCCTTGCTTGAGCGGGATCGAGGAGCCCTTGACCTTGAGGTCCTTGATGACGGTGACGGTGTCGCCGGCCGCCAGCACATTGCCGTTGCAATCGCGCACGACCGCGCCCGCCGCCGCCGGCTCGCCCGCGGTCCATTCGTGGCCGCAGTCGGCGCAGACGAACAGGCTGCCGTCGGCATAGGTGTTTTCAAGCGTGCATTGCGGACAGGCGGGAACGGCGGCCATGGGATATCACTACAAACCAGGGAGGGCCATTGTACGTCCGCCACGCCACCTACACATGCGCGGCACGTGCGCTTGCGCAAGATCGGGGCTTCCCGTTCTGCCTGCAGGAGCGAAGCGGTGAGTGCCTCCCAAGGTTCGCGCTTGGTCGTCTATGTGGCATTGGCCGGCAACCTCGCCATCGCCATCGCCAAGTTCATCGCCGCCGCCGTGTCCGGCAGTTCGGCGATGCTTAGCGAAGGCGTGCATTCGCTGGTCGATACAGTCAATGAGGTGCTGTTGCTGCACGGCCTGCGCCGCGCCGAACGCCGCCCCACGCCCACCCACCCCTTCGGCTACGGCCGCGAGCTGTATTTCTGGAGCTTCATTGTCGCCCTGCTGGTCTTCGCCATGGGCGCGGGCATTTCGCTGTACGAGGGCATCGTGCACCTGCGCCACCCACAACCGGCCGAGAGCCACGCGCTGGCCTACGCGGTGCTCGCGGTGTCCTTCGCTTTCGAAGGCACGTCGTGGTGGATCGCGCTGCGCGAATTCCGCCGGCGCAAGGGCAAATTGGGCTACTTCGCCGCGTTCCGCCAGAGTAAAGACCCGAGCACTTTCACCGTGCTGCTGGAAGACACCGCCGCCCTGCTCGGCCTGCTGATCGCCTTCGCCGGCCTGTTGGCGGCGCAGTTGCTGGAAATGCCCGAACTCGATGGGGTCGCTTCGATCGGGATCGCCGCGGTGCTGGCGGTGACCGCTTTCCTGCTGGCGCGCGAGACCAAGGGCTTGCTGATCGGCGAACCGGCGCACCCGCGCATGGCCGAGTCGCTACTGGCCATCGCCGCGCGAGATGCCGACGTGCGCGCGGCCAATGGCGTGCTGACCATGCAGATGGGGCCCAACCAGGTCGTCGCCGCGCTCAGCGCCGAGTTCGAGGACAGCCGCACCACCCCGCAGATCGAGGCCTGCATTGGCCGCATCGAGCAGGCCGCGCGCCAGCAGCATCCCGAATTGGTCGCGCTGTTCGTCAAGCCGCAGACGCCGGAGGTCTGGCACGCCCGGCGCCAGGCGCGCGAGCAAGCCGCGCGCGACGACTGAGGCAGCAGCCAAGCCGTGCGCGGCCGCATCCCGTAGAATGCGCGGCCCGCGGCGCGGCCGTGTCATTCCCTGAACCCATGCGCCTGGGCATCGATTTCGGCACCAGCAATTCCGCCGCCGCCGCGGTCATCAATGGCCAGGTCGCGCCGGTGCGTTTCGGCGAGGCCCTGCAATTCCGCACCACGGTGTACTTCCCCGAAGTCATGCGCGACCCTAACGACTTCGCACTGACGCCGGCCATGGAGCACGAGGTCGAGCGCTTGATCGACGCGGGACGGCGCGATGCCGCCGCTGCCGGCCGCAGCCGCGAAGACGCCGCGTTGCGCCGCGATGCGATCCGCGTGGTGCGTCGCCAGTGGATGGAGCAGGCGGTACGCGAACCGGCCAGCTCGGCGGCCCTGCTGCAAAATGCGGTTTATGGCGAAGAGGCACTGGAAGCCTATTTCCTGGAGAACGAAGGCAACCTGGTGCAGAGCCCGAAATCGATGCTCGGCTACAGCCTGCACCCGCGCGCGCGCCAGACCATCACCGGCATCGCCACCCACATCCTCGAACACATCCGCCTCACCGCGTCGCGCCAGTTCGACCACAACATCCGCCACGCCTTGATCGGCCGGCCGGTGCGCTTCCGCAGCTCCATCGGCGAGGCCGGCAGCGTGCAGGCGCTGGAGATCCTGCAGGCGGCCGCGCGCGATGCCGGCTTCGATGAGGTCGAGTTCCTCGAAGAACCGGCGGCGGCGGCGATGCACCACCACGCCGGCAGCGTCGAGCGCCATGAAGCGGTCATCGTCGATATCGGCGGCGGCACCACCGATATCGCCCATGCCAGCGTCGGCGGCACAGATGCGCCGCAGGTGCATCGCGCCTGGGGCGTGGCGCGCGGCGGTACCGACATCGACCTGGCGCTGAGCCTGACCGGTTTCATGCCGCTGTTCGGCCGCGGCAGCACCCGGGTGCCGGCGCACCACTATGTCGAGGCAGCGATGGTGCAGGACCTGCCGCGGCAACGCGATTTCCGCCAGCACCGCTATGACGGTGTACCGGCGCCGTACGAGGCGCGCCTGCGTGCCCTGCAGGAAGCCGGCAACACGGCACGGCTGTATCGCGCGGTGGAGCGCAGCAAGATCGCGCTGAGCGAGTTCGCCGCACACGCCGAATCGCTGGATTTCATCGAAGCCACGCTGGCCACCGAGACCAGTGCCCCTGCATTGGTCGGCGCTGCCGGCGGCTACCTCGACGAGCTGGAGGCGCTGTTGCGGCAAGTGGTGATCGACATCGGCCACGTGCCCGGCGTGGTGTTTCTCACTGGCGGCATGTCCCGCGCCGGCTATGTGCGCGAACGGGTGATGGCGTGCTTTCCGGGCGCGCGCCTGGTGCAGGGCGATCCCTCGTTCGGCGTGGTCCAGGGCCTGGCGCTGGCGGCGGCCTGAGCGCGCAACACTGTGTCCGGCCGACGCTGCGCTGCGGCGACGGCGCGCGCCGCTATGCTGCGGGCCTCGCTGCCTCCTAACCCTTGGACCTGCCCATGTCGCTTTCCCTGCATCAGGCTTCCGTTCCCGTGCTCGTGCACGGCCTGCGCCAACTCTCGCACCTGCTTGGCCAGGGCCAGGCCCACGCGGCCGCGCAATCGCTCGACCCGGCGACGCTGATCGGCGCGCGGCTGGCCCCGGACATGTTGCCGCTGTCGGCGCAGGTGCAGCGCGCCAGCGATACCGCCAAGCTGAGCGTGCAACGGCTCTCGGAGGTGGCTGCGCCGAAAATGGAAGACAACGAAGCCAGCTTCGAGCAACTGCAGGCACGCGTGGCGGCCACCATCGACTATTTGCTGGCGGTTCCGGCGGCGGCCTTCGACACCGATCGCGAGATCACGCTGAAGTTCGGGCCGCTGCAGGCACGCTTCGACAGCGCGCGCTACCTCACTGAATTCGCCCTGCCGAACTTCTTCTTCCACATCAGCACGGCCTACGGCATCCTGCGCCACCAGGGCGTGGCCATCGGCAAGCTCGATTACCTCGGCCGCATTGGCGAAGTCAGCGCAGCTTGAGGGCGGAAGGTCGCCGGGCGCCGGCCCAAATCACCGATGCAGCTGGAAAATGCCGGCAGATGGGCGAGGTTCGGCGACGTTCGTCGCACATTAACGCCTATTAACAAAGCTCTACGCGAACGCGCGTAGGCTGCACGCCCACGGCGCTGCTCCCTGGCGCCGTCAGACGCTCCCAGCGTCTTTCGCGTGATCCCGCCTCGCACTCCTGCCGGCCACCGCTGGCCGGTCGGCTTCACCCCGAGGCAGCCTCCACGCACCGTCGCCGGCCCGGTTTACCGCCGGCTTCCCTGCCCCACACCAGGAGAGCCGTTCCATGGCACGTCCCAGCAAGCAGAAGATCCAGCCCACCGTCTCGCGCGCCGATGGCAAGTCGCAACCGCTCAACCGCGAGCGCATCGCCGCCGACCTGGCCGCGTTCCGCAAGTCCGGCGGCCGCATCGAGGTGTTGCCGACCTTCTTCCGTCCCGGCCGCCCGGCCAACGATCACGACGGCGATTGAACCCAGCCGTTTGACGGTTTTCGCGGCGGCGCTCAGCCGCCGCGCCGCACCCGCACCGCGCCGGAGTGCGAGTCGATATCGACATCGCCATTACCGCTGCCCAGCTGAGTCTCCAGGCTGCGGCCCGGACCGTACTCGGGCTTTTCGACCGCACCGGCGTCGCTGTCGATATCGCCGCTGAAGGTTTCCACGCGCAAGCGCGCTGAAATGTTCCTGGGCAGGCGCAGGCCGATGCCTCCGCTCACGCTCTGCAGCTCGATGCTGCCGCCCGGCGCCAGCCCGCCGACACCGATCTCCATGCTCCCCGACACTGTCTCCCCGCGCAGCCGCGACAGGGCGCCGGCATCCAGATCGATGCTGCCGGAAACCGTTTCGACCGCCACATCGCCACCCACGCCGCCGCTGGCGCGGATTCGGCCGCTGACGGTATTGGCCCGCAGCCGCTGCGTGGCCAACTGCGATTGCAGCGAACCACTGACAGTGGACAACGCCGATTCGCGCGCCTTGCCTTGCGCCTGCAATTGGCCAGAGACGGTTTGCGCCTGCAGCCGCGCCAGGTCGAGGTCGGCCATGTCGAGATCGGCGCTGACCGTTTGCGCCGACAACTCGGCACCGCGCGGCACTTTCAATTCCAATCGCGCGCCGTTCGAACGGCGGCTGTTCTGCGGGTAGATCACTCGCAATTGCACGCGGTTGGTGCTGCTCTGCACGTCCAGCCGCTGGCCTTCGCCGAGCTCGCCGGTGAGCACCACTTCGTTGCGGTCCCAGCCGCGGACGCGGACTTCGCCGGCGACATTGTCCAGCTCCACGCGGCCACCGGTGGCAAGCGTGTGACGTTCGTTGACACTGTCTTGCGCCAAGGCAGGCGCGGCTGCCGCCATCAGGGTGACGGCAAACAGCAAAGGGGTGGCCGGCAAGGATTTCATCGTGTGCTCCATCGGATATCAGGTCAGGCCGGCCGACGCATCGCGCGCGGCCATGCGGGTCAGTTCCAGGCGTTTGTCGTAGGTGCGGCGCAGTTGCCCGAGCAGATAATCGGCATCGGGGCGCTCGCGCAGGGCGCTGCGGATCTGCGCGGCACTGGCGTCGAGGTCGCGCAGGGCCGGCTGCAGCTCGGCCGGCACCGTAGTAGGCGCCAACGCGGCCATCGCCTGGCGGTATTCGCCGGACATCGCCTCGGCCTGCGCCAACAGCGGCGCGACCGGCGCCGGGCCGATGGGGGTTGGCGCCCGCCCCGGCAGCAGCAGGACCGCCACCGCCGCCAGCGAGGCGGCTGCCGCCAGGCTCAGCGGCAGCCGCCAACGCCGGCGCGTGGACGCGCGGGCGGGCCGCTGCAGCGGCGTGACCGCGGCGGCGGGCGCCTGGTCGAGCGCGAAACCGATGCCCTGCCACACCGATTCAGGCGGCGTGCGTTGCTGCGGCAAGGCGCGCAGCCGGGCCAGCAGGTCGTTGTCGTCGGAAGGAATCGTCATGCCGGTTCTCCCATGCGCACGCGGAGCAGCCCGCGCGCGCGATGCAATTGAGCTTTCGAACTACCGACCGCCATCTGCAGCACCTCGGCGATCTCCTGATGCTTCCAGCCTTCTACGTCATGCAGCACCAGCACCGCGCGTGCGCGCGGCGGCAGGGTCTGCAGCGCGCGCTCGAGGTCGATGCGCTGCGCCTGGCAGCTTTCGCGCCCCGGCAATTCAGCCAGCACCGCCTCATCGGCCGGCTCGCCCTCGGCGCTGCGGGCCCGCAACTCCATTAGCGCGGTGTTGACCGCCAGCCGGTGCAGCCAAGTCGCCAGCGCACTTTCGAAACGGAACTGCGGCAATGCGCGCCAGGCGCGGATGAAGGCGTCCTGCAGCACGTCGTCGGCGCGCGCCGCCTGGCCGCCGCACAGGCGCCAGACCACGGCGTACAGCCGGGGCGAATGGCGGCGGTAGATCGACTCGAATGCCTGTCGGTCACCTGCCGCGGCGGCACGGGCGAGGCTGTCGTCGTCGGGCTCGACGGCAAGGGCATTGGCGGCGCGGAGGGCAGGCACGGTGGCGTCGAGCATATCCCTTGGATGTGCCTGGGCGACAAAAGGTTTAAAGGGCCGTGCCCTTTTGTTCGGAGGTGCGTTTAAACCTTGCCGACGCCTGCCGCATCCAAGGCTGGAGATCGCGGCCCCCGCCTGCGTCCCGAAGGACCTCCATGCCTGCCTCCCTGCTGGGCCTGCTTCTGCTGGTTTGCCCCCAAGGCTGCGAGTTGCCGCTACCGCACGCCGCCCTGGAACTGCGCGTAGCGGGGTCGCAGCGGCAGTGGTGCCTGCGCGTGGATGCCGCATCGGGCTGGCGCCTGTGCGACGAAGACGTGGCGGAATGGCTACGACGTCATCAGCGCAGTTGGCTGTCCTTGCTGCCACGGCGGTTGTAGCCACTGAAGCCGGCCTCTTCCTCATCGCGGGCCTGTTGGCAGGCCACGCACAGGCGCACGCCGGGCACGGCCTTGCGCCGCGCCTCCGGGATCGGCGCATCGCACTCCTCGCAATGCCTCAAACTCGGCCCTTGCGGCAGTTGGCTACGCGCGCGCTTGATCGCATCGTCGACGGTGGCGTCGATCTGGTCCTGCACCGCGCCATCGCCGGCCCATCCGGTTGCCATGACGGTCTCCTGCGTGTGGTCCTTATCGCCACATGGGTGCCAATACGGACGCGCACAAGTTCGCTGACGTGCCGCGCACACCGGTTCAGGCTAGCATTCAGCTCGCGCCGCACTCGGCGGCAAACCCCCAGGTAGCCATGGAAAAGTCAGTTCACCCGTTCTCGGAATTGTTTGCCCAGCTTGGGCTGCCGGCCGACGAGGCCAGCATCCGCCAGTTCATTGCCCAGCATTCGCCGCTACCCGATGCCATGCGCCTGGAAGAGGCTCCTTTCTGGAGCCCTTCGCAGGCCGCGCTGCTGCGCGAAGAACGCATCGATGACGCCGACTGGATCGTCACGATCGACCAGTTGAACATCGCCCTGCACGCCACGCCGTAACGCGCGCCGCAAACGCTCAACGCGCCACAGCTTGTGCGCTGTCGAGCATGCCCAGCAGCTGTGGCAATCGGTAAGGCTTGGGCAGGAACGTCACGTTTTCCGGCAACGGCGGCAACTGCGCCCGTGCGTAGCCCGAGGACAGGATCACCCGCGCGCGCGGCTGCAGGCGCGCGCTATGCGCGGCCAGTTCGATGCCCGACACCCCGTTGGGCATGCTGACATCGCTGAAGACGAAGTCGAAATGCTCGCCGCTTTCCAGCAGGGCGAGCGCCTGGCGGCCGTCGTCGACGGTCACCACCCGATAGCCGAAGTCAGGCAACGCATCGCGCATGAGTTCACGCAGGCTCTCGTTGTCTTCGACCAACAGGACGAGGGGTTCATTGGACATGCTGATGCTCCATGGCTAACGGCAAGCAGACGGCCACGGTACAGCCCCGGCCTGGCTCGCTGGATATGACGGCAAACCCGCCGGACTGTACGGCAAAACCGAACACCTGGCTCAGGCCCAAGCCACTGCCCTGGCCGACGGTCTTGGTGGTGAAGAACGGCTCGAACGCGCGCGCTGCCACCGCCGCCTCCATGCCCGGACCGGTGTCGGCCACTTCGATGCGGGCGTAGGCCCGCGGTGCTTCGTCCGGGGCGTAGGGCGATTGCCCTTGCCACACGCTGTTGCGCAAGCGCACTTCGCCGCCTTCATTGCAGGCATCGCGCGCGTTGACCACCAGGTTGAGGATCGCCGCCTCCAGCTGGCCGGCGTCGACATCGATCTCGCCTATCTCGTCCAGGGCCTCGTTGAAGCGCAGCCGGCCGCCGCAGGCGCGCCGGTACAGCTCGCACGACCGCCGCAGCAGGCCGTCAACGCGATGTCGTTCCAGCACCATCGCCTGGCCGCAGCCGAACGACAACAATTGCCGGGTCAGCAAGGTGCCACGATCGACGGCGCGCTGCGCCACGCTCACCAGTTCGTGGCCGCGCGCGTCGGTGCCCGGCCGCAGGTCGATCAGCTCCAGGCAATTGACCACTACCGCAAGCAGATTGTTGAAATCGTGTGCCAGCCCCAGGGTCAGCTTGCCGACCGCGTCCATCTTCTGCACTTCCGCCAGTTGCGCCTGCGCTAGCTGTAATCGCTGCTGTGCTTCGTGGCGTTCGGTGATGTCGCGCGTGACCTTGGCGAAGCCGGCGAGTTCCTCGCCGCGCCAGATCGGGTCGATGACCACGCTCGCCCAGAATCGTGAACCATTCTTGCGGAGCCGCCAGCCTTCGCCTTCGAACTTGCCGTGCTCCCGAGCGATTTGCAGCGCGCGCTCTGGCAGCTGCGCGAGGCGGTCCTCGTCGGTGAAAAAGTGTGAGAAATGCAAGCCGAGCGCTTCGGCCTTGCTGTAGCCCTTGATGCGTTCGCCGCCTGGATTCCAGGTCCGCACATAGCCGTGCGCATCCAACATGTAGATGGCGTAATCACTGACGCTGCGGATGAGCAGCGCCAGTTCGCGCAGGTCATCCTCCAGCCCGGCATCCGCGACCGGTCCTGCCGCCACCTCGATCGCTTCCACCTGCCGCCCTCCAAACCTCGGTCGCCAGCCTAGGGGCGGTTTCGTGAAGAGCGCGTCACCTCCAACCTGAAGCGCGCCGCATCGGGCGCATGACTTGCGCTGAACGCGGGCATCCGTGTCCGACTCGTCGACTGTTGTCACGACGCGACCCGTTGGAGGGTACCGACATGCCTCTCGGACTGTCGTTCGCCCTGGACGCTTGCCGGTCGGCGCGCAGGGCACGAGGCAGTGACCGGCGCCAACAGAGGATATCTATGCCATCCATGCATGTTTTCAGCCGTCGAGCCGCCGGTCCCCGCAAACACCGGCCGCTGACGCTGGCCACCGCCCTGACCCTGGGCTGCGTCGCCCACGCGCAAGCGGCACCCGCGACAACTGGCGCGGACCGCTGGCTCACGCCGGAATTCCAGGCCAACAAGGCGCTTGGCATGATCCAGGCTGAGTACGCCTACGCCCGCGGCCTGACTGGGGACAACGTCTGGCTGGGCGTGGCCGACAGCGGGGTCATGTTTGATCACCCGGAGTTGGCCGCGGTCACCAAGCAGTCAATCTTGATGACGGACCCGTTGCCGGGGGGCGGCCGTTGCGCGGCTTCGCAGACGATCACGGAGGGGACCTGCTTCTCCGCCACAGGCCACACTACGCAAGTGGTGTACCAGGATGTACCCGGGAACATCGACGACGCGACGCAAAAGCAGTTGGCCGAGAACGACGTGCGGCCCGGCGCCTCCTACGAAAGCCACGGCACTTCGGTGGCCTCGCAGGCGCTTGCCCGCCGCGATGGCACCGGAATGCACGGCGTAGCGTTCGGCGCGAATCTCGCGGCCACCCGGGTGCAGTCCCACAAGTACATGGATCTGGCCGCGGCAGCGGACCTCCCCCATGGCATTACGTTGAGCCAGGAAAACGCCCCGGCCTCCTGGACGGCGGCCTATGCCGACATGGCCGCACTCGGCGTACGTGCGATCAACAACAGCTGGGACGTCACTGCGATCAACCCGAAGGACACGGAGAACGAGCAAGCGGTGCGGACGCGCGAGCTGGAGCGGGCGGCCTGGGCCGGGGCGGCGCGTTTGCATGGAATGATCCAGGTCTTTGCTGCCGGCAACGACAGTGCCAGGCCACCCGGCGAAGGCGCGCTATTGCCAGCCACCCTCCCCGATGTCGAGCGGCTGTGGCTGACGGTCGCCAACCTGGAGAGCGCCGGCGCGCTGCATAGCGATTCGACCCGCTGTGGTGCGGCGGCCCAATGGTGCCTCTCCGCACCCGGCTCCAATCTACTGAGCGCCGAGATCGACCCCCAGCGCAGCAAAGCGAACGCAACCCCGATCCGCGACGCCGCCGGCAAAGCGACGGGCCTGGAAGTGAGGGACGGCGTGCAAGTGGGCGGGTACAGCGAAAAAACCGGCAGTTCCTTTTCGGCGCCGGTGGTTACGGGCGCGTTGGCCGTGCTGATGGAGCGTTATCCCTACCTCGACAACGCCCAGGTGCGCGATGTCATGTTGACCACCGCCACCGACCTGGGCACGCCCGGCGTCGACCCGGTCTTCGGCTGGGGCGCGCTCAACCTGCGCAAGGCGATCGACGGCCCGGGGCAGTTGCGCGTGGATACCCAGGTCACGATGAACCAGCGCGCCGGCGGGACGCAGGTCTGGCAGGGTGATGCGTGGGACGAGTGGCGCAACGACATCAGCGGGCCCGGCCGGTTGGGCAAGCATGGCCGGGGTTGGCTACGCCTGGCCGGCAACAACACGTTCGCAGGCGCCGACGTACGCGGCGGAACCCTGGAGCTGACCGGCAACAACGCACTTTCCGGCGCGCTGGATGTTTACACGGGCGGCCACCTGGTGGTGGCAAAGGGCGCGCTCCTGGGCGTCCCGGCGCTCACCGTGCGCCACGGTCGCGCACGCATTGACGGGCAAGTGTCCGGCGGCGCGACCTCGGTCGAAGCGGCGGGATTGCTGGAGGGCCATGGCCGACTCGGCAACACCCGCGTGGCGGGCGTGATTTCACCGGGCGTCGAGGGCGGCAGCCAGATCGGCCAGCTCCGCGTGGACGGCGACTACACCCATCAGACCACCGCGTTGTATCGCGTGGACGTGGCCGCTGATGGCAATTCCGACCTGCTGGCCGTCAGCGGCAGGGCGCACATCGAGGGTGGGCAGATCGCACTGGCTACCAGCCCTTCCATCGAACAGCTTGGCCAGCCATTCATCGTACTTACCGCAGCCAAAGGCATCGAAGGCCGCTTCGCAGCGCCAGCACCGCCCACTTCGTTCCTGGGATTGACCACTGGCTACACGCCGACTTCCGCCAGCATCATGCTCGGTCGTGGACTGCCGCTCGCCAGTGCCGCCGGCACCGCGAACCAGCGCGCGGTCGCGGTCGCGGCCGATGGCCAGGACAACCGCCAGGCGCTATTGCGGAGAATGCTGACCTTGTCGCCACAGGGTGCGCGAGCGGCGTTCGACCAACTGAGTGGCGAAGTGCATGCCAGCACCCGGGCGCTGCTGATGGAAGGCAGCCGGATCCCGCGCGAAACGCTGCTGGCCAGGAGCAGGCAATCCGGCCAACCGCTGGCCACTGCCGACCAACACGCGCCCGCACAAGGCCTGTGGGCGCGCGCGGACCATCAAAGTGACCAGCTCGAAAGCAACGGCAACGCGGCTGCCGCCCGGTTCGATAGCACCGGGCTGCTGGTTGGCTATGACTTCCAGTTCGACAGTGGCTGGACCCTCGGCGCGATGCTCGGCCATGGCAAGGGCGAGGCGAAGGTGGTCGATCGCCAATCCAGGGCGCGCGTGTGGGCAAATCACATCGGCGTGTACGCGGGCAAGTACTGGGGCCTCTGGGGGCTCGGTGCCGGCTACGTCCATTCCATGCAGCAGGTGAAAAGCCAACGTAGCGTGGGAATGCCTGGCCTGCAGGAAACCCTGGTTGCGAAGTACGACAGCCACAGCGACCAGGCGTTCGTCGAAGGCAGCTATCGCTGGCGCAACGGCAGCCTGGCGTTGGAGCCGTTCCTGCAATACGCCAATCTGCGACAAGGCGAGACGGTTTTCGCCGAGACCGGTGGCCTGGCGGCGCTGGCCGGCGGCAGCCCGGCGCAGGACCTGCACCTGGGAACTGCCGGGTTGCGCTGGGAGATCGCTTTGGGCGGACCTAACCCAGGTGCGCTATCTCTGCGCGGACAGCTCGCGTACCAGCGGGCCTCGCGCGAGTTCACGCCGACCTTGGCCGTAACGTGGTCCGGTGCCGACGCCTTCCAGGTCAGCGGTGCACCCTTGGCTCGCAACGCGGCCCTGGTCGGAGTGAGCCTGCTGGCGCGGCCTTCGCGCAACACCGAGCTGGCGTTCGGTTATGGCGGCAGCTTCTCGCGCCGTGGCCGCGATGGATCGATCAACGGCCGTTTCGAGTGGAAGTTCTGAGGCGCGCCCGAGCCGACCAGGGTGAGGGGCGGGCTGCCGACCCGAAACCCAACGCGCGCCGGCCGGCGACCCCGGCCGGCGCGCCGCATTCAAACCTTCTTCGCGATCGACATGCCCACCAGGAACAGGATCACCGCGATGATGATGCCGGCCCAGAACAGGAACTTGGCGATGCCCATCGAGGCACCGGCCAGGCCGCCGAAGCCGAGCACGCCGGCAATGATGCCGATGATGGCGAAAATAATGGCCCACTTGATCATGATTCCTCCGCAGATGGCGCGGCACACGCGCCGCTGCTGCGCAAGGTAGGCGGGCCGGCGTCGGGCTCGGGTGAACAGGGTGCGCAGCGAGCGTGAGTGTCGAACTGGCCGGTGCTCATGCGTCGCTAGACACACACCCTCCCAGGAAAGGCACATGCCCGCTCCCGAACTGCTCGCCCATCCGTTTTCCTCCTACAGCCAGAAGGTACTGGTCGCGCTCTACGAGAACGGCACCGACTTCGTCTATCGCTCGCTCGAAGACGCCGACGCGCAAGCCTTGCTGGCGCAATGCTGGCCAATGAAACGCTTTCCGGTGCTGCGCGATGGCGAGCGCACCGTACTGGAGGCCAGTACGATCATCGAATATCTCGACCTGCACTATCCCGGACCGACGCGCCTGCTGCCGCAGGACCCTGACCAGGCCTGGCAAGTGCGCATGCTCGACCGCTTCTTCGACAACTACATCTCCACCCCGCAGCAAAAATGTGTCTTCGACCGCCTGCGGCCCGAGCACCAGCGCGACCCCTACGGCGTGACCGAGGCCCAGCGCATGCTCGACACCGGCTACGCCTGGCTGGAGGACCACCTCGCCGGCCGCACCTGGGCGGTGGGCGATAAGTTCAGCCTGGCCGACTGTGCCGCCGCCCCGTTCCTGTTCTACGCCGACTGGACCTACCCCATCAACGCCGCCTTCGCCCGTGTCCGCGCCTACCGCCAGCGCCTGCTGCAGCGCCCTTCCTTCGCCCGCGCGGTGGACGAAGCACGGCCGTACCGGGGTTACTTTCCGCTGGGCGCGCCGGACCGCGATTGAGGTTGCCGGCAACTGGCGGCGGCGGCCCGGGCAGCGGACGCCGTCTTCACGCCGCCGGCCTCATGCATGAATGCGCCGGCCTGGTCTAGAATGCGCGCAAGCGACGCTGAGGATCCCATCCGCCAACGTCGCTTTTTCGTTTCCGTCCCCACCCAGGCAAAGTTTCGGCTGCAGCACGCATCCGCGTCCGCCTTCGGAGCCCGATCCCATGCTTTTCGAAACGCTCGACACCAGTGGCCATGAACAGGTCGTCTTCTGCCACAACAAGGACGCCGGGCTGCGGGCGATCATCGCCCTGCACAGCACCGTCCTCGGCCCAGCCCTGGGCGGCGTGCGCATGCGCCCCTACCCCAACAGCGAGGCGGCGATCAACGACGCGCTGCGGCTGAGCCGCACGATGACCTACAAGAACGCCCTGGCCGGCCTGAACGTGGGCGGCGGCAAGGCGGTGATCATCGGCGACCCCAAGACCGACAAGACCGAGGTTCTGTTTCGTGCCTTCGGCCGCTTCGTCGAGTCGCTCGGCGGGCGCTACATCACTTCCGAAGATGTCGGCACCGACGTCAACGACATGGAACAGATCTACCTGGAGAGCGAATACGTCACCGGCGTGCACCAGGCCCACGGCGGCTCCGGCGACCCGGCGCCGTTTACCGCCTACGGTGCGTTGCAGGCACTGATGGCCTCGCTCAACCGCAAGCTCGGCCACGAGGAAGTCAGCAAGGCCAGCATCGCGATCCAGGGCCTGGGCCACATCGGCATGGAGCTGGTGAAGCTGCTGAAGGAGCGCGGCGCCAAGTTGATCGTCACCGACCTCGACCCGGCCCTGGTCGAACGCGCGGTGAGCGAATACGGCGCCGAAGCGGTCAAGCCGGACGAAATCTACGACGTCGCCGCCGATGTCTTCGCGCCGTGCGCATTCGAAGGCGCGATCAACCAGGAAACCCTGGCGCGGCTGAAAACCAAGATCATCTGCGGCACCGCCAACAACCAGCTGGCCGATGCCGCCACCGGCGAAGAACTGCATCGCCGCGGCATCCTTTATGCCCCGGACTACGTCGTCAACGCCGGTGGGGTGATGAACGTGTCTTTGGAGATCGACGGCTACAACCGCGAACGGGCGATGCGCCTGATCCGCAGCATCTACCACAACCTGGAAAAGGTGTTCTCGTTGTCGGCGCAGGAAAACATCCCGCCGCCGCAAGCCGCCGACCGCATGGCGCAGGCACGCATCGACGCGATCGGCCGGCTCAAGTTGCCGCTGGGCCGTACTGCGCCGCGCTTCATCCATAAGCTGCGCAACGAGCGCTGAGCGTCAGCGCTCGCTCGTGGCCTGCCGCGCCGGATTTCTCCGGCGCGGCAGCGGTGTTTCAGAACCCGAACCCGTAACGCAACGACCAGGCGTGCGCGGCGTTGCTGCCCAGGCGCTGGTCGTAGGCCAACGCCAGGCGCGCACGCGCTGACAGACGCGCGGCGGCCGAGAGCCCGAACAGCGTCGCAGCGTCGTCGTCTCCCATCTGCAGTGGCGCCCAGGCATCGATACCGGTGAAACTCGCCTGCAGCGTGTCGCCATGCTGGCTCAACGGCTGCTGCCATTCGGCGTAGGCGCTCCACTGCCAGCGTCCTTGTTCGACTGCACCACGCAAACCACTGATGGCGGTGGTCCGGGTGGTATTACCGCCTTCGCTGCGCAGGCCGAAGCCCAGGCCGCCGGATTCGGCGAATGCGGGCGTTTCGACGCTGGCGTACTGCACGCCCACGTAAGGCGTCAGGTTGGCGCGCGTGCCGAATGAGAACCGATATCCGCTCTCCAGCCCTGCGCTGGAAAACTGCCCGTCGTAGCGGCTTGAGGTGCCGAACCAGGCATCGCCCAGCAACAGGTGGCGATCCAGATCGCGCTCGTAGTGGCCCGCGCCGAATTGCCCCAGGGCATAGAAGCCACCGCGTGACCAGCCACCGTAAAGTTGCGCCTGGGTCTGGCGATTCCTGCCGCGATCGCCGAATTCGGCGACCTGGCTGTAGGCGCGATTCTCTCCGAAGGCATAGCCGACCACCGCCTCGCCCATGCGCACATCATTGCCGACCATCCAGCCGCGCAGGTCATAACCGGCCGCGCCGCCAGACTGACCCAGTCCGCCGGTTTCGCGCATCCAGGCACCAGCGGGATTGCCGCGAGAGCGCAGTTCGTCGAAATGCGTGCCCAAGGCGCGACGGTTCTGGTCGATGCCCTCGAAGGTCGATGCGCCGGCGATCGCGTGCAGCTTGCCCGAGAGCGTTTCCAAAGTGGCCTGGAAGGCACTGGCGCTGGACACCTGTTGGATCTTCGCCGCGCCCTGGACAGTGACGCCATCGACACCGCTGGACTGCGTCACCACCGCATCGCTGGAACCCGCCTCGATCCTGCGGAACGCTGCCTCGACGCGAGTGGCAGAGTTCAGCGCCGTGGGCGTGATCGTTCCCAGCGTGGCAGCAGCCGTCACCACGTCGACGCGGTCCACATCCAGCCACACACTGTTGGGACCGTAGCCCACACCCGCATCGAGCAACATCGTGCTGGCGTTGTAGTCCATGGTGGAAAACTGCCCGGTGATGCCGCCGTCAGCAACCAGCACCTCAGTATGGTAGCGCGCGACATAGCCTTGCTTGATGTCGTAGACGAACAGGCGACCATCCAGCTGCGCGCTGCCCTTGACGTGGAACGGGCTGGCCCCAAGGAACACATAGAGTTGGGCACCCGAGCTCTGGACGTAGTTCGCGCCGAGGTAGCCCCTCGGGTTGCCGACGTCGATCACGATGCCGTTGTTGAGCACGTCTTTCTCGAACACCGCGTCGGGCTTGTCGGGATCGTAGGTGGTCGAGTTGAACTGCATCACGCCGTTGACGGTGACGCTGCCATGCATGCGGGTCTGCCACACATACAGCCGGGAATCGGCGTCGACCAGGACGTTGGCGGCCAGTTGCTTATCGACAGACACGGTGGCGCCTTGGGTGAGGTGCAGGTCACCGGTGAAGGAGTTATTGCCGTCGAGATAGAGAGAGGGGCCCGATCCCGAGCCGCTGGCGGTGCCGCTGCCGCGCACGGTCAGTCCGCCGCTGCCGCTGATGTCGTTCCACCAGATCACTGCGCCGCTCGCCGGCAGGGTGATGTCCACATCGCCCCAGTCGAAGCGGCCAGGGCCACGCAATGCCTTTTCCACATTCAACAAGCCGTAGCCGAAAGTGGTATCTGCCCCGGGCGCACCCAGGTCGGTGGCCGTGCCGAGCAGCGTCTGCCGCACCATGTCATTGCTGAAGGTTGGAAACTGCTGCCATACCAATGCCGCAGCACCCGACACCAGCGGCGCGGCATAGGAGGTACCGCTGCCGTACCAATAGGTCGGGTTGCCGGCGGTGTCGTTGGTGCCGGTGAACATCACCGTGCCGGGAGCGACCAGGCAATAGCGCATGGCAATGCCGCACGCGTTGGAGTACGACTCCAGGCGGTTCGGCGTGGAGGTATCCAGCGCCGCCACCGTGAGCCAGCCACGCTCCAGGTCGGCGGCGGGCAACGAGCCGTTCGGCCCGGGCTGGCTCGGCAGCGCCGCCATGTCCGAAGGACTGGCCTGCGAATCATTGCCGGCGGCAAACACCACCAGCCCGCCATTGCCGGCGATAAAAGGCCGATATTCGTCAGCGATGGCGGCAGTGGCCGCCGGGTTGGTCCAGTACAGGCCGCCCCAGGAATTGTTCATGACCTTGACCCCGGCGGCGATCAGGTCGCCGTGGATCGACGCCAGGCCCAGCGCGCCGTCGACTTCATTGCCCTGGCCGGAGCCATCGTCCTCCGGCGCCTTGTCGGCGATGATGCGCGCCGAGACGATCTGCGCCCCCGGCGCAACGCCACCGGGCCAAATGCCGAACGGCTTGCCCGCGGCCAGTTGCGCCACCGTGGTGCCGTGGCCAACGACGTCGTCGACCGCGGTGTTGTTGGCGCGCGGATCGAGATAGGTGTAGTTGGCGACCACCCTGCCCTGCAGCGCCGGGTGATTCCGATTGACGCCGCTGTCTACGACACCGATCCGCACACCGCTGCCGTCGTGGCCATTCAAAGCCAGGTTCTGCGCGTTGATCAGCGACAAGTGCGCATTGATCGCCGGCTGCGGCGGCGGCGGGGGTGAGGTGGGTGGAGGAGGTGAAGTGGGCGGCGGCGGCGGCGGCGGCGGGGCCACCGGCGGCGAAGTCGGCGGCGAAGTCGGCGGCGAATCCGACCGAGTATTGCCGCCTCCGCCCCCGCCTCCACACGCGCTCAGCGCGAGGGCCAGCGCGGAAGCCAGCAACGTCGTTTTTGCGAGCAAAACCTTGTTCATGAACCGCGTCCCCCGACGCATTGACCCCGCCCCTTCTATACGTGATCCGCCGGCAAATGTCTCGCCCGCCGACAACCACGGACACAGGCGGGCAAAGCGCTTGGCGGGAGCACCGCGCGCGGCCGATAATCGACGCACTTTCTCAGGTATCCGTCCCATGACCGACATCGTCATCGCCGCCGCAAAACGCACCGCCATCGGCTCGTTCCTGGGCCAGTTCAATGGCGTACCCGCACCGACCCTGGGTGCGGCGGCCATCGCTTCGGCGTTGCAGCAGGCCGGCATCCCGGCCGCCGATGTGTCCGAGGTGATCATGGGCTGCGTGCTGCCGGCCAACCTGGGCCAGGCGCCGGCGCGCCAGGCGGCGATCGCCGCGGGCATTCCCACCGCCACCGGCGCCACCACCATCAACAAGGTCTGCGGCTCGGGCATGAAGGCGATCATGCTCGCCCATGACCTGATCAAGGCCGGCTCGGCCAGCATCGTCGTCGCCGGCGGCATGGAGTCGATGAGCAACGCGCCGCACCTGCTGCCCAACTCGCGTACCGGCAACCGCTACGGCAATTTCCAGGCGGTCGACCACATGGCCTGGGACGGCCTGACCAATCCCTACGACGGTCAGGCGATGGGCGTGTTCGGCGAGAAGGCGGCCGAGAAGTTCGGCTTCAGCCGTGAAGCGCAGGACGCCTATGCGATCGAGTCGGTCAAGCGCGCGCAGGCGGCGCTGGCCAACGGAGCATTCGCCGATGAAATCGTGCCGGTGAAAGTGGCCGGGCGCAAAGGCGACGTCGAGTACGCGCAGGACGAACAGCCGGGCAAGTCGGACATCGAGCGCATCCCGACGCTGAAGCCGGCCTTCAAGAAGGACGGCACCGTCACCGCCGCCAGTTCCTCCAGCATTTCCGACGGCGCCGCCGCTACCGTACTGCTCAGCGCCGAGGAAGCCGCGCGCCGCGGCGTGGTGCCGCTGGCCCGCATCGTCGGCCATGCGACGTTCTCGCAGGAACCGGAATGGTTCACCACCGCGCCGATCGCGGCGATCGAGAAGCTGGCCGCGCAAATCGGCTGGAAACTCGAAGAGGTGGACCTGTTCGAAATCAACGAGGCGTTCGCGGTGGTGGCGATGGCACCGATCAAACAGCTCGGCCTGGATCCGGCCAAGGTCAACGTCAACGGCGGCGCCTGCGCGCTCGGGCATCCGATCGGCGCGTCCGGCGCGCGCCTGGTGGTGACGTTGGTGAATGCGTTGCGCAAGCGCGCCGGCAAGCGTGGCATCGCCACTCTGTGCATTGGCGGCGGCGAGGCTACGGCCATCGCCATCGAATTGATTTGATTGGGGTTCACACCCCCCAGTAAAAGATGAATGCGGGTATGCTTGACACTCGTCTTGGGCTTGTCATCATGTTGGGGGCGCGCAATTGCGCGTTGCCTAACTAACGACGAGGATAGACACACATGAGCATCAACAAGCTGCTGATCGCGATGGCTCTGGGCCTGGCCCTGACC
>Ga0160435_1000184_pt1 | contig 31809 bp, 27 predicted proteins | sample HID1973K_E0MG_FD_108213 | JGI IMG/M metagenome (GOLD analysis project Ga0160435, IMG submission 108213) | Enriched mosquito-associated microbial communities from UW Madison campus, WI, USA - HID1973K_E0 MG | ecosystem: Host-associated > Arthropoda: Insects > Digestive system > Unclassified ...
CATCTGCGGGCGGATCATCAGGAAGTACATCACCACCAGCAGGCCGACCATCGGCAGGAAGGTCAGCAGCGAGCTGCCGCCACCGGCAGCCGGGGCGCCGGCGGTCTGCGCCTGGGCGGCGGGAATGAGGAAATCGAGCAGGTTCATCTTTGCTTCCTAAGGTTGGGCGCGGCACCGGTCCATCCGGCTCCGCGTTCAATCGAATGCGCCCTTCCAGGCGCAGAGCCCCCGATTATGCCACGGGGCCGGCAAGCCGCACGCCCGGGCGCGGGCACGTGGCGCCTGTTCCCGCTAGCCGCCCTTCCCCGGCAGCGCCGGGGCCTGCGCACCGCGAGCCGCATAGAAGGACTGCCTGAATGCGGCAAAGGTTCCCGCTGCGATCGCCGCGCGCATGTCGGCCATCAGCTTTTCGTAGTACCAGAGGTTGTGCAGGGTGCCGAGCATCGGCGCCAGCATCTCGTTGCAGCGGTCCAGGTGGCGCAGATACGAGCGGGTGAAGCCGCCGCTGCAGGCCGGGCAGCCGCAGCCCGGTTCGATCGGCTCCAGGTCGCGCTCGTACTTGGCGTTGCGGATGCGCACCGTGCCGAAGGCGGTGAAGTAGTGGCCATTGCGGGCGTTGCGGGTCGGCATGACGCAATCGAACATGTCCACGCCGCGGGCGACGCCTTCGACCAGGTCCTCCGGCCTTCCCACGCCCATCAGGTAACGCGGGCGATCGGCCGGCAGGCGCGGATGCAGGTGCTCGAGCATGGCATTGCGTTCGTGCTCCGGCTCGCCCACCGCCAGGCCGCCGATGGCATAGCCGTCGAAGCCAATGGCCTGCAACCCGTCCAGCGAGCGGCTGCGCAGGTCTGGATGGACGCCGCCCTGGACGATGCCGAACAGCGCCGCATCGTTGCCGAGGTCGTCGTGCGCCTGGCGCGAGCGCTGCGCCCAGCGCAGGCTCAGCTCCATCGAACGCCGCGCCACGTCCTCAGTGGCCGGGTACGGCGTGCATTCGTCGAAGATCATCACCACGTCCGAATCGAGCACCTTCTGGATCTTCATGCTCTCCTCCGGGCCGAGGAACACGCGCGCGCCATCGGTCGGCGAGGCGAAGGTGACGCCCTGCTCGGTGATCTTGCGCCGGTGCGCCAGCGAGAACACCTGGAAGCCGCCGGAGTCGGTGAGGATCGGGCCGTTCCAACGCGTAAAGCCATGCAGGCCGCCGTGGTCGGCGATCACGTCCAGGCCCGGGCGCAGGTACAGGTGGAAGGTGTTGCCGAGGATGATCTCGGCGCCCAGCTCGCGGATCTGGTGCGGGAACACGCCCTTGACCGAGCCGTACGTGCCCACCGGCATGAAGGCCGGCGTTTCCACCGTGCCGCGCGGAAAGGTCAGGCGGCCGCGGCGGGCGTGGCCATCGGTGGTCTGGAGTTGGAACTTGAGTCGGGACATGGTGGGCCGTGCGGAATTCGGAGAAAGGCGTGGCGCCTGGATCAGGCTTGCGCGGCCCACAGCAGCATGGCATCGCCATAGCTGAAGAAGCGGTAGCGTTGCGCGATGGCGTGGCGATAGGCCTCGAAGATGCGCTCGCGGCCGGCGAAGGCCGAGACCATCATCAACAGCGTGCTCTCGGGCAAATGGAAGTTGGTGACCATCGCATCGACGCTGCGGATGCGGTAGCCGGGCAGAATGAAGATCTGGGTCTCGCCAGCGAAGGGTTGCAGCTCGCCGTCGCGCATGGCGCTTTCCAGCGAACGCACCACCGTCGTGCCGACCGCGATCACCCGGCCGCCGGCCGCGCGCGTGCGCCGCACCTGCTCGACCAGTTCAGCGCCGACGTTGAGCCATTCGCGGTGCATGACGTGCTCTTCCAGCGCCTCCACCCGTACCGGCTGGAACGTTCCCGCGCCAACGTGCAAGGTGACGTGGCCGAAGTTGACCCCGCGCTCGCGCAAGCGCGCCAGCAGCGGCTCATCGAAATGCAGGCCCGCGGTGGGCGCGGCGACCGCACCGGCCTCGCGTGCAAACACGGTCTGGTAGCGCTCGCGATCGTCCACCCCCGGTTCGCGGCGGATATACGGCGGCAACGGCAGCCGACCGGCGTGCAGCAGCCATTGTTCCAGCGGCTCGGGGACGATGAAGCGCAACACATAGAACTCGCCGTCGCGCCCGAGCACCTCGGCCTCGCCGCCCGCATCCAGTGAGATTCGGCTGCCGGCCTTGGGCGACTTGCTGGCGCCCACCTGCGCGCGTGCCTGCTGCGCGCCGAGCAGGCGTTCGATCAGGATTTCCACGCGCCCGCCGCTGGCCTTGTGGCCGAACAACCGCGCCGGGATCACCCGGGTGTCGTTGAACACCAGCAGGTCGCCGGGTTGCAGCAGCTCGGGCAGGTCGCGAACCTGCAGGTCCTGCAATGCGGCCGGGGCCGGCGGCACCACCATCAGGCGGCTGGCCGAACGTTCGGCCAGCGGCGCCTGGGCAATCAACGCCTCGGGCAGTTCGTAATGGAAATCCGACTTCTTCAAGGACGGGGCAAGGCGGGGAATGGACCGGCTATTGTACCGACCCCGCCCTCCCCCGCAGGCGCCGCCTCCCGGCGGTTACTCGGTGTGTTCCTTCACCTTGATGCCCTGGACCGAATTGCCGGCAATGACGATGTCCAGCTTGGGATGGCTGCCGCGGCGCTTGACCAGCACATCCTCGCCATCGTCGATCTCGACGTGGTAGCCCTTGCCCAGCGCGGCCTTGAGCGCATCGCGGATAAGCCGGGCAACGTGGTTTTCGTGCAGCCCCTTGGCGACCGGAACATCGACCTGCCGGGTGCTGGCGCCTTCGGCGGTGATGCCGAACTGGATGCTGCCGGCGGTGGAGGCATTGCCATCGACTTCGATGCGCCACTTGTTAGAGGGCGCTGCCTGGCTGGCGAAGGCCAGCAGGCTGGTGAACAGGCCAATCACGACGATCCTGGCGGTCCGCATGTCCGTGCTCCGAGGGGTTCGCCGCGATGATGCGCCGGCCGGTCGCGGCCGTGCATCGGGAAAACTACTGGTGTCCAGGTGCGACCCTCAACGCTCGAACTTGGTCGCCAGCACGATCGCGGTCTGGGTCCGCTCCACCCCATCGATGCCGCCGATGCGGTCGGTGAGGACGTCGATTTCGCCCACGGTAGCGGCCACGCCCAGGGCCACCAGGTCATAGGGGCCGCTGACCGAGTGCAACTCGCGCACCTCGGCGATCGTCTGCAGCGCCTTGACCACCTGCGCCATTTGCTTGGGCAGCACCGTGATCAGGATATGGGCGCGGATGTAGGCGCGGTCGATTTCGTCGTGCAAGCGCACGGTATAGCCGCCGATCACGCCCTGGCGTTCGAGTTTCTCGATCCGGCTCTGCACGGTGGTGCGCGACACCCCCAGGCGACGGGCAATCTGCGCAGTCGGGGCCCGGGCGTCTTCGCGCAGCAGGGCCAGCAGGGCTTCATCAGCCTCGGTGAGTTTCATTATGCCGATCTCCTTCGTCGAACCGACAAATTCCGGCACGAGTATGCCCGATTCACAACTGCCAAACGACGATCCCCAGCCGTTACCTTACGGGGATACCGCCTTTGCAGGAGTGCTGCCGTGTTCAAGACCGCCCCCCTCGCCCCACTGCGTGCCCACGCCGGCGCCCGCCTGACCCAGGGCCTGGACGACGCCACCGTCGAGCGCCTGGCCGAGTCGCAGCCCCTGCTGGGCGAGGCCATTGCCGCGGCCGCCGCCGAATACGCGCGGCAAAAGCTCGAATTCGCCGACCTGCTGGACCTGGACGAGCGCGCCCAGGTCGAGGCCGTACAAGGCGGCTTCGTCAATTTTTATGCGCAGGACGCGATCACCCCCTACATCGCCCTGGCCGCGCGCGGTCCGTGGGTGGTCACGCTCAAGGGCGCGGTGCTGTACGACGCCGGCGGCTACGGCATGCTCGGCTTCGGGCATACGCCAGCGCCGGTGCTCGATGCCATGGCGCGGCCGCAGATGATGGCCAACATCATGACCCCGAGCCTGTCGCAACGCCGCTTCGACCTGGCCATGCGTGCGGAAATCGGCCAGCGCCGCGCGCGTTGCCCCTACAGCCACTTCATGTGTCTCAACTCCGGCTCCGAAGCCGTGGGCCTGGCCGCGCGCATCGTCGACATCAACGCCAAGCTGCAGACCGACCCCGGCGCGCGGCATGCCGGCGGCACGATCAAGCGCGTAGTGGTCAAGGGCAGTTTCCATGGCCGCACCGACCGCCCCGGGCTGTACTCGGATTCAAGCCGTCGCACCTACGTGCAGCACCTGGCCAGCTATCGCGACGAAGACAGCGTCATCGCGATCGCCCCCTACGACGAGCAGGCGCTGCGCCGGGCGTTCGGCGAAGCCGCGCAGAATGGCTGGTTCATCGAAGCAGTGTTCCTGGAGCCGGTGATGGGCGAAGGCGACCCCGGCCGCGCCCTGCCGCCGGCGTTCTATGCCGCAGCGCGTGAACTCACCCGCGACCACGGCAGCTTGCTGCTGGTCGATTCGATCCAGGCCGGCCTGCGCGCGCACGGCGTGCTTTCGGTCACCGACTACCCGGGCTTCGAATCGCTCGAAGCGCCGGACATGGAGACCTACTCCAAGGCGCTGAATGCCGCGCAGTACCCGCTATCGGTGCTGGCGCTGACCGCGCACGCCGCGCAGATCTACCGCAAGGGTTGCTACGGCAACACCATGACCAGCAATCCGCGTGCGCTGGACGTCGCCTGCGCCACCCTGGCCATGCTGACCCCGGCCATCCGCGCCAATATCCGCGAGCGCGGCATCCAGGCGATGGAAAAACTGGAAAAGCTGCGCGCCGATCTCGGTGGGCTGATCACCAAGGTCCAGGGCACCGGGCTGCTGTTTTCCTGCGAGCTATCGCCGCAGTTCAAGTGCTACGGCGCTGGCTCGACCGAAGAATGGCTGCGCCAGCACGGCATCAACGTGATCCATGGTGGCGAGAATTCGCTGCGCTTCACCCCGCACTTCGCCATGGAAGCCGAGGAGCTTGACCTGCTGGTCGAGATGGTCGGCAAGGCCTTGCGCGAAGGGCCGCGGGTGGCCCAGGCGGCCGCGGCCTGAGGATGGGCGGCTTCGCTCCTCGGGGCTGAAGCCCTCCTACAGAGGCAACTGCGTGCACTGTAGGAGCGGCTTCAGCCGCGACCGCAATCCGGCAGATCGCGGCGATCCCTCTACTCCGCGCAATCCTTCAACCGCAACGCCTTGGCGATATCCCGCCAATCGAACGCGGCCACCGCCTGGTCGTCGTGCAGGGCGTAGAACACGCCCTTGGGGAAACGCGCGTCGCCGCGCGTGTCCAGCCATACGCCATCGGTATTGGCGGTGACCCGGCCGCTGAAGGCGCCGAGGTGCTTCAGCGTGCGGCGGTCGAACACATGGAACAGGCTGCGGTCCTTGAACTGGTCGGTGGCGATCCAGTAGCCGCTGCCATCGGCGCATTGCAGCAGCGCCATGCCCTCGGCCTGGGCCCGGAACAACCCGGCGCCGATATTGCGGCCGCGATAGCGCCCGTCCAGGCCGTACTCGCGCAGCTGCGTGCCGACCGCCACGTCTTCCTCGGCAATCATCAGGCGGTCGTTGGCCACATCGCCAAACACCGACTCGGCAATGCGCACCGCGCCCTGCTCGCCGGTGTCGCCAAAGCTGCCCACGAGCTTGCCCTGCCAGCGCCCGCCGGCACGCTCCAGCCGGAAGCGCTTGAAGCGCTCGCCGAGAGCGGCCAGCGGCGGCGGTACGTCCTTGTTGCCCGACGACATGTAGTTGTCGCTGACGATCACCTCGTAGCCACCGTCCAGCGCGCGCACCCAAAGGCCATACGGCTCACGCAGCACGTCCTGGCCGAATGTCGCCAGCGGTTCGAAGGTCGGCAGCGCAAGCAGCTGCACGCGATGGTTGTCGCGCTCGACCACCAGCAGGAGGTCGTCGATCACCGCCACGCCATTGGGCCGATTGAATTCGCCGGGCGCGACGCCCTTGCCACCGATCGTGCGCATGCGCACGCCACTATTGCCGTCGAACACCGCCAACTGGTGCGTGCCCTTGGCGGTAGCGATCAACCAGCGGCGGCCGTCCGGCGCACGCCACGAGGCGGGTGAGTCTAGGTTCTCGGCCGGCGTGGAAGGCGTGACGAAGACTTCGCTGACCACCGCGTGCGCCACCCCGGCCTTGGCCAGCAAGGCGTCGCCACCCTGCTCGTCCGGCTCGCGATCGGCCGCCGTAGGCGGCGTCGACGCGCAGCCGGCGGCCAGCGCCATGACGGCCAGCACCAGCACCCCGGCGCTGCGCCGATAAGCCGCCCTCACAGGGCCACCTTCAGGCCGAGGGCGTAGGTACGGCCATACTCCTCGTTCTGCAGGGTGCGCGAGCGCACGCCCTGGTAGAGCTCGAGCGGTTCGTCGAGCAGGTTCTGCGCTTCGAAGTAGACGCTGACCGCGTCGGTAATGCGGTAATCCATGCTGAAATCCAGTTGGGTATTGGGCGCGACGTAGATGTCGTAGGCGCTGCTGTCGCCGATCGTGTCCAGGTACTCGCTGCGATGCACGGCAGCCACGCGTGCGCTGAAGCCGTACTTCTCGTAGCCAAGGTGGGCGCTGTAGAGGTTCTTGGAGGCGCGCGGCAAGGTGAAGTCATCGCCTGCGCGTTCGGCCAGGCCCGGATCGAAATCGGTGTCCAGCCAGGTCGCGCTGAGGCCGACCAGCAGGCCGTCCCAGCCTTCGGGCAGGAACGCGAGCTGCTGCTGCCAGTTGAACTCGGCGCCATAGACCTTGGCCTGGTCGCCATTGATCACGCGGGTCACGTCGAAGCCGGGGTATTGCGGATCGTCGTTGCTGAAGGTCTGCACGATGTAATCGTCGATCGACTTGTGGAACAGCCCCAGCGAGACGATGCCGGTCTGGCCCAGGTACTTCTCCACCGAGAAGTCCAGGTTGGTCGACTTGTACGGGTCGAGTTCGGGATTGCCGACATCGACCTCTTCGTCGTCGCGGTTGACGGTCAGGCGCGGGGCGATATCGCCGAACGCCGGACGCGAAAGGGTCTTGGTCGCGGCAAAACGCAGCACCCAGTCTTCACCGGCGTCGTAGCGCAGGTGCAGGCCCGGCAGCACGCTGGTGTAGCTGCTGCTGGCGCGGGTCGGGGTCACCGTGTAGCTGCGCCCGCCATCGGCCACATCGACCGCATTGCCGCTAGCGCGGAACTGGGTGTTCTCCATGCGCACGCCGGCGATGATCCGCAGCGCATCGATATCCCAGGTGCCCATCGCGTACGCGGCCAGCACATCCTCGCTGGCCTGGTAGTCCTCCGACAGGCGGGTAACGGCATTGGCGCCCACGTCCTGCGGACGCTGGCTGTACTGGCTGCCGTTGGCGGCCCAGAAACGGCGCATCTCGGCCGAGCTCAGGCTTTCGCCCAGGGTGCCGCCACGGTGTTCCGGCGCGGCCGTCGTCCACGGGCCGATGTCGATGTCCGGGCCGTTGCGCAGCTCCTGCTCGTCGGAATTGACCTCGCGCTCGCGCCAGCGCCCGAGCACGCCGAACTTGTAGCTGGCCTGGTCGGCATCGAAACGCACGTTGATCTGCGCGCTGCGCTCGCTATCGTCGACCTGCTTGGGCGACAGCACGAAACGATCGAACTCGAAGTCGTCGTTGCCTTCCCAGCCGGCATCGGAGAAATCCAGGGTCGGGATGCGATGGTTCTGGTCGATGACGACCGAATCGATGTCGTCGCCGCCGTATTCGAAACGCGCTTCCTTTTCGTCGTTCACGCGCTCGCGGGTCTTGGTGTAGCCGACCTTGTAGTCCAGCGTCGCCGCCGTCAGGCGATTCTCGCCGCCGAAGCTGGCGGCCAGGGTGTCCTCGGTCTTGGTGCGGTAGCGCACGCGCTTGGTGATCGCATCGGCCGGCAGGTCACTGACGGTGAAGCTGCCATCGCCATTGCTGGCAATGTCGCCGTCGCCGAGGCCGAAGACCGTGTTCTGCCGGGTCTCGGCGTCTTCGAACTTGCTGTACAGGGTGCGCAGGTAATAGCGATTGTCCGCGTCCGGGCGCCAGTCCAGGTTGAGGTTGGCGCCAATGCGGGTGCGCTCGATGTAGTACTTGCGGCGCTGCACCTCGGTGGCGACCAGGTCGTCCGGGCGATCTTCGTCGTACTCGTCGTATTCGACCTCGGTGTTGTCGGACTGGAACTCGCGGTCCTGGTAGTTCACGCCCACCGCAATGCCGAAGGTGTCGTTGAAGATATCGCTGTAGTTGAACGCCGCCTTCGGGCTGGTCTTGCCGCTGAGCGACTGGTGGCTGGCCTCGAGGCTGCCGCGCAGGCTGCGGCCATCGCGGTCGAACGCCGAGACCGACTCGACCTGGATGGCGCCGCCGATCGAATCGCCCGGCATGTCCGGCGTCGGTGCCTTGATCACCTTCAGGCGTTCGGTGGAGTCGGACGGAATCACGTCCAGCGGGGCCGAACGGCTGGAATCCTCCGGCGTGCCCATGGCGATGCCGTCGATGGTGACGCTGTTGAGCGCCGCATCCAGGCCGCGGATCACCACATAGCGGCCCTCGCCCTGGTCGCGGGTGACGCTGACACCTGGCAGGCGCTGCAGCGACTCGGCCACGTTCTTGTCCGGGTAATCGCCCATGGCATCGGAGGAGACCGCATCGAGGATGGCCTGCGCATCGCGCTTGAGTTCCACCGCGCGTGCCTGCGACTCCGCCTGCGGGCGCACTTCGATGCGCTCCAGGTCGGTCGCCGCGGGCGCGCCCGCAGCGGCCGCCAGCGCCGGTGCCGCGATCGCGGACAGGGTCACCGATATGGCGAGGAACAACGGCTTGCGGTTGGTAGGCACTGTGCATCCCCAGAGGTGTCAAGAATGGGTGTGCACGCTATTTCCACCAGGTTGCAACGCCATGACACCGGGACGACTGGCGCCCGCCGGTGTGCGCCGTCTGGCAGTTTCGACGCACTCTCCGGCACACTGTGGGCATCCTTCCGTCATCGATCCGCCATGAAGACCGTCGAAGTCCGCCACCCGCTCGTCCAACACAAGATCGGCCTGCTGCGCGACGCATCGCTGAGCACCAAGGGCTTTCGCGAGCTGGTGACCGAGCTCGGTTCGCTGCTGGCCTACGAGGCCACGGCCGATCTCGACACCGAGGCCTACACGATGGAAGGCTGGGCCGGCCCGGTGCAGGTGCAGCGCATCGCCGGCGCGAAGATCACCCTGGTGCCGATCCTGCGCGCCGGCCTGGGCATGCTGCCGGGCGTGCTTGCGTTGATCCCGGCTGCACGGGTGAGCGTGGTCGGGTTACAGCGCGACGAAGAAACCTTGCAACCAGTGCCGTACTTCGAACGCCTCACCGGCCGCCTGGAAGAGCGCGATGCGCTGATCCTCGATCCAATGCTGGCCACCGGCGGCACGTTGATCGCCACCGTGGCGATGCTCAAGCGCGCCGGCGCACGGCGGATCAAGGGGATTTTCCTGGTCGCCGCGCCGGAAGGCTTGCGGGCACTGGAAGCGGCGCATCCGGACGTCGAGGTGTATACCGCGGCGATCGACGAGCGCCTCAACGAGAAGGGCTACATCCTGCCGGGCCTGGGGGATGCAGGCGACCGGATCTTCGGCACGCGCCTTTAATTGGTTTTCGGCGCGGCTGGCGGCGTCAGCGATTGCAGCGCCGCCGCGACATACACCAGCGGCGCATTCCAATTGATCGCTACCTCATTGCTGGCGTAGCTGCAGGTATCGTCGAGCCAGGACAACGCCGGCAAGTTGCTCGGGTAGCGGACCGCAGCGCACTCCTTGCTGTCCTGCTGGCCCGGGTTCGGCCCGCCGGACAACCATCCCGGCACCGGCGCATCGACCCCATCGGCCTCCGAAGGACGATGGTGGATATGCATCGGCGTGCGCACCCCCTGCCCGGTAACGAACGACACCCCCAGCGGATTGCGCCCGAGCACATAGTCCAGCTGCGACTGCGCCGCATCCAGTTGCTCGCGCCCACCGCCAAGGCGATACCCCTGCAACAGGATCATCGCCTGGTTCAATACATCCGCATTGCTGCCCCAGCGGAAGTCTTCCTTCTGCGTCGCCACGCGCCACGGCGATAGCTGCCACTTTGCCGCCAGTGCCGCGGCTGCCGATCCCATGGCCGCCTTCACCCGCGCACGCGCCGCATCATCGGGCAGGCGCTCGGCGGCGGCGGCCAGCGAAATCCAGCCCAGGCTGCCGACGTTGGCCCATGAAGGCACATCGGGGGTTGCGGCGTAGCGCTCGAAGGTCTGGAAATAGGTCTTCTCGCCGGTGAGCAAAAACAACTCGGCCGCCGCCCAGGCGAATTCGTCGGCGAACTTGTCGTCGTTGTAGCCGCCGGTCTTGACGTCATCCGGCTGCACGTAGGCCACGGCCGGATGCACCAGCGCCCAGCCCCAGGCCGCCTCGGCCGCCTTGCGCATGCGCGCGGACAGGCCCGGGAACTGGGTTTGGTAGGGCGCATACACGCGACTGGCCTTGGCCATCAACGCGGCGAAATCCAGCGTGGCCGCAGTGCCTTTGCCGATCATGTAGCGGCGCGCGGTGGCCTGCGCCGGCATGACACTGCCGTCGAAACTGAGATTGCTGAGCTTGTGGTAGACCCCGCCATCGCCCGGGTCCTGCATCGCCAGCATCCATTCCAGGTTCCACAGCGCCTCGTCGAGGATATCGGGCACCGCGTTGCCGCTTTCCGGAATATTGATGTCGCGGCCGCGGAAGAACGCCGGGTAATGCTCGAACGCAGTGAGCAGCGTCCAGGTGGAGATGCCGGAATTGACCACGTACTTGTTGTAGTCGCCGGCGTCGTACCAGCCCTTCGGCGCGGACACCACCGTGCCGGCCGGGCGACCGGGCGAAGCAGCCGAAGGATGGATTTCGACCTCGGTGTCGGGATGTCCTGCGGCGCGCGCGTAGGGGCCGGCATGCGCGGCGTCGAGCGCGAAGCTGGCGCGGTTGTAGTAGTAGGCCTTGAGCGCGGCGTCGGCCAGGCCGGCGTAGGCGCCGGGGTCGATGTTGAAAGGATCGGAGGCTGGCAGGCCGCGTACTTGCAGGCGGTAGCGACCCGGAGCGACGAGCGCGCTGAAATCGGCGACCGCCGCACTGCGGCCCGCTGGTTCCCAGGTTGCCGGCGCGCTCGTTTGACCGCGCGCCACCACGCGGCCGTTGTCTGCACGCACGACGCTAAAGGTGGAAGGGGCGTCATCGCCCTCGACGATCGCCAGCTTGCGCGCGCCGGGCGCGAAACCGAGCTGGTCCAGACGGATGGCCGCCGGTGCGGCGAGGGCTTGGCCGGCGGCGGCGAGCAGGCAGCAGGCGACAGCGGTGCGGCGGGAGATTGTGGACATTGGCGAAAGGCGACCGGAGAAACCTGATCCTGCCCGGAGGTGGCCGGCGGTTGCAACCGGTCCACTTCGCTCGTCGCGGCTGCCATCCGACAGCCCGCGACGCCAATCGTCACGCCAGCAACGGCGTGAACAACGTCCGCGCGCGCAGCTCGGCCACTTCGTGCGTGGTGCCAAAGCGCCCACGCTCGTCGCGCACTACCTGCGCCAGGGCGCATTGCGGGTCGTGGGTAAAGAACAGGTGCACGTTGCGCGCGAGCTTGTCTTCGAGGAAGGCACGCTTCTCGTCGATCAGCAATTCGGCGTTGCGGTCGTAGCCCATGGTGATCGGCACGTGCACCCAGGAGCGGCCGGGGATCAGGTCGGCGCAGAACGCCACCCCGCCATGCGCGGCGCCATCGCCCCGCTCCGGCCCGACGATCTCGGCCAGCATCAGGCCCGGCGTATGGCCGTCGCTGAAACTGAAGCGCACCGATTCGCCCAGCGCGCGCGAATGGGGCCCATCGACGATCTCCAGGCGGCTGCTGCGCTCGAGCAATCCTGGCAGTTCGGCAATGAAGCTGGCACGGTCGCGCGGATGCGGCTGCAGTGCCCGCCGCCAATGCGCGGCGCCGACCAGGAAGGTCGCGTTCGGGAACAGCAGTTCGGGTTCCCGGCCTTCGCTCCACGGTGCCAGCAAGCCGCCGGCATGGTCGAAATGGAGGTGGCTGAGCACCACCACGTCGATGTCTTCGTGTTCGAAGCCGGCCTCGCGCAGCGAATCGATCAATACGTGCCGCGCTTCCTGCACGCCATAGCGCTCGCGCAGTTTCGGTTCGAAGAACGCGCCGATGCCGGTTTCGAACAGCACCGTCTTGCCGCCCAGCGGGCTGGCCAGCAGCGCGCGACAGGCCAGCTCGATCCGATTGTGTTCGTCCGGCGGCGCCCATTGCGACCACATTGCGCGCGGCGCATTGCCGAACATCGCCCCGCCATCGAGCTTCTGGCTGTTGCCGCGAATCGACCACAATTTCATCGCTGCCTCCGTTGCCGCCACCACGCTCAGCGCGTGGTCGCCGCCTGCACCTGCGCGCTGCCGACCGGGTTGCGTGGATCGCTGCCGCCCCGCAGGACATTGCCGCGCAGGTCCCACTCCACGGTCTGCATGTTGCCCCAGACGTGGCTGGAACCGCGTCCGCCGGCGGCGCTGTCGCCGGGTACATCGACGTTGTGGCCCAGCTTGCGCAGGCCGGCCACGACTTCCGGGGTGAACGCGCCGCTTTCGGCTTCGATCCGGTCCGGCAGCCACTGGTGGTGATAGCGCGGTAGCGCGGCAACCTGTTGCGCCTCCAACCCGGCGTCGTAGCCGAGGATGCCCAGCAGCACCATGGTGATGATGCGACTGCCACCCGGCGTACCGAGCACCACTACGCGCTGCGGCGACTCCATGAAGGTCGGTGTCATCGAGCTGAGCATGCGCTTGCCCGGCTTGGGCGCATTGGCCTCGTAGCCCATCACGCCGAAGGCGTTCGGGGTACCGGGCTTGAGCGCGAAGTCGTCCATCTCATCGTTGAGCAGCACGCCGGTGCCCGAGGGAATCAGGCCCGAGCCGTACAGCAGGTTCACCGTCTGGGTGGCGCCGACGCGATTGCCCTCGGCATCGATGATGGAGAAATGCGTGGTCTCGTCGTCTTCCAGCGGCGTCGGGTTGCCTGACAGCAGATCGCTGGGCGTGGCCTTGGCCGGGTTGATGGTGGCGCGCAAGCCCATTGCATAGTCCGCGCTGGTGAGCACGCGCTGCGGGATGCTGACGAAATCCGGGTCGCCGAGGAAGAAGGTGCGGTCGCGGAAGGCGCGGCGCATCGCCTCGACCACCAGGTGGGTGCGCTGGACCTGGTCGAGCTTGGCCAAGTCCCAGCCTTCGAGAATCTGCAGCATCTCGGCCAGCGCGATACCGCCGGAAGACGGTGGCGGCGCGGTGGTGATCTTCCAGTCGCGATACTGGAAGGTGATCGGCGCGCGCTCCTTGACCCGGTACGCCGCCAGTTCCTGCGCGGTCCAGCGGCCGCCGGCCTGCTTCACGCCTGCCAGCAGCTTGTTGGCGGTCTCGCCGCGGTAGAAGCCATCGAAGCCGTGTTCTCCTAGCAGCGACAGGGTGTGCGCCAGCTCCGGTTGCTTGAATACATCGCCGGTGGCGATCGGCCGGCCACCGCGCAGGTAGACCTCGCGCGTCCCGGGATAGCGCTCCATCACTTCGCGCCGGGAGGCATAGCCGCGAGCCATGCGCTCATACACCGGGAAGCCTTCGCTGGCGATCTTGATCGCCGGCGCCAGCGACTGCTTCAACGGCAAGCGGCCGTGCTTGCCCGCCAGCTCCACCAACGCGGCCGGCAAACCCGGAATGCCGGCCGACCACGGGCCGTTCTCGGCACGATCGCTGTCCAGCTCGCCCTGCTTGTCGAGGTACTGCGCCGGGGTGGCCGACTCGGGCGCGTATTCGCGCGCGTCGAGCATTACGTCCTTGCCGGTGCGGGCATCGTGCAGCAGGAAGAAACCGCCACCGCCCAGGCCCGAACTGATCGGCTCGACCACCGCCAGGGTCGAGGACACCGCCACCGCGGCATCGAAGGCGTTGCCGCCCTCGCCCAGGATCTGCAGGCCGGCGTCGGTAGCCAGGCGATGGCCGCTGGCGACCGCTACGCCGGGCGGATGCGCGGGCGCGGCGCTGGGCGCCGGTTTGGATGTGGGCCTGGCCGGCTCGGCGGCGACCAGCGGCGTGGCGACGAACAGGGCCAGCAGGCCCAGCAGCACGGGGCGGGCGAAGGGCTTCATGGGCGCGGCGGCTCCTCTTCGTACAACTCGGGATGATCGTGTTGCAACTGGCGCAGCTTGGCCAGCAGCTGATCATGCGTTTCGGGGATTTCGGGGTCCGGGTCGATGCACTCAACCGGGCAGACGACCACGCATTGGGGTTCGTCGAAATGACCGACGCACTCGGTGCAGCGCGCCGGATCGATCACGTAGATGGTCTCGCCCATGGAGATGGCGCGGTTCGGGCAGGCCGGCTCGCAGACATCGCAGTTGACGCACAGCGCGTTGATCTTCAGCGACATGGCGACATCGCGGCGGTATTGCGCGCGCGGCTCGGCTGGGCGGCGCTGGCGCGGGCCAGGCCGGAGGAACGGTGGCTGGTCGCGCGGGAGGCGATCGCCGATGGGGAAGGCGGATGCAGCAATGTGGTTCCGGCAAAGGGACCGGGCGCAGGCTGCGCCCGGTCCGGGGGCATTACTTGGCTTCGACGAAGATGTACTCGGCGCCGGTCGGCTGGATGACGGTCTGCACGCGGGCGTTGTCGGCGGCATCGCCGATGTACACCACGCGCACGCCCTTCATCGAGTCGGCCTGCACGTCCTTGAACACCACGCCGATCATGTCGGCCATCTTGGCCGAGGCCGACGAACCGAAGGCAATCATGTTGCCCGGGCTGACGCCACGGCTGATGGTGGTGGTGGCGCTCTCAACCTGGCGGTCGTACTTGGCCTGGAACTCCGGGTCGGATTCCGGCGGCAGGTAGTACAGGAACGGATTGTTGGTCACGTTGCCCATGTTCTGGATCGCGACCGCCTGCAGGTACTGCTTCCAGCCCGCGTCGTCGTCCTTGGCCGGGGCGGTCAGCGCCGGCGCAGCGTCGGCCACCGGCTTGGCCTCTTCCTTCTTGCAGGCGGTGAACGCCAGCGCGGCGACCGAGGCGATGAGCAAAGCACGCATGAAATTCTTCATCTGGGTGTTCCTCCCTGTTGTTGCTGTTTTGTTATGGGTGTGACGGGTGAAGGATTCAGGCCTGGGCGCGGGCTTCGCGCACCTGGCGCAACGCCTCGACGACCGAGGCCGGCACGAAGCCGGAGACATCGCCGCCCAGGCGGGCGATCTCGCGCACCAGCGAGGACGAAATGAAGCTGTACTGCTCGGCCGGGGTCAGGAACAGCGTCTCGACCTCCGGGATCAGATGGCGGTTCATGCTCGCCATCTGGAACTCGTATTCGAAATCCGACACCGCGCGCAGGCCGCGCAGCAACACGCCGGCGCCGATGTCGCGGACGAAATGCGCCAGCAGCGTGTTGAAGCCGCGCACTTCGATGTTGTCGTGCCCGCCGAGCGCTTCGCGCGCCAGTTCTACGCGGCGTTCGAGCGAGAGGGCCGGGCCCTTGGTCGGACTGTAGGCGACGCCCACCACGACCTTGTCGAACAACGGCGCGGCGCGGGCAACGAGGTCGATATGGCCGTTGGTGATCGGGTCGAAAGTACCCGGGTAGACGGCGATTCGGCGATTGGCCACGGTCATGCTGGGTTACCGCGTGAAGGTGAGGTCAGTGTAACAGTGGCCCGCCGGTACAGCGCATAGCGCACCTCGCGGGTGGCACCTTCGCGGTGGAGCAGCCATTCGGGCGGCAGCGCCGGCGCGGACTGCTGCGGCGCCTCGACGTATAGCCAGGCGTCCTCGGCCAGGTGCACCGGCAGCGCCGCAAGCACCTGATTCCAAAGGCCGGCGGCAAAGGGCGGATCGACAAAGGCGATATCGAAGCGGGCCGCCGGTACTTGCGCAAGCCAGCGCAGGGCGTCTTCCTGCTGCACTTGCACCTGCCCTTCGGCACCGAGCTTGGCGACCTGCTCGCGCAGCCGCGCGGCCATGCCGGGATCACGTTCCACCAGGCAGGCCGAGACAGCTCCGCGCGAGACCGCCTCCAGGCCAAGGGCGCCGCTGCCGGCGAACAGATCCAGCACCCGAGCGCCCGGCAGGCGCGGCATCAGCCAATTGAACAAGGTCTCGCGGACCCGGTCGCTGGTCGGCCGCAGGCCCTCCAGGTCGGGCACCGCCAGGCGTGTATTGCGCCAGCGCCCGCCGATGATCCGCACCTGGCCTTCGCCTCGCCCACGCGCGCTCATCGGCGCCACCCTGACGGTGGCAAAGGTGAGGCTGGAAAGATCGGCAAGGTCGGCGGCGGGCGGGTCATGTGGCGGCGAATGATAGACCAGCGCCTTGAAAAGCGCCGGGGCACCCCACACACGGGGGACAACGCCGCGTTCGCGGCAAGGCCACTCTGGAGAATTTCCCGCATGACCGTAGAAACCCAAACGCAGACCCTGGGCTTCCAGACCGAGGTCAAGCAGCTGCTGCAGCTGATGATCCATTCCTTGTATTCCAACAAGGAGATCTTCCTGCGCGAGCTGGTGTCCAACGCCGCCGACGCCGCCGACAAGCTGCGCTTCGAGTCGCTGGTGCGGCCCGACCTGCTGGAAGGCAACGGCGAGTTGCGCATCCGCATCGACTACGACGCCGCCGCGCGCACCGTCAGCATCGAGGACAACGGCATCGGCATGAGTCGCGAGGAGGCCGTGGCCCACCTCGGCACCATCGCCAAGTCCGGTACCGCCGACTTCCTGTCGCACCTCAGCGGCGACCAGAAGAAGGATGCGCACCTGATCGGCCAGTTCGGCGTCGGTTTCTACAGCGCTTTCATCGTCGCCGACCAGGTCGACGTCTACAGCCGCCGCGCCGGCCTTGCGCCGAGCGAGGGCGTGCATTGGTCCTCGCGCGGCGAAGGCGAATTCAACGTCGCCACGATCGAGCGGCCCGAGCGCGGCACCCGCATCGTGCTGCACCTGAAGGATGGCGAGGAGGGCTTTGCCGACGGCTGGCGCCTGCGTTCGATCATCAAGAAGTATTCGGACCACATCGCCCTGCCGATCGAGCTGCGCAAGGAGGCTGGCGACGAGGCCGAAGCAGCCGAGCCACAGTGGGAAGCCGTGAACCGCGCCAGCGCGCTGTGGACGCGCCCGCGCAACGAGATCAAGGACGAGGAATACCAGGAGTTCTACAAGCACATCGCCCACGACCACGCCAATCCGCTGGCCTGGGGCCACAACAAGGTCGAAGGCAAGCTCGAGTACACCTCGCTGCTGTTCGTACCCGGGCGCGCGCCGTACGACCTCTACCATCGCGATGCCGCCAAGGGCCTCAAGCTGTATGTGCAGCGCGTGTTCGTGATGGACCAGGCCGAGCAGTTCCTGCCGCTGTACCTGCGTTTCATCAAGGGCGTGGTCGATTCGGCCGACCTGTCGCTCAACGTCTCGCGCGAAATCCTGCAAGCCGGGCCGATGATCGACTCGATGAAGTCGGCACTGACCAAGCGCTCGCTGGACATGCTCGAGAAGCTGGCCAACGACAAGCCGGACGACTACGCCAGCTTCTGGAAGCAGTTTGGCCAGGTGCTGAAGGAAGGCCCGGCCGAGGACTACAACAACCGCGAGAAGATCGCCGGTCTGCTGCGCTTTGCCTCCACCGCCGGCAGCGACGGTGCCCAGGACGTGTCGCTGGCGCAATACGTGGCACGGATGAAGGAAGGCCAGGACAAGCTCTACTACCTCACTGGCGAGACCTACGCGCAGATCAAGGACAGCCCGCACCTGGAGGTGTTCCGCAAGAAGGGCATCGAGGTGCTGCTGCTGACCGACCGCATCGACGAATGGTTGATGGGCTACCTCACCGAGTTCGACGGCAAGTCGTTCGTCGACATCGCCCGCGGCGACCTCGACCTGGGCGCGCTGGACAGCGCCGAGGACAAGCAGGCGCAGGAACAGGTCGCGCAGGAAAAGCAGGCGCTGGTGGCGCGGCTGAAGACCGCGCTGGGCGATGAAGTGGCCGAGGTGCGGGTATCGCAGCGGTTGACCGATTCCCCGGCGATCCTAGCTATCGGCCGCGATGATCTCGGTCTGCAGATGCGGCAGATCCTGGAGGCCAGCGGACAGAAACTGCCCGAGGCCAAGCCGGTATTCGAGTTCAATCCAGCGCATCCGCTGATTGAACGGCTGGATGCCGAAGCCGACGAGGGCCGCTTTGGCGAACTGGCGCGGGTGCTTTTCGACCAGGCCGCGCTGGCGGCGGGCGACACCCTGAAGGATCCGGCCGGTTACGTGCGGCGGCTTAACAAGCTGTTGTTGGAGTTGGCGGGGAGTTGAGTCCGCGCGTCGGGGCTGAAGCCGCTTTTAGGAGCAGCTTCAGCCGCGACCGGAAACTGTCGGCTGCTGTGGGCCTGTCGCCAGCTGGCACTCTCGGGGCTTAAGCCCCTCCTACAAGTGCAGTCGCTGACACTTCAGGCCGTCACATCCAGCAGGAACCCCAGGGTTTCATCACTGGCCCGCAACATCCGCGCGTTGGCATCGAAACCGAGCGCGGCCGAGCGCGCCTCGACCAGATCGCCTACCGGCGCGGAAGCATCCGGCGCGGCCGCCACTACCGTGGCGCCGACGCCGCCCTCGGCCTGGGCAGTGGCACTGACACCCAGCCGCTGCACACCGTCCACCGGCAAGCGCGCCACGTTCGACGCCGCCGCATCCAGCCGCAGCAACGCCACGCGCATGCCCGAGGCCGAGATTCCGAAGCTATCCATCCTCAAATCCCCATGGCCGCCGATCGACAGCCCTGCCTGAGCGTTAGCGGCCGCCCATCGCCGCACTTGAGTGCACGCGGGCCTCGCAGGCCCGGGTGTTAGCATAGTCCCCTGCCCCAAAGCTGCCGCCAATGCTCAATATTTTCCGCCGCAAGAAGCCCCAGGACACCGCACCGGACGCGCCGCAAACCCACCATTACACGGCCGAGGAAATGGCCGCGGCGTTCCCGCAGGCCCCGTCCAAGGCGAGCGAATCGGTGACGTTCGAGGAGCTGGCAGAGGCGTTGCCGCAGGAAGTCCCGGCCGCCGAGCGCAGCGAGCAGGTTGCCGAGGAAGCGGCCGCCTATGTCGTGGCCGCCGAGCCCTCCGCAGCGGTCCTGACCTCGGTCGTCGCCCCGGCCGCGCCGCCGGCCCCTGTCGCCGCGCCCATCCCAGCCCCCGCCCCGGTCGCAGGCAATGCCGACGACATGACCGACCTCGGCGCGCATGCCGCGGTGCCGGCTGCGGCCGGCAAGTCCGGCTGGCGCGACCGCCTGCGCAACAGCACCTTTGCGCGCAGCTTCGGCGGCCTGTTCTCGCGCAACCCGCGCCTGGACGACGACCTGCTCGACGAGATCGAGACCGCGCTGATTACCGCCGATGTCGGCGTGCCGGCCACCACTGCGCTGATCGAGGGCCTGCGCAAGCGCATGAAGGCGCGCGAATTTACCGATGCCTCGGCGCTGCTGGCCGCGCTACGCGCCGACCTGATCGCGATCCTGCGGCCGGTCTCGCAGCCGTTGGTGATCGATCGCAACGCCAAGCCCTTCGTCGTCCTCACCGTCGGCGTCAACGGCGTCGGCAAGACCACCACGATCGGCAAACTCGCCAAGCGCTTCAAGGACGAAGGCCATGGCCTGATGCTGGCCGCCGGCGACACCTTCCGCGCCGCCGCCGTGGCCCAGCTGCAGGCCTGGGGCCAGCGCAACGGCGTGACCGTGATCGCCCAGGGCCAGAACGCCGATGCCGCGTCTGTCGCGTTCGATGCCCTGCAAGCCGGCAAGGCTCGCGGCACCGACGTGCTGATCGCCGACACCGCCGGCCGCCTGCACACCCAGACCGGCCTGATGAACGAGCTCGGCAAGATTCGCCGCGTGCTCGGCAAGATCGACCCCACCGCCCCGCACGAGGTGCTGATGGTGATCGACGGCACCACCGGTCAGAACGCCTTGTCGCAGCTGCGCCAGTTCCATGCCGCGGTTGGCGTCACCGGGCTGGTGGTGACCAAGCTCGACGGCACCGCCAAGGGCGGCGTGGTGTTCGCGCTGGCGCGCGAGTTCGGCATTCCGATTCGTTTTGCCGGCATCGGCGAGCGGCCGGAGGACTTGCGCGTGTTCGATCCCGAAGCGTTCGTCGATGCGCTGCTACCCGAGGCGCTGGGCGGCTGACGCTGCCCATGGCAACAAGCAGCTTCAGCGACCGCCTGCTGGCCTGGTTCGATAACCACGGCCGCCACGACCTGCCCTGGCAGCACCCGCGCACGCCGTACCGCGTATGGCTGTCGGAAATCATGCTGCAGCAGACCCAGGTCGCCACGGTCATCCCCTACTTCGAGCGCTTCCTGCACGCGTTCCCGAGCCTGCCGGCGCTCGCCGCTGCCGACGAGGACGCGGTGATGGCGCAGTGGGCGGGCCTGGGCTACTACGCCCGCGCGCGCAACCTGCACGCCGCCGCCAAGCGCTGTGTCGAACTGCACGGCGGCGAGCTGCCGCGCGACTTCGATGCGCTGCATGCCCTGCCCGGCATCGGCCGTAGCACCGCCGGCGCGATCTTGAGCCAGGCCTGGAACGACCGCTTCCCGATCCTGGACGGCAACGTCAAGCGGGTGCTGGCGCGCTTCCATGGCGTGCATGGCTTTCCCGGCCTGCCGGCGGTGGAGAAGCAACTGTGGGCACTGGCCCAGGCGCATGTGGACAGCGTCCCGGCCGACCGCCTGGCCGACTACACCCAGGCACAGATGGATTTCGGCGCCACCCTGTGTACCCGCAGCAAGCCCGCCTGCGCGATCTGCCCGCAACAGGAAGACTGCGTGGCCCGGCGCGAGGGCCTGACCGAAGCCCTGCCCACGCCCAAGCCGGGCAAGACCCTGCCCGAGCGGTCGGCCGTGTTCCTGTTGTTGCGCAACGCACGCGGCGAGCTGCTGCTGCACAAGCGCCCGCCGACCGGCATCTGGGCGTCACTGTGGTCGTTGCCGCAGGCCGACGACCTGACGCAGGCGCGCGCCTGGTTCGAGCAGCACCTGCAGGGCGACTTCGACGCCGCCGAAGCCCTGCCCGACCTGCTGCACGTGTTCACCCATTACCGCCTGCACATGCAGCCCCTGGCGATCGCGCCGGTCGCGGCCGGCGCGGCCCTGGGCGACAATGCCGGCCTGCGCTGGGTTGGGCCCGGCGAACTCGCCACGCTGGGCCTGCCGGCGCCGATCCGCAAACTATTGAGTCCGTGAGCGCCATGTCCCGCACCGTCCTGTGTACCTACCTCAAGCGCGAAGCCCCCGGCCTCGACTTCGTGCCCTACCCCGGCGCCATCGGCCAGCGCGTGTTCGCCGAGATCAGCAAAGAAGCCTGGGCCGCGTGGCTCGCGCACCAGACCATGTTGATCAATGAAAACCGGCTGTCGCCGCGCGACCCCGCGCATCGCGCCTTCCTGGAAGCCGAACTGCAGAAATTCCTGTTCGCCGGCGATGCGGAAAAGCCGGCGGGGTATGTGGCGCCCGAAGCAAGCTGAGGCCAGGTGGCTATTCCCCCTTCCGCGCGCGCTCCTCGGTCTTCGCTTCGCGCAACTGCTGCTCTGAAACCTTCAACGCCTTGACGTCGAGCGGCCGGATCGACTCGATCCGGCACGGCATCCGGATCGTCCGCGGGCCGCCCAGCACGATCACATCGTCGAACTTCGACGACACCCGCCCCATCATGTTGGTGATCGAAATCGCCGGCGCGTAATCGAGGTCGTTGCACGGGCCGGCCAGTTCCAGCAGATAGGCCGTGCCCGGCTTGGTCCACACCGCCAGCGCGGTATTGCCCAGGTTGTTCCAGCCGTTGAGGTTGCCGAAATACTGGAAGTCGCGCACCGGCGCGCCGGCGTGCGCGCGGTACAGCGCCAATCGTTCATCGTCGCTGATGCGGTTGCTGGCGCAGCCGGCCAGACCGGCTGCCAACAGGGCAAGAACCAGGGCTCGCTTCATGTGCCGGACCTCGCGGGGATTGGCGCCCATCTTGCCGCGTCGGCGGGTCGATGGCGCGCCTGGCTAGCTTAGTGTTCAGCCGCCGATGGCGAGGCGGCCGCGGCCAGCGGACGCACATAGGTCAGCAGGCTCACCAGCAGCTTGCCCGGCTCCTCCCACGGCATCATGTGCGCAGAGTGTTCGAACCAGACGCCCTGCTTCATCGGTGCCTGTACCTTCGCCAGCCACTGCTCGGTCGGCTGCGACGGCGTGGTGTAGTCGTGGCGGCCCATGAACATCACCACCGGGATCGGGAAGCGGCGCACGCCGGTGAAGTCCACCGCCAGGAACTCGGGCAACACCCGGCCCAGGGTGAAGACATTGCTGGCATCGACCGCGCAGCGATCGGCATCTTCGTAGTCCGGCGACAGCTTCGGCCCGTTGAAGAAATAGTCCGAGCTCTCGCGATACGCGCTCATGCCGCCATAGAACTGCGCCCACTTGCGTGCACTGACGATGCGGTCACGGGTGATGGGCGTGTTGCCCGGGTATGGCGCGATCGAGGCCAACTCCTTTTCCGCTTCGGCGTTGTGATGTGCCTTGGCCTGCGCCACCGCATAGTCGAAACTGATGCGCTCGTTCTCGCGCACGTTGATCACCTGGCCCACGCCGACGTAGGCATAGAACAGGTCCGGCCGCTTCAACGCAGCGCGCATCGACACGATGGTGCCCCAGCTGTGGCCCATCAGGATCACCTTGGGCTTGTGGTAGCGCTTGCGCACCGCCTCGGCCATGGCGATGGCATCGTCGGCATAGCGCTCGATCTGCAGGGTATCGGCCACCGCCTCCTGCGGATTGATGCGGAAAGTCTTGCCGGCCGCACGCTGGTCATAGGTGACCATGGTGAAGTACTCCTCCAGCGGGCGCTGGAACTGCCACAGCGTCGGCGTCAGCGGCGAGGCCGGGCCGCCGTGCACGAACAGGATCACCGGGTTGTCGCGGTCTTGCCCCCGCGCCGTCACCCACTGCTCGATGCCACCGGCCTTTTCGGCCCAGGACTCCTGCACGCCGTTAGGCGCATTGATCTTGCCCAGGTCGGCGATGATTGCGCGCGACTTGGCGTAAGCCGCCGTATCCGGACACGACTCGGCTGCGTGCAGGGTGCCGCCGCACAGCAGCATCAGAACGCCGACCATCCATTGCTTGCGCATCGCCATCCCCTTTCTTGTGTGTGAGCAGAAAATAGCGGGCGCGAATCGGCAGCGAAATAGGCTGGAGGTCGTGTCCGCGCAGCGGACAGCGCGGACAACGCGGACAAGGCGCCCGCCGGACGGCCGGAAGCGCCGCGCCCAAACGCCGAGTGCCCGGTCCGCCGGCCAACTCTGTGCCGCATGCGGGCCATCGCCGCCCACGTGGCCGGTCTACGAAAGCCACCGCGTTGGCGTGGATGTGAGCGGCAACACGGCCCCGTGGAGGCGGGGCCTGCGCGCCGCACAAGGAGCAAGCGCTCGCCAAGGAGACCCTGCCATGACCCAGTTCCTGATGGTGGCCGTTGTCGGCCTCATGCTGCTGCTGCCGCTATTGCCGGCATCGGCCATCTTCTACCTGCTCAAGACCCGCCAGGAGCGGCTGAAGGACCGAGCCCCGGGCCTGGCGAGCGGCGTGTTCAACGTCCTCGGCTTCAAGATGAGCTTCGAGGCCGCCGGCTCCACCGCGACCTACCTCACCCTGCTGGGCTTCGCCACCTTCCTGTTCCTGCACATGGAAGCGATCGATCGCTCCGAGCGTCACAAGGACAAGCAGGACGCCTGGCTGGTGCAGGTACCGGTGCAGATGAAGGACCACACCGGCAAGGTGATCGAGCCCGGCAGTTACGAGTACACGCAGATCAAGGCATCGGTGACGCCGTATTCGGTGTTGCGTGCGGACAAGTTGTCGCTGTGGGTGACGCGGCAGGACGGCGCGTTCCCGGCGTTGAACCTGGAAATATCCGGCACGCCGCCGAAGGTGGTGGACCTCAACGACCCCGATATCGCCACCCTCAAGGATGGCAACCGCATCGTCGTGAAGACTGCGACGATCAATCTGCTGGCGCCGTATGTTGCGACGGGGAGTGCGTTGTCTGCGGCACCGACGGCTCCGGCTGCGCCGAGCACGGTGGCAGCGGGATCGCTGACCGCGATTGCTACACCGCCGGTTTCGGGACCTTCGCCATGAAGCGGATTTCTCTCGTTGCTATTGCAGGCCTCGCGCTGTGGATGGTCGCGGGGAGCGCCTTCGGCGCGCAGGTGCGTGGCCGGGTGGATTTCCATGGGCCTTCGGGCGTGTTCCCGATGGTCAATGCGCAGGTGACGCTGTGTTCGGCGCCGAATGCGTGCGTGCCCGCGGTGATGACCGGGGCCGATGGGATGTACTACCTGGTGATCGAGCCGGGGAACTACCAGTTGGTGATCAACGGGATGCAGAAGCAGCAGCTTTCGATTCCGCCGGGGGTGCCGTTGTTTGATGTTTCGCCGGTGGTGGGGAATCGGTGAGGTAGTTTTGCAGTTGCAATCCTCGACCTCATGGCTAACCTCGACTCGCACACTGGAGTGCGACCTTCGAGACACGCATGACCAAGGGATTGGCAGTCGCGACCATTATGTTTGTCGCTTGCGCTTATTCGTCCGCGGCAAGCGCCATTCCTGTCCGCTGCGACACCTGCCGGGATGACGGCGCCTTCCGCGAAGAAGCAGTTGCGGCCGGGCCCGGCACTCATCTGGTCTACAACCTGGAAACAGGCGTGGTCCAGCAGTGGTCCGTAGGTGGAGAGAAGGGTGGCAGCAGGCCTGCCATCGGGCGGCCACGCGGCGCCCCCAAGGTCACCGCTCAGACACCGCCGCCGAGAGCCACCATCGAAGCCAGACGAGCCCATGAGCTCTACGTGCAAGGCGGCGGCACGATCCGGCCAATCATCGTCGTGCCCATTTCGCACCTTCCGGTAAACCCCAACATCCAGCACAAGACCGCCTATGACTTCGTCAACGATCGCAACATGCAGGGGCAGGTAGAAACAGCTGCCGGAAGACCAGAAGTGATTTCAGCGATAGCGTCGACCGGCCTCGTCACTGCCCTGGCCGATCTCACAAACCTCGCGAGCAGCTACCTGGGCCTCAAGAACATGGCCTGCCTGCTGCTCAAGGTCGTCTACAAGGATGGCTCGTACACCATCATTCGTGTCGACCTTGACCACGCAAATGGCAGCTACGAGCCGAACAGCGCCAGAACCCAAGGCGGCCAACTCGTCCCGGAAAACATCGACCAAGTCGCCGGTGAGTGGAGCAACTACGCCGGGGAAGACCTCAAACCCATGCTTGAACAAGTCCGTAGGCTTGGCGCTACCGTGACCAGCGTGGGCTCCACCGGCCATGGTCGGATTCAGACGATATCGTGCAGCGGCGCCGGTGCGGGCAAGGTATGCGCGGTGAGATGGGAGACGTATTAAGCCGAAGGCGGTTCTCCCGCCAAGGTGGTGGTTAGCCACTGAAATCCGCTGGGTAACCGTTGACGATAATCTGGGACGCAGGGGCTTCGACCGTCGATTGCGACGGAAGACGGCTGTTCGATATTTGGCCGACGCCGAATCAGCGAGGGCACGCGACCGATAAGGGCCGCGCGCCAATTGGTCATCCCCGGGCAACCGCGGTCATGCCAATCTAGTCCCCGAGTACCTCTTGTGGCGACCAAGCGTGGGCGAAGGCGGTAGCGGTTCGATGCGCGTGAGTACCACCGCGTTGTGCAGGAATTCAACACGCAGATCATCGCCGTCCACGATTCCCATCTGCGCGAGCCAGCCGCCGCGGAGGCGAATCGATGGCACGCAGCGGTCGGAATGAGCGTAGTGGCTCGACCCGACGCGGCAGGTACGTGGGCGACGCGGACGGGAGCGCTTGTAGCCCGTCTGGGCCTTGGCCGCCTCGGCGGCGTTCAGCTCGTCTATTTGCTCCCTGGTGAGCATAGGCGTGAGGGTAGGCTCTACCCACACCAGGTTGCAGTACGGCGCGGGCTCTACGTCTTCTTTCCGCTTGCGCTTGTAGGTGTGATTGCAGGGGATGGGATTTCTATCGGGGGAACGCATGCTGGACCTCCTTGGCCGACGGAAGCCCGTCGCCGGGTTGGCGACGGGTGTCGGGAGGCCGAAAACCACAAACAATTGGTGCGACTTATTCCCCATAAGGGTCTTGTATTCGTCACCCTCCCGACGCAAGACGCGCGCCGATCGACGCCAATACTTCATGGACGTCGAACCCACACTTCGCGGCGGTGAGCACCGTTGTTTGCGGAGTTTTCGGACTCCTTGGGCACAGGTTGACGCTGTCGACCAAGAGGCTCAATCAGGAAAGCGCGCGAGTTCATGTACGGGTTCTACCTAGAGGTGAAGGCACACTCGGCGCCGAGCGCTAGCCCCAGTGTTAGTGCTCGCACTTCACAAGCATCCCGGACCGAAAAACCTCGGTAACATCACTCTTCCTCATCTGAAAATACTTACTCCCCAGTCTGGCTGCCCCGGAAGAGTCAACGTACATAACTCTCTCGCCAATCCGAAACATGGCTCGGACATCTCGACCTTCGTAGGACGATGGCACGGCAGGAGGAGCTCTAACGATCAGCTCATCGATGCGTGCCCGCTCGACCCTGTATTCGCAGGCATAGGAGGCGATCTGCGCTTCGGGAATTCCCGTCATTCTTGATATCCCAAAGTCCAAGTAGTAGGCGACCACCCTATCGTCCGCACGCACAGGCGCAAGGCAAATCAATAGCAACACCCCTGCGAAAAAATTGGCCCTTAAAAAACTGGAGACGATCATTTCAGCGGAACCCAGATCACTTCGGGAACGAAATAATCAGTTCGTTGTGGATAGCCCAGATCGAGCCTCATCGGATTCTCATTCCTTATCACGTTGCTCATTGAGCCAGGCCCGTCGTCTTGCTCACCATTGGCATGACCAAGCTCATGACCCAGAACGACTGCGAGCGGAGCCACCTGCATCCCAGCAGCCGTCGGCAACATTAGGCCATTATAGGGGTCCATATAGACAACCTCCTGTCTTCCGCGGCACTTCGGGTCAACCGCCCCTCGGGGACAATAGAATGCGTCATGATGGACTGGACGAATCTCATAAGTTTCGCAGGCAGCTTCGAGTTTCCGATTGATCTCCCTTCCCCGCCTGGATTGGTTCATCCTTGCATATGCATTCATCAGGATTCTTGCTGCCAATGGGTCCGACGTCACCACTTTCACCCTAAGCCCATCGACATCAGTCTTGAGAAGCGGATTTGAGTTCACGTATGAGTACAGCGAAGCACTTCCACCCCAAAATCCAAGCGGATCGGCCTCCAAGAATCTTCCCGTTGACGGTTCGTAATCGCGAAAGTAGTTCTGAGAAAACACGCCACTCTCATCGCGACGTTGCCCGGGAAACCGCATCCCCAGAGTCAACGCCCCGGCTGGCGGACTATTTCCGAAGGACTCCCCATGAATATCCCAGCTCCATTCGACCTCATCGTACTCAGCATCAACGGCCAGCCGCACCGTTCCAATTTGATCCGACTCAAGATATTGAGTACCGTTGTCAAGTAAACCAACAGGAAGCTCATCCATCCAAACAATCTGTTGTGAACCCCCCTCATCATCAAAAGCGCCAAGCCACTGCCCTGGCGAAGAGTACAGCGACACGGCACTAACGACACCCGTCGCTCTACTCGTCTGCTCGCCAATACCGTTGTACTTGTAGTAGAGGGGGGTAATCGCTTCACCTCTGACCTCTACCATTCGTCCGCCATCGTCGTATATAAACTTCAGACTGTTGTGGCCAATGCTAGTTGTATTTCCCATCTCATCGTAGCTCCGCGGGACGTATGCGACAGATAAAAGCCGATGGCTATCTGCCGGATATGCATACGCAGCCGTGCCGGTCGCGTTGGTAAAACTAACTCTATCTCCTGTTGCATCGTAGTTATACTGATCAATAGTCACCCCGCTCAACGCATCTCTGAAATGAGTCAGCCGCCCTAGCGCGTCGTACTGCAGCTTCGCCTGCTGATCCCCCGAAGCAAGATCAACCAGATCTCCAACCGGGTCATAGCCAAGGCCGATCTTCAGATCCCCCTTGCTGTCCGCAATGCCGATAGGGCGGTAATCCTGATCAAAATTGCGCACCATCGTGCGGCCGTTGCCATAGCGCCACCCCGTACTTGGACCAAACGGTAGGTAGCCCACATCCGTCAGCAGGACCTCTCGGCCCCCCGAAGCTGGTGTAACGCCAATCTCGCTGATGCGCCCTAAGGTATCCCGCACGTAGTCCGCAACCGTTCCATCCGGATAAGTCAACGAAGCCAATCGCCCGCCAGGCGTGTAGCTGTAACGAATCGACAGGCTCACGCCGTTCGTCTGCTGCACCTTACGCACAACCTCGCCGAAGCGGTTGTAGCAATAGTCGGTGCGTCCACTGGCATCGGTCATGTAGCTCAACCGGCCAACCGAAAAGGTCTCGCCGACCGGACACACAGGCGCGATAGTGTCGTAGACGTACCCGATGTCGTTGGTCGAGGTCGGGTACTGAATCGCTGTGACCCGGTTGAGGGCGTCGTAGCTATAGCGCGCCGTGATGCCACGCGCATCGGTACGCGTGGCGACGTTGCCGGCAGCGTCGTAAGTCATCTGCGTGGTGCCGGTGTCGGGACTGACCTGGGCCTCCAAGTCGCCGAAACCGTTGTAGCTATAGGTAGTGGCCAGCCCCTTGGGATCCACGACCTGGGTAACCCGGTCGAGGGCGTCGTAGGACATCTGGGTCTGCGCGGCGATGCCCCCGACATCCTGCACGACCTTGGTCAATCGGCGCAGAGCGTCGTAACTATTCTCAGTGACACGGCCCAGCGCGTCGGTAACGGCGGTGACATGGCCGTTGGCATCATAAGCGCTATCCGTGGGATTGGCTGAGGCATCGGCCACGGTGACGAGCTGCCCCAATGCGTCGAACACGCGGGACATCGATCGGCGCACGGCGCCGGTGGAATCGCGCGTCTCCTCCGCAACGCGATTGCCCGCCGGGTCAAGGGTGTAGACGATCGCGTTGCCGGCGCCGTCTTCGATCCGGGTCAGGCGGTGCGCTGCGTCATAGAACAACAGCGTCTTGACTCCATCGGGATCGGTTGACTGCTTAAGGAGGCCGGTGGGCCAGTATTCGAAGGTCGTAACGCGATCGCTGGCGGTAGTGTCGCCGTGGATGCGGATGGAGGTTAGCCAACCACGAGGGTGATAGGTGTAGTCGGTTTGCTGGTTGTTGGCGTCGAGGATGGAGGTTGGACGGCCTGCGCCGTCGTAGGAGAATACGTCACTGGAATGACCGAGAGCATCTGTGGTCGCCTGCAGGTCCCCCTTGCGATACAGGCAAGATGCTGGCTGTGTGTTGCACCTAGAACTGTCAGTCAGAAAGTAAGTGAACCTCGTAGAGTCTTGATCTCCGGAGAGCGGCCCGTCCAAAGCCAACAGTAAACCAATGTTCGGGCAAGTCGCTCCGTCCACATCAGACTGTTCGCAATACTTGAATCTCCACTCTCGTGCCAAGCCGGAAATGTGATCTTCACTCACGACTCTCAGCGGCTGGCCACGCGCGTTCAACAGATACCGCACGGAAGCGCCCGACGAAACAAGCTTAACGAGCCGATTGGTTGCGCGGCTCCGCCAAGTCTCTGTTACGCGCTGCTCCGCCGTCCCGCTGGCTTCAGTCCTCTGTGTTATCGATACACTTCCCAGATCCGGATCCAATCGATCTTGATAGGAGAACAACTCTACGCTTCCCGATTCATTGGTCCGCGACAACAACCTTCTACGGAAATCTGAAGCGTAAGATGCATAGCTACTCGACTGCACACCACGCGCCGTTGAAACAGCGGAAATCTTTCTGTACGGGGCGACGCCAGTGAGCTCTATTTCCTCGACAGCTCCACTCGCGCTGGTATGCCGCGTTGAGCCATCGGTCAAATACTCGAGCACACCCCTGCCCGCGCCGCCCGCATGCTCAGAAAGAACGGCCAGACCATTCGAGTCATAAGCAAAGCTTGAATACCTAACACCCAGCTCGTCGCCGACACCCGTCAAGGCATCCGCAAATCGATTGTCCTCGTAGTAGTAATGCCTGGACCCGCCATCTCTGTATCTCGCCTCGATCAGCCTCGCCGAAGTATCGTAGAAGTAGCGGACCAGGGCGCCATCTGCGTCGCCAACCGTCGCAATTTCCGATTCGTCGGCGCCACCAGCGTCGTAATAGGTGATATAGAGATATCGACCGGACGAGTGGGTCGCGCGCACTATTCTTTGCTGGCCATCGAATGCGAGCGAAACAACGTCCCCGCTCGATTTCTCTATAACGTGGGCACGCCCATAGGCGTTGAACCGATAGCTGTCACCACCCAATTCGAGCTTGTATTCGCCATTGGAGTAGTTGAGCTTCGCACCGGACCCGTCGATCGCCTCCCCACTCTGGAAGACAATCAAAGATCCATCCGGGTAGACAACAGCGCTCGTCCCACTGCCCTGAACAACACGCACATTGAGATTGTGCGTCCAGTGTCCGCCAAACGCGCCTGGTGCCCGAAAGGAGGAATTGTAAGTCCGATAGAAATCCATCCAGGGCAATACTGAATCGACCTCCTTTTGCACTTTGTTACCCGTGACTACACTGATCGGATTATCGCGCAGGTCACACTTCGAACAAGAAAGAGGCGCAGAAAACAGAGTCACGATGCCGTCCCTTACGCAACGCGTCCCACTCGCCCCAAGGTATTGAGGGCAGGCCACCAGCCTCCTCCTCCACTGTTGCACTGGCCAATGCGTAGAGCAGCTGACATCACTCGCAACCATATCGAAAATTCGAGACTCGGTTGACGAAACGCCGATGGAATTTCCTTGGCTCTGCCATTCCTGGGTTGGCGTCAACGATGTGAAGCGGCAGCCCGGATATGTCGAATTGTAGGCCGCCAAGGTTGCTGCATTGGCTTGCTCTTCAGATCCCACGCCTGGCGCTTCTGCACCATAGCCGGTGTAAGACCATAGACCTACGTCGGGCTGGCGTGGCCTTGCCTTGTAGACATAGCGCGTGGTGAGACCGTCTTGATAGATGTACTGCAGCTCTTCCGCATACGCGTAGACCTCGCCCTGGGCCCGCACAGCAGACAATGCAGAGCTCTCGCTTGGAAAGGTCCCAGGAACGACGCTTGTCGTCCATGACTGAGGTGAAGCAGCAATGGCGTTGGCCACAAGGAGCAGGGAAGTCGACGCAGCCAGAAGCGCTGTACGTAAGCGCCAGGTGAAGCGCGAGGCTTGGGCCTCTCGGAGTACTTCTCCTACGCTCCCCAGTGCGCGCTCGACAAGCCGCCCGAGATCACCCGGGACTACTCCATTCTTCAGCACAAGACTCTCCATAGTCACTTGATCGGTAAGCCATCCATCCCCGAGCAGATTCTTATACGGCGCGATCCCGGGAACCGTGGATCACCTCACCATTCTTGAGTTTGCGCACGCACGATCAGGTCAGTCCATAAGCAACCACCGACCTTGGAAACGCAAAAAGCCCACACCATTCAGTGCAGGCTTTTCAACTCAAATCCAAACAATGGTGGCCGGGGAGGGAATCGAACCCCCGACACGGGGATTTTCAATCCCCTGCTCTACCAACTGAGCTACCCGGCCATCCGTCGCAAGCAGTGCTGCGTTGCGAGGACGCGCATGATAACG
>Ga0160435_1000185_pt1 | contig 31634 bp, 31 predicted proteins | sample HID1973K_E0MG_FD_108213 | JGI IMG/M metagenome (GOLD analysis project Ga0160435, IMG submission 108213) | Enriched mosquito-associated microbial communities from UW Madison campus, WI, USA - HID1973K_E0 MG | ecosystem: Host-associated > Arthropoda: Insects > Digestive system > Unclassified ...
ACGGAGACGCCGTCCTTGGTGATGGTCGGGGCGCCGAAGCTCTTCTCGAGCACGACGTTGCGGCCCTTCGGACCCAGGGTGGCCTTGACGGCATTGGCGAGCACGTTCACGCCGCGCACCATGCGCGCACGGGCGTCTTCACCGAAACGGATATCTTTGGCAGCCATTAGCTAGTACCTCTGTGATTCGTGGAATTCGGGGGAGTGCGAAGCGTGGCTTAGCCGACGATCGCCAGGATGTCGTCCTCGCGGAGCACCTTGTACTCGACGCCTTCGGACTTGTAGCTGCTGCCGGCGTACTGGCCGTAGATGACCTTGTCGCCCACCTTGACCGCCGGCGCGCGGACGCTGCCGTTGTCCAGGGGCTTGCCGGTGCCGACGGCGACGATCTCGCCCTTGGTCGACTTCTCCTTGGCCGAGTCCGGGATCACGATGCCACCGGCGGAAATTTCGTCGGCTTCGATCGGCTTGACCACGACGCGGTCGTGAAGCGGCTTGATGCTCATAGAAAGACCCTCTTAAGTGATTGATTGGTCTGGGAAAGACGGGCGATGTTAGCACTCGCGCATGACGAGTGCCAACACAGCGCGCGAAAAAACCCGGGGAGCCGGGGACGGGCGAGTTATGGAGCTGCCGGCGCCGCTTTCAAGGGCCGGAGTAGAAATTTTTCCGGTGGCTATACTGGTCCGATGCCTGCCGCCGCCGACCCGGTCCACCTGCTGCTGAGCACCTGCCCCGACGCCGCCAGCGCCGAGGCCATTGCGCATGCGTTGGTCGGAGAAGGCCTGGCAGCCTGCGTTACCCGTCTGCCGGGGGCGCATTCGGTCTACCGCTGGAACGGCGCGCTGGAAACAGCCGCGGAAGTCCAGCTGCTGATCAAGACCCGGGGCAGCCGCCTGGACGCGGCCATCGCCCGCCTGTGCGAGCTGCACCCTTATGAATTGCCGGAAGCGGTCGCGATTGCGGCCAGCGCCGGCCTGCCCGCCTACCTGGATTGGGTACGGGCGCAAACCCCCGAGGATTCCCGATAGATGAAGTGGCTGCACCGCCTGGCCGCGCTCTGTGCGCTGTCGCTTACCTGCCTGCCCGCCCTGGCCTTCACCGAAGCCGACCTGCTGCCGGTCGACCAGGCGTTCGCGCTGAGTGCCCGCGCCGATGATCGCAACGGCATCGAGCTGCAGTGGAAGATCGCCGATGGCTACTACCTGTATCGGCATCGCATCGGCGTGACCCCGGTGGGCGCGGGCTTCAGCCCCGGGCCGCTGACCTTGCCCGAGGGCCACAAGAAGCACGACGAATTCTTCGGCAACGTCGAAACCTATCGCGGCCAGCTGCGTGCGGTGCTGGCCGGCCAGGCCGACCCGGCCGTGCGCAGCGTGACCCTGGAAGTGCGCTACCAGGGCTGTGCCGATGCCGGCGTGTGCTACCCGCCGCAGAAGCGACGCATCGAGGTGAAGTTGCCGCCGGCCGCGGCCAACCCGCCTGCCACCGCGGCGGGCCTGCCGCCCAGCTCGGCACTGCCTGGCGCCGGCCCCGGCCTGGCCGGGGTGCCGGGCAATGGCATGGACGCCTTGCCGCTGCCGGCCGAACAGGCCTTCGCCTTCGAGGCGATCGTTGGCGACGGCAACACCTTGTTGCTGCGCCTGACCCCGGCCCCGGGTTACTACCTGTATCGCGACCGCACCTCGCTGGCGCTGGAAGGCAGCAAGCAGATCGATACCGGCGTGCCGCGCTGGCCGGCCGGGCGCTCGCATCACGATGAGCATTTCGGCGACGTGGTGGTGTACTTCGACCAGGCCGAAGTGACCTTGCCGCTGCTACGCCGCACGACCGAGCCGGCCGATATCACGTTGGTGGCAACCTTCCAGGGCTGCCAGACCGACGGCATCTGCTACCCGCCGATGACCCGCCGGGTGAAGCTGGCCCTGCCGGCAGGGAAAGTGACCCCGCCCGAGCAGGCCAGCGCCGCGCCGCTGCCGATCCAGCCGCTGCCCGCGAACGCGCGGCCGAAGCCGGCCGAGCCCGCCGCCCATTTCCCCGACGCCTCGGCCGAGAACGACAACCGCACCGCGCCGCCGTCGCAGCGGCAAAACCTGCTGTGGGTGTTGCTGGCGGCACTGGCCGGCGGCCTGGTGTTGAACCTGATGCCCTGCGTGCTGCCGATCCTGTCGCTCAAGGTGCTGGGACTGGCGCACAGCGGCGAGAGCCGCGCGCGCGCCCGCAGCCATGCGCTGTGGTATTCGCTCGGCGTGCTGCTGTCATTCTCGGCCATCGGCGCGCTGGTGATCGGCCTGCGCGCGGCCGGGCAGGCGGCGGGCTGGGGTTTCCAGCTGCAGCAGCCGTGGTTCGTGGCGATGCTGGCGTACCTGATGTTCGCGATCGGCCTGAGCCTGTCGGGGCTGTTCACCCTGGGCGGCGGCGGCGGCGTCGGCCAGTCGCTGGCCTCGCGCAGTGGGCCGGTCGGCGACTTCTTTACCGGCGTGCTGGCGTGCGTGGTGGCCAGCCCGTGCATTGCGCCGTTCATGGGCACTGCCCTGGCCTACGCCTTCGCCGCGCCGGCGCTGGCGGCGATGTTGGTGTTCGTGGTGCTGGGCCTGGGCCTGGCGCTGCCGTTCCTGCTGATCGGCTTCGTGCCCTCGCTGGCCCGGCGCCTGCCGTCGCCCGGCCCGTGGATGGAGACACTCAAGCAGGTGCTGGCCTTCCCCATGTACCTGACGGCGATCTGGCTGTTGTGGGTGCTGGGCAAGCAGCGTGGCGTCGATGCCCTGGCGCTGGTGCTGGTGGGCGCAACGGTGCTGGCGCTCGGCCTGTGGTGGTTCGAACGCAGCCGGTGGCGTAGCCATCGGCTCGGCCTGACACTGTCCGGCGCGATGCTGCTATTGGCCTTGCTGCCGGTCTGGGGCGTGACCCGGATCGCGCCGCCGCGGCCGGCCGCGGCCGAAGCCGGCCAGGTCACCTATTCGCCGCAGTTGCTCGACCGCTTGCGCGCGGACAATCGCGTGGTGTTCGTCAACATGACCGCCGACTGGTGCGTGACCTGCAAGGCCAACGAGCGCCATGTGCTCGGCAGCGACGAGTTCCGCGACACCCTGCGCCGGGTAGATGCGGTGTACATGACCGGCGATTGGACCAACGAGGACCCGGCGATCAGTGCCTTCCTGCGCCAGCACCACGCCGTCGGCGTGCCGCTGTACGTGGTCTATGGGCCGGGCGCGCCGCCGGTGGTGCTGCCGACGGTGCTGACCCAGGCGGTGGTCGAGGATGCGGTGCTGCGGGCAGCGCGGTAGCCGCCAGGCAGCATGCACAAGGGTTTCCAGCAAATTTAAAACACCCGTTTAAAGCACCGGCAACTTCGCCTATCTGGACAGTATCGCCGGCATCGCGCAGACTCGCGGCCTTTCCGGCACCGCTCTTCGCCATGGCCCGATTGCTGTTGCTCCACGGCCCCAACCTCAACCTGCTCGGCAGCCGCGAGCCGGAGGTCTATGGCCGCGACACCCTGGCCGAGATCGACGCCCGCCTGGCCGAGCGCGCCAGCGCCGCCGGCCATGAACTGGTGAGCTTCCAGTCCAACGCCGAGCACGCGCTGGTAGACCGCATCCAGGCCGCGCGCCAGGACGGCACCGCCTTCATCCTGATCAACCCGGCCGCCTTTACCCACACCTCGGTCGCCCTGCGCGACGCGCTGTTGGCGGTGGCCATCCCCTACATCGAGCTGCACCTGTCCAACCCGCACGCGCGCGAACCGTTCCGGCACCACAGCTACCTCAGCGACAAGGCGCTGGGCGTGATCTGCGGCTTCGGGGCGGACAGCTACCGGCTGGCCCTGGACGCTGCCCTGGCCCGCCTCACGGCGGCCTGATCCCTTACTTCGTACCCCGGGCGGCCTGTGCCGCCGTTCCACGTTTACTCAAGAGGCCACTATGGATCTGCGCAAAATCAAGAAGCTGATCGACCTGCTCGAAGAATCCAATCTCGCCGAGATCGAGATCAAGGAGGGCGAGGAAAGCGTGCGCCTGGCGCGCACGCCCAAGGGCAGCTACGCCACCGCGCCGGCACCGATGATGGCCGCCCCCGCGCCGGCCCCGGCGCAGGCCCCGGCCATGCCGATGCATTCGCCCACCGAAGCTTCCACCGGCGGCACCGCCAAGCCGGGCAACGCGTTGCCCGAAGGGCATGTGCTACGCGCGCCGATGGTCGGCACCTTCTATACCTCGCCGTCCCCGGACAAGCCGGCATTCGTCAGCGTCGGCCAGGCGGTCAAGGCCGGCGAGACCCTGGCGATCATCGAGGCGATGAAGATGTTCAACCCGATCGAGGCCGACGTCTCCGGCACGATCGTGGCGATCCTCGGCGAAAGCGGCCAGCCCGTGGAATTCGACCAGCCCCTGTTCGTGATCGGCTGAGGAGCGGCACATGCTCGACAAGGTCGTAATTGCCAACCGTGGCGAAATCGCGCTGCGCATCCTGCGCGCGTGCCACACGCTGGGCATTCGCACGGTCGCGGTGCATTCCACCGTCGACCGCAACCTCAAGCACGTGGCGATGGCCGATGAGTCGGTGTGCATCGGCCCGGCGCCGTCGGCGGAGAGTTACCTCAACATCCCGGCGATCATCGCCGCCGCCGAGGTCACCGACGCCCAGGCGATCCACCCCGGCTACGGCTTCCTCTCGGAGAACGCCAACTTCGCCGAGCGCGTGGAGCAGTCCGGCTTCATCTTCATCGGGCCCAAGGCCGACACCATCCGCCTGATGGGCGACAAGGTCGAGGCGATCCGCGCGATGAAGGCCGCCGGCGTGCCGTGTGTGCCCGGCTCGGGTGGCCCGCTGGGCGATGACATCGTCGCCAACACCAAGGTGGCGCGTGAGATTGGTTTCCCGGTGATCATCAAGGCTGCCGGCGGCGGTGGCGGTCGCGGCATGCGGGTGGTGCACGCCGAGGGCGCGCTGAAGGCGGCCATCGAGACCACCAAGTCGGAAGCCAAGGCGGCTTTCAGCAACGACCAGGTCTACATGGAGAAGTTCCTGGAGAACCCGCGCCACATCGAGATCCAGGTGCTGGCAGATGGCCAGGGCAATGCGATCCACCTGGGCGAACGCGATTGCTCGATGCAGCGCCGCCACCAGAAGGTGGTGGAGGAAGCGCCGGCACCGGGCATTACCGAGGAACTGCGCAACGAGATCGGCAAGGTCTGCGTGGAAGCCTGCCTGCGCATCGGCTACCGCGGTGCGGGTACGTTCGAATTCCTGTTCGAGAACGGCCGCTTCTACTTCATCGAAATGAACACCCGTATCCAGGTGGAACATCCGGTGACCGAACGCATCACCGGCATCGACCTGGTCTGCGAGCAGCTGCGCATCGCCGCCGGGCAGAAGCTGAGCATCAAGCAGAGCGACATCGTGCTGCGTGGCCATGCGATCGAGTGCCGCATCAATGCCGAAGACCCGGAAACCTTCATGCCGCATCCGGGCCTGATCACCGCCTTCCATCCGCCGGGCGGGCCGGGCGTGCGCGTGGATACGCATATCTACAGCGGCTACAAGGTCCCGCCGAACTACGATTCGATGGTCGGCAAGCTGATCGTGCACGGGCCCGACCGCGACACCGCGATCGCGCGCATGCGCGTGGCGTTGAGCGAGATGGTCGTCGATGGCATCAAGACCAATATCCCGCTGCAGCAGCGGATCATGCGCGACAAGGGCTTCCAGGCCGGCGGCCAGAACATCCACTACCTGGAAAAGCGCCTGGCCGAGCGCAAGAACCAGTCAATTGCGCTGGTGTAAGTTGACGCCAATCTTGGGGGCATGAAAAAGGCGGGGAAATCCCGCCTTTTTCTTTGCCCGCGATTGCGCCGGGCCTACTGCGCGCTGGCCGCCTGTTGCGAGCCCGCCTGCAGTGCATTGCCGGTGCTCGAAGTAGGATCGACCACCGTCACCGTTTCGGTGGAACCATCGGGCCACACAATCTGGAACGTCGCACCGGGCGGCAGCGTGGTGAACGGCATGCCGCTCTGCGCACGATAGAGCGCGGCCACCTGCGCTGCGCCTACGCGCCGCACCTGCTCGTCGGATTTGACCGAAGTGAGCCGAACTTGCGACAGCTTCTGGTAGCGACCGTCGGCGGTATCGATCAAGACAATGCCGACAGCGGCAGCCGAATAGGCGACGAAGGCCACCACCCAGAACCAGAAGCGGGCGCCAATCAAGAAGCGGCGGTAATTCATGAGCTCACTCCCGTACCACTGACCAAGGTGTTCACCATTTCGTCCATCTTGTCGGCACTCTGCCGCGGTACCGCGGCGTCTATTACGAAGGAAGGAAAATCCTGACTGGCATCGCTCGAACAGATGCCGCCGTTGGCGCAATAACTGGTCATCAGATTGCTGTCCGCATCGCAGGCCAGGCCGAGGCGACAAGCCGCCAATTGCCAGGCCAGTTGCGCATATTGGTCGCCGGCGACGTAGCCGCGGTAGGCATCATCGCCGCTCGCGGTCGCGCCCATCGCGCCGGACAGCGCCAGGTAGGCCTCCGGGTCGCGCGAGTCGAGCACGCGCTGCACCAGCGCGCGCCGGTACTCGGCGGTGTCCTGCAACGGACGCCCCAGCGAGAGCAGCGCGGCCTCGGCGGCGAGATTGCCGGCCCGTGCGGCATCGGTGCGTTGGCCCAGGATTTTAGCCGCGGTCAGGGCGTCACGCGCGACGAAACCGGTACAGCGTGCCTGCAAGCGTTGGCGGGCCTGGAACATAGCCGACGCACCGCGCAGCGCTTGTCCGGCCAGCGCGGTACTGTCGGCGGCGTAGCCGGCCGGGTCCTGGGCATAGGCTGCGCAGTAATCATAGACACGGCTGAGCATCCAGCCTGCCTCGGCGTCGCCGCCCTCTGCCGCGACGGATAGACGTTGGGCGTAGTGGTACAGGTCGCGCTCGCTGTCGAAGCCGCTGCGGCGGTCCAATGGCAGGCCACGGCCCACCGCCACGTTCTGGTTCTCGCTGCTGCGGTGAACCGGCGCCGGCTGCGGCCTGGTTGCCGGCATGGCGTCGATCTCCGCAGCGGCATGGGTCAGCCCGAAGCCGGCGCCGGTGGGCTGCCAGCCGGCGCGGTGCCACCACACCGCGGCCAGCAGCGCGACGGGCGCTAGCAGCAACAGCAACGGGCGGGCGCGGCTCTGGGGCATGGGATTCCGGGACGGGGGCGAGGCCCGGATGGGCTCGCGCGCGCAAAGTCTAGCGCAAGCGCCTCGGTGCTATCCCGACGGCGTTTGCCGCCACGGTGGTCTACGATGCCCGCCCTGTTGCCCTACCTGCTCCCGGATCCCGCCATGCCGTTCCTCGAACTGACCCTGCGCTGCGCCGAAACCACCCAGCCCCGCTACGAGAACGCGCTGGAGGACGTCGGCGCCCTGGCCGTGACCCTGCTCGACGCCGATGCCGATACCACCGACGAACGCGCGATCCTGGAGCCCGGCGTGGGCCAGACCCCGCTCTGGAACAGCCTGGTGCTGACCGCCCTGTTCCCGGACGACACCGATGCGCTGGCCTTGTTGGCCGCCCTGGAAGCGTTCGACCCCGCACTGGACTGGGCGCAGGTGCAGTTCCGCCAGGTGGCCGACGAGGACTGGGAACGCGCCTGGCTGGACCAGTTCGCGCCGATGCAGTTCGGCGAGCGCACCTTCATCGTGCCCTGGAACCACGAGCTACCCGAGGAGGCCGCCGGTAGCGAAGCGGCGGTCGTACGCCTGGACCCGGGCCTGGCCTTCGGTTCGGGCACCCATCCCACTACCGCGCTATGCCTGCGCTGGCTCGACCGGCTGGCGCGCGATGGCGTACTGCAGGGCGCGCGCGTGCTCGATTTCGGCTGCGGCTCGGGCATCCTCGCCCTGGCCGCGCTCAAGCTCGGCGCCGGCCAGGCGGTGGGCGTGGACAACGACCCGCAAGCGCTGATCGCCACGCACGACAATGCCGATCGCAACGGCGTGGCCGAGCGGCTGGCGGTGTACCTGCCGGACGATGAGCCGGCGGCAACCTATCCGGTGGTGGTGGCGAACATCCTGGCCTCGGCGCTCGATGCGCTGGCGCCGACCCTGGCCGAGCGGGTTGCGGTCGGCGGACGCATTGCGCTGTCGGGCATCCTCCACGGCCAGGAGCCGGAACTGCTGGAACGTTACGCGGCCTGGTTCGATGAGCTGCGGTGTGAGCAGGAAGGCGATTGGATGCGCATCGAAGGCGTACGCCGTAGCTGATCCGCAACGTCAGGCAGGCCGGCGCGGATGCGCGCCGTGCATACGGCGGCCTCGGCGTCGATGGCCCAGACCCAGGGACCGGGCCGCGCGCCCAGCCGGCGCAAGCGGCGCGGCCGCTGCTTGGCCCAACGCCGGGTGCCGATAAGCAGGAACAGCACGCTCGCCAGCAGGCACAGCGCGAGCGTGTCAGCCCAAAGTACGCAAAAGCCCCATGCCAGTGCCCCGCCGAGGCCGCCTCTGCTGGCGCTACCCGCGCGACACCAGCGACCGGGTGCAACAACTGCTTCGGCGCGTCCTTCGAGCCACCACACGCGATAACGGCGGGCACCGGCAATGCGCGGCCCTCGCCCCAGGGTGCGGATTGGTCGCACGGGACTCATCGCTGATGCCCTCTGGACCTGTACTGGAGCTTTCCACCGAGGTCAGAATAGCTGGCATGAATGCGCGCAAAAGGTGTTCGAGCCCGCCATCCCAATGCGAACGCTATATGTGCATTTCGGTGCATGCGTAGAACGGATACGGAGTGAGCAAGCTTTACGAAAGGATTCGCGAGGCCCGGCGGCTTACGGGGCTGACGCAGGAAATGTTGGCCGCGGAGCTGGGTATTTCGCGTAGCGCGGTGGCGCAATGGGAGATGGCCGTGGGCACTGCGCCCTCGGTCGAGAACCTTATCGCCCTGGCGCGGCGCAGTGGGCTGCATTTCGAATACCTGGCCACCGGGCGGGGCGAGGCCTGTCAGGGCCCGCCGCAGTTGATCGTCGAGGAAGAGGCCAGCTATTACCCCCTGAGCGAACAGCAACGCCAATTGCTGGCGGGATTCGAGCAATTGCGGCCGCGCCAGCGCACCGGGCTGCTCGAGCTGATCCATGCGCCGGCGGCACGACGGCGACGCTGACCAAGAGCCACTGGCGCTGGCGGCGCCACCGCCACCGCCACCGCCACCGCGCAGTTGCACAGTACTGCTTTCCTTTTGCTCCATGAAAGCCATGCTTACTTGCGCCGTAGCGATCGGCAAGGGCGAAACGGCAGCGGTTCCGGCCGGCATACTCCGCGTGCTTGAATAGGGTTTCTCTTGTCCTGCGCCGCCACGATGACCGAAACCCCGCCACCGCGACGTGCCTTGGCTACTTTCCTGCGGCGCCCCGCCCGCGACGGCCAGCCGCGCGAGGAAAGCCCAGCGGCAGACGCGCCCGAGGCCGATGCGCCGACGTCCGCGCAATCAACGGCCGAGTCGGCGCCGCAGCCGACCGCAGCGGCCGCCGTGCCGGCAGCTGCCCCAGCCGCAATGTCCGCCCCCGCCGCCGACGACGCGGGCGCCCTGGCTGCGACCGATACCGATACCGGCGCCGACACCTTCGATCCCCCGCCAGCAGCCGACTGGCATGCCGCCGATCTGCCGATCGCCTCGCCCGCAGTTGCCACCAGCGCGCCATCGGTCACCGTGGCCGCACCCACCTTCGCGCGTCCTCGCGTACGTGCTCGCGCGCCGCGCGCTTCGGCCTGGCAGTGGCTTGTGTTGGCCGCGCTTACGCTGTTGCTGGTGTTGCAGATCCTGCTCGCCGACCGCGCGCGGTTGGCGGGCGATGCGCGCTGGCGCCCCCTGTTGTCGACGCTGTGCGGCGCGCTGCATTGCGATTTGCCGGTATGGCACGAGCCGACCGCCTTCACCATGCTCGACCGCGACGTGCGCCCGGCACCGGGCGAGACCGGGGTACTGCGTATCCAGGCCAGCTTCCGTAACGACGCGCGCTGGAATCAGGCGTGGCCGTGGCTGCAACTGTCGCTATCCGATGCCGACGGCCGCGTGATCGGCAGCCGCGTGTTCGCGCCAGCCGAATACCTGGGGCACGCGCCCGGCTCCGAAACCCTGGCGCCCGGGCAGAGCGGCCGCGTCGACTTCCGCGTGCGCGAGCCGGCGGCGGGGACGGCGGCCTTCACTTTCGACTTCCATTGAGGCGCCGCGCGACCATCGCCCTGCCCGGCGCCGGCGGGCGGATGGCAGCGGCCCGACGCACGCGCTAGACTCACTCCCCCTCGCCGGTGGCCTGCCCCGCCGGCTTCTTCATCCAGGGTCTTCCTTGAACGCTGCCACCACCCGTCCCGACGTCAGTCGCGGTGCTCCCAAGTCACCGCTGCGCGAGCATGTCGCCCAGTCCGTGCGCCGCTATCTGCGCGACCTGGACGGCAGCGATGCCGATGACATGTACGAGATCGTGCTGCGCGAGATGGAGATCCCGCTGTTCGTGGAAGTGTTGAACCATTGCGAGGGCAACCAGAGCCGCGCGGCGGCGATGCTCGGCATCCACCGTGCCACCCTGCGCAAGAAGCTCAAGGAATACGGGCTCTCGTAAGCCGCCTTGCGCGCCGCCCGCCGCGGCCGGCGCGTGGATGGTTTCAGCAGACAAGGCCGCCGATGGCAAGCGGGCGAGCCGTTACAATATTGGCCCCGCACCGCTGCCCATCCCCCCATGTCCTCCGATTTCCTGCCCGTCCGCCGGGCCCTGCTTTCCGTTTCCGACAAGACCGGCCTGATCGAACTGGCCCAGGCCCTGGCTGCGCGCGGGGTCACGCTGTTGTCTACCGGCGGCACCGCCAAGGCGATCCGCGACGCCGGCCTGGCAGTGACGGACGTATCGGAAGTGACCGGTTTCCCGGAAATGATGGACGGACGGGTCAAGACCCTGCACCCGCTGGTACACGGCGGCTTGCTCGGGCGCGCCGGCCTCGATGATGCGGTGATGGCCGAGCACGGCATCGCCCCGATCGACCTGCTGGTGCTGAACCTGTATCCGTTCGAGTCGGTCACCGTGAAGCCCGGTTGCACGCTGGCCGAGGCGGTGGAGAACATCGACATCGGCGGCCCGGCCATGCTGCGCTCGGCAGCGAAGAATTTCGCGCGCGTCGCGGTGGCCACCGATCCCTCGCAGTACGCCGGCCTGCTGGCCGAGCTCGACGCCAACGACGGCCAGCTTTCGGCCGCGCAGCGCTTCGCCTTGTCGGTGGCCGCGTTCAACCGCGTGGCGCAGTACGACGCGGCGATCAGCAATTATCTTTCGGCGGTCGGCGACAGTACCCAAGCCGTGCCGCAGCGCGCGGAATACCCGGCGCAGATGAATTCGAACTTCGTCAAGGTGATGGACCTGCGCTACGGCGAGAACCCGCACCAGAGTGGCGCGTTCTACCGTGATCTCTATCCGGTGCCGGGCACGCTGGCCACGTTCCGCCAGTTGCAGGGCAAGGAGCTGAGCTACAACAACCTGGCCGATGCCGATGCGGCGTGGGAATGCGTGCGCCAGTTCGACGCGCCGGCCTGCGTGATCGTCAAGCATGCCAACCCCTGCGGCGTGGCGGTGGGCGTGGCCTGCGGCGATGCCTACGAGCTGGCCTATGCCACCGATCCCACCAGCGCCTTCGGCGGCATCATCGCCTTCAACCGCACACTGGACGCGGCCACCGCCAAGGCCATCCTCGACCGCCAGTTCGTCGAGGTACTGATCGCGCCGGACTACGAGCCGGGTGCGCTCGACTACGCCACCAAGAAGGCCAACGTGCGCGTGCTGCAGATTCCGCACGGCGCGGGCCTCAACAACTACGACAGCAAGCGCATTGGTTCCGGCCTGCTGCTGCAGTCGGCCGACAACCGTGGCATGAGCGCCGACGAGTTGAAGGTGGTCACCCGCATCGCGCCGACCGAAGCCCAGCTGCGCGACCTGCTGTTTGCCTGGCGCGTGGCCAAGTACGTCAAGTCCAACGCGATTGTGTACGCCAAGGACAACCGCACCATTGGCGTGGGCGCCGGGCAGATGAGCCGGGTGTACTCGGCGCGCATCGCCGGCATCAAGGCTGCCGATGCGCACCTGGTGGTGCCCGGCTCGGTGATGGCTTCCGATGCCTTCTTCCCGTTCCGCGACGGTATCGATGCCGCCGCCGAGGCCGGCATCGCCGCGGTGATCCAGCCGGGTGGTTCAATGCGCGACGCCGAGGTGATCGCCGCGGCCGACGAGCACGGCCTGGCGATGGTGTTCACCGGCGTGCGTCATTTCCGTCACTGATCTTGTTTGCAACCGCGAGGTGAGCCATGTGGATACGCGAGGAAACCAGCGCCGACCATGAGGCGATCGCGCGCGTGATCGGCCTGGCGTTCGCCGGTGCGCGCCATGCCGCCGGCAATGAGGCGTCGATCGTGTCGGCGCTGCGTGCGGCCGGCGCGCTCAGCATTTCGCGCGTCGCCGATATCGACGGCCGCATCGCTGGCCATGCCGCGCTGTCGCCGGTCACGCTCGATGACGGCAGCAGCGGCTGGTTCGGGCTGGGCCCGGTCGCGGTCGACCCGGCCGACCAGGGCCACGGCGTCGGCAGTGCCCTGGTGCGGGCGCTGCTGGCCGAACTGCCGGCGCTCGGTGCGCGCGGTTGCGTGGTGCTCGGCGACCCGGGCTGGTATGCGCGCTTCGGTTTCCAGCCGCTGCCGACCCTGCGCTACGGTGGCGCGCCGGCCGAATATTTCCAGGGCTTGCTGGTCGGCGAAGGCGCCGTGCCGCACGCCGAAGTCCACTATCACCCGGCCTTCTCCTCTCCCCTTTCCAACGCGTAGCCGCTGCGGCTGCGCAGGAGTTCTGCCCGCATGAAGATACTCGTCATTGGTTCCGGTGGCCGCGAACACGCGCTGGCGTGGAAAATCGCCCAGTCCGCGCGCGTGGGCGAAGTGCTGGTCGCGCCAGGCAACGCCGGTACCGCTACCGAGGCCAAGTGCCGCAATGTCGCGATCAAGGTCAACGACCTCGATGCGTTGTTGCAGCTGGCCCAGGACGAGGGCGTGGCGCTGACCGTGGTCGGCCCCGAGGTGCCGCTGGTGGCCGGCGTGGTTGATCGCTTCCGCGCCGCCGGCCTGCGCATCTTCGGCCCCACCGCTGCCGCCGCGCAGCTGGAAGGCAGCAAGGCCTACGCGAAGGATTTCCTCGCCCGCCATGGCATCCCCACCGCGTACTACGCCGTGCACCACGACACCGAGGCCGCGCTCGCCTACGTCCGCGAAAAGGGCGCGCCGATCGTCATCAAGGCCGACGGCCTGGCGGCCGGCAAGGGCGTGATCGTGGCCATGACCCTGGCCGAGGCCGAAGCGGCGGTACACGACATGCTCTCGGGCAATGCCTTTGGCGATGCCGGCGCGCGGGTTGTGATCGAGGAGTTCCTCGACGGCGAGGAAGCGAGCTTCATTTCGATGGTCGATGGCGTCAACGCCTTGCCGATGGCCACCAGCCAGGACCACAAGCGCGTGGGCGATGGCGACACCGGTCCCAATACCGGCGGCATGGGCGCCTACTCGCCGGCGCCGGTCGTCACCGCCGAAGTGCATGCGCGGGTGATGCGCGAGGTGGTCGAGCCGACGGTGCGCGGCATGATCGCCGATGGCGTGCCGTTTACCGGCTTTCTCTATGCCGGGCTGATGATCGACGCCAGCGGCGCGCCCAAGGTGATCGAGTTCAACGTGCGCTTCGGCGACCCGGAAACGCAGCCGGTGATGTTGCGCCTGCAGTCGGACCTGGTCGAGCTGGTGGAAGCGGCGATCGACGGGCGCCTGGATACCGTGCAGGCGCAGTGGGATCCGCGGCCGTCGCTGGGCGTGGTGCTGGCATCGCGCCCTTATCCGGAAACGCCGGTGACCGGCGAGATCATCGCCGGGCTGGTGCCGGCGCCGGACGACGCCAAGGTCTTCCATGCCGGCACGGCGCTCGATGCGCAGGGCCATGTGCTCAGCGCCGGCGGCCGCGTACTGTGCGTGGCAGCGCTCGGCGACAGCGTGCGCGATGCCCAGCAACGCGCCTATGCGGCGGTGTCGCGGATCCATTGGCCACATGAGTTCCACCGCAAGGACATCGGCTGGCGCGCGATTGCGCGCGAAGAAGGCCGGTGAGTCATTTCACGGTCGGGGCTGAAGCCCCGACGCTTTTCCGCTTCACGATCACGCAACCGTGGCCATAATGCGCCGGTGAGCAAACCCACGATCGAATCCCGCTTGGGCCGCCTCTGGGCCCACGAAAAGGCCAGCTATGGCCTGCGGGTGCTGATCGCGCTGGGGGTGGCGATGGCCAGCTGCTGGTATGCCGGCCAGCTGGCGGCGCTGCCGGCGATCTTCCTCGGCATCATCGCCAGCGCTATCGCCGAGACCGACGATAACTGGCTGGGCCGAGCCAAGTCGGTGCTGCTGTCGCTGCTGTGTTTCGCCGCCGCTTCGGCCGCAGTGGTGTGGCTGTTTCCGCATCCTTGGGCGTTCGTAACCGCGCTGGCGCTGTCGACCTTCGCGCTGACGCTGCTCGGCGCCCTCGGCGAGCGCTATGCGTCGATCGCCCAGGCCACGGTCGCGCTGTCGATCTACACCATGATCGGGCTGGACCAGCATCACGCCGCCGGTGGCGACCCGGCGCTGGGCTGGCAGGGCAGCGTGCTGTTGCTGGTTGGCGCGGCCTGGTACGGGTTGTTGTCGATCCTGTGGGCGGCGCTGTTCGCCAACCGCCCGGTGCGCGAACGCCTGGCGCAACTGTTCGCGGTGCTGGGCGAATACCTGCGGCGCAAGGCCGATCTGTTCGAACCGGTGCGCGGCGAAGACCTGCATGTGCGCCGCCTCGCCCTGGCCGAGCAGAACGCCAGGGTGGTTGGCGCGCTCAATGCCGCCAAGGGCGCGATCCTCAGCCGCTTCGGCCGCTCGGGCCGGCCGGGCGTGCAATCGGGCCTGTATTTCCGCCTCTATTACCTGGCGCAGGATTTCCACGAGCGTGCCAGCTCCTCGCATTATCCCTACGATGCACTGACCGAAGCGTTCTTCCATAGCGACGTGCTGTATCGCTGCCAGCGGCTGTTGGCGTTGCAGGGGGACGCCTGCGCCGCGCTCGGCGAGGCGCTGCGCCTGCGGCAGCCTTTCGTCTACGGCGAGCGCAGCCGCCAGGCCACCGACGATCTACGGCAGTCGCTGGATTTCCTGCATGCGCGTGCCGATCCGGCGCAGGCGCGGCTGCTGGGCTCGCTGGAGCTGCTATCGAGCAACCTGCACGGCATCGAACAGCGGCTCTCGGAGTCTTCGCTGTCCGACACGCCGCTGGACGGCATCGACACGCGCCTGCGCGATTCCTCCCCGCACACTTTGCGCGAAATGGGCCGGCGCCTGCTGCAGCAACTCACGCCCGGCTCGGTGCTGTTCCGCCATGGCGTGCGCATGGCGGTGGCCCTGCTGGCCGGTTATGCGGCAATGCGGCTGATGCATGCGCACCACGGTTTCTGGATCCTGCTGACGACCGCCTTCGTCTGCCGCCCCAACTACGGCGCCACGCGGCTGCGCCTGGTGCAACGCATCGCCGGCACGTTGGTCGGGCTGGGCGTGACCTGGGCCTTGATGCAGCTGTTCACCGGGGTGGAAGTGCAACTGCTGCTGGCGTTGCTGGCGGCGCTGGTGTTCTTCGTTACCCGCACCGACCGTTACCTGCTGGCGACCGCGGCGATCACGGTGATGGCGCTGCTGTGCTTCAACCTGCTCGGCAATGGGTTCGTGCTGCTGTGGCCGCGGCTGATCGACACCGTGGTCGGCTGCGTGATCGCTGCGCTGGCGTCGTTCCTGATCCTGCCGGACTGGCAGGGCCGACGGCTGCATGCGGTGATCGCCAATGTGCTGTCCAGCTGCGCGCGTTACCTGGGCCAGGTGTTGAGCCAATACGACCAGGGCCAACGCGACGACCTCAATTACCGGGTCGCCCGCCGCGATATGCACAACGCCGATGCGGCACTGTCGGCGGCGTTGTCGAACATGGTGCGCGAGCCGGGCTACGTGCGCCGCAATCTGGATGCCGGCTTTCGTTTCCTGGCGCTGTCCAACGTCTTGCTCGGCTATCTGTCGGCCTTGGGCGCGCACCGCGAACGCCTGGACCTTGATGCCACCACGCGCGAGGCCGGCCAGTACCTGCAGGACGCGCTGAACACGATCGCCGCGCGACTGGCGCAGCGGCAGCCGCTGCCGCGGGTCGATGAGCAAGGCGAGACGACAATGGCCGCGGCATTGGACGACATTGCCAACGACGCCGCGCCCAAGCAACGCCTGTTGCGCACCCAACTGGCGCTGGTGTTGCGGCTGTTGCCGCGGTTGCGCGCAGCCGCACAGGAAGTGGTGAGCACGCCCGTGCGCGGCGGCGCGGAAGAAGGCGTGGCCGGCGCTTCAGTTGGGCGGGTTGCGCAGGTCGGCAAGGCGCCCACCGAGCAGGTGCCAGGCGCCCAGGAAGACCAGCCCACCGCAGCCGACCAGCGCCAATAGCGCGCCCACTCGAACGAAGACCGCCAGCGCGCCGAAATCGAGACAGTCCCGCAATGGCACCAGTACTGCTGCCATGAGCGCGCAGGAGACAGCGACGCGGACCAGTTGCCGCCGGTCATGCACCTGCGCGTCCAGTACGCCAGCACGGCGCAGCCCACGCCAGAGCAGGTAGGCGTTGCAGCTGTTGGCCATGGCGCTGGCCAACGCCAGTAATGCATGCAAGCCGGGCAACGCGGCCAGGCGCACCTGCCAGGGTGGCACGTCGGCACCGGCACCGGGCGCAAGGACGAGCGCCAGCATCAGCAGCAGGACGCTGGCTACTGCATTGCACAGCAGCGATACCCCGGCCATGCGCACCGGCGAGGCGAGATCGCCGCGCGCGTAGTACGCCGGCAGCAGGGTCTTGATCGCCACCAGGGCCGGCAGGCCGAGGCTCATCAGTGCAAGCGCATGTGCGGCCATCTCCGCGTCGAAGGCGCTGTAGCGGCCGTACTGGAAGAAGGTCGTCATCAAAGGTTCGGACAGCAGCAACAGCCCGGTCGTGGCCGGCAACGTGGTCATCAAAGTTCCGCGCAGCGCCCAGGCCAGGGTCCGTGCCGCCTGGCCGTCGTCACGCGCGAATTGGCGCGACAGTGCCGGCAGCAGCACGATGCCCATCGAGGCGCCGAACAGCGCCAGCGGCAGTTCGAGAAAACGGTCGGCCTGGAACAACCAGGTCTGCGAGCCGGCATGCAGCATCGACGCCAGCGCGCTGGCGAATACCAGGTTGAGCTGTGCCACCGAAGCCCCGGCCACGGTCGGCAGCATGGTCCTGGAGACCGCGCGCACGCGCGGATCGCAGGCGCCCCACGCTGGCCGCACGCGCACGCCGAGGCGGACAACGCCGGCCCATAACCACGCGACCTGCAGCAGACCGCCCGCCACCACGCCCCAGGCCAGCGCGGTGATCGGCACGGCCAGGTGCGATGCCAGCGCCAAGGCGCCGGCGATCATGCACAGGTTCAACAAGGCCGGCGCGAGGGCCCAGCGGGTATAGCGGCCGTGGCTCATCAGCACCGCGCCGGCCAATGCCGCCAACGATACGCAGGGCAGGAACGGGAAGGTGATGCGCAACAGGTGCGCCAGCAGGTTGACCTGCTCCGGGCTGCGCGTGGACCCGGGTGCGAACAGCACGGCCAGCGGCGTTGCCAGCAACATCGCCAACCCGGCCACCAGCGTTACCACCACGGCGAGGGTGCCGGCCATCCGCGCGACGAAAGTGTCGATCCGCAAGGGATCGGCCTGCTCGCGCTCGCGTACCAATGCGGGAATGAAGGCGGCGGAAAGTGCGCCGTCGGCGAACAGCCGCCGCAGCGAATTGGGTATGCGGAACGCCAGCACGAACGCATCGGTGGCCGCGCCGGCGCCGAAAACGCTGGCGATGACGACGTCACGGACCACGCCGGTAAGGCGCGACAGCAGCGTCAGCCCGCTGAAGGAGGCCGCGCGTGTCAGCAGGCCGCTCGAACCACTGTCCTTCATGCGCGACCCCGGCGTCGAAGAAGCGCCTCATTGCGAGGCGCCTCCGGTACGCGGGGGGAGATCAGAAATCACGTTCCCAGGAGCGGAACCAGGTATCGATGGCGGACTGCAGCTTCCATGAGAACGGCGTCGGGCACTGCTCTACGTAGCCGCCGCTGACCTGTTCGATTTCTTCGGGAGTCAATTCACACATGTGGCACCTCTTGTCGAATCGCCGCCCAACGCGGCGGTCCACAAGCTGACAGAACCACTTGCATTGCCACATTCGATATTTCTACTAACCCCCAGGGATGTAGCAATGCGCTGGCACTGCCGCGCTTATGCGCGAACGTTGCGGACGGTGGCGGCCATCCATGCCAACGACAGCAGCGACAACACGAAGCCGACCGCCACCACGCCGTGCCAGCCGGCATGCGCGTAGGCCAGGGTGCCCAGGCTCGAACCCAGCGCGCCGCCGATGAAGTAGCAGGTCATGTAGGCGGAGGTAATGCGATTGCGGGCCGCGGCGTCGAGTTGGTAGATCACGCTCTGGTTGTTGACGTGCACGCCCTGCACAGCGACGTCGAGCAGCAACACGCCGATCACCAGCAGCCACAGCGAATGCGGCGCGGCCCAGAGCAGCAGCCATGACAGCGCCAGCATCAGCAGGCCGCCCCAGCTCGCCACGGTGCCGTGGCCGCGATCGGAGAGCTTGCCGCCGAGATTGGCGGCCAGCGCGCCGGCCGCGCCGATCAAGCCGAACAGGCCGATGACGCTGGTGCCGTAGCCGTAGTCGGGGCCGGCAAGCAGGAAGGCCAGCGTGGTCCAGAACACGCTGAAGCCGGCGAAGATCAGCCCGCCGAGCACGGCGCGTGCGCGCAGCACCGGTTCATCGCGCAGCAATGCGAGTACCGAGGTGATCAGGTGCGGATAGGCGAGATCGGGATTGCCGTCGTGGCGCGGCAATCCGCGCCAGAGCAACGCGGCCACCGCCAGCATCATGCCGGCCGCCACCCAGTACACGGTGTGCCAGCCGCCCGCGCCCGCCAGCAGCCCGGAGATCGTGCGCGCCAGCAGGATGCCCAGCAGCAGGCCGCTCATCACCGTGCCCACTACGCGCCCCCGCTCGTGCGGTGCGGCCAGGGTGGCGGCATACGGCACCAGCACCTGGGCCGATACCGAACACAAACCGGTGAGCAAGGTGCCCAGCAGCAACACCGCGAAGCTCGACGAGGCCGCGCTGACCAGCAGGCCCATGGCGCACAGCACGTACAGGCCGACGATGAGGCCGCGGCGCTCCAGGCGGTCGCCAAGCGGCACGATCAGCAGGAGGCCGGCGGCATAGGCCAGCTGCGCCACCGTCACCACCAGGCCGGCGCGGCGCACGTCGACATGGAAGGTCTGCGCCAGGGTCTGCAGCAGCGGCTGGGCGTAGTAGTTGCTGGCCACCGCCAGGCCGGTGGCCACGGCCATCAGCAATACCAGGCTGTGCTTGATACGGGGGTAGCTGGGGGCAGTGGACATGGGGACTACCGACGCGGGGGCGCACAGTATAGAAGCGCGATCAGGGCCGCAACGGTTCCAGCCAAGCGCATGCCCCTGCTAGGCTGCGCGCGACCGCCAAGGAGTCTTCATGTCAGGCCACAGCCAATTCGCGCTGTTGAAGCAGCGACGCTTCCTGCCCTTCTTCGCCGTGCAGGCGCTGGGCGCCTTCAACGACAACGTCTACCGCCAGGCCATCATCGGCCTGCTCGGCTATCTGGCGGTTGAGCAATCGCAGCGGTTGGTCTACACCAACCTGGCGCCGGCCTTGTTCATCCTGCCCTACTTCCTGTTCTCGGCCATTGCCGGGCAGATCGCCGAAAAGCTGGAGAAGCAGAAGCTCATCGTCATCACCACCACGATGGAGATCGTGGTGATGTCGCTGGCGGCGGTGGGTTTCCTCACCCAGAACATGGGGGTGCTGCTGGTGGCGCTGTTCTGCACCGGCCTGCAGTCGACGCTGTTCGGCCCGGTGAAGTATTCGATCCTGCCTTCGGTGCTCAAGCCGGAGGAGTTGACCGGCGGCAACGGCCTGGTCGAGATGGGCACCTCGATCTCGATCCTGTGCGGGATGATCTTCGGTGGCCTGATCTTCACCGTGGCCGGCGCTAACGGAAGCGTGGTGGCGGCGGTGGCAGTGATCGCGCTGGCCGTCATCGGCAATCTGGTGGCGCGGCGGGTGCCGCAGGTCGCCGCAGGCGCGCCGGACCTGAAGATCAACTGGAACCCGATCCCCGAATCGTTGGCGATCATGCGCCTGACCCGCCGCGTGCCGTCCGTGCGCAACGCGGTGCTGGGCGTGTCGTGGTTCTGGTTCATCGGCACGGTGATCACCGCGCAGTTGCCCGGTTACGCCGAACTCAACCTGGGCGGGCGGCCCGAGCTGTACGTGTTCGCGCTGGCGTTGTTCTCGATCGGCACCGGCACCGGCTCGCTGCTGTGCGAGAAACTTTCCGGGCGCACGGTGGAGATCGGACTGGTGCCGTTGGGTGCGTTCGGCGTCAGCGCCTTCATGCTCGATCTGTACTTCGCCCGGCCGGGCCGCGCCCTGGCCGCGGGCCTGGACGTGATCGGCTTCGTGCAGCAGGCCGGTAGCGTGCGGATCATGATCGACTTGCTCGGCATCGGCCTGTTCACCGGCTTCTTCGTGGTGCCGCTGTTCGCGCTGATCCAGAGCCGCACGCCGCGCGCGGAGCTGTCGCGGGTGATCGCCGGGCTCAACATCCAGAACTCGCTGTTCATCGTGGTGGCCGCGGTCGTCGGCATCGGCGTGCAGCGCTGGCTGGGCTGGACGATCCCGCAGGTATTCCTGGCGCTGGCCATTGCCAACACGCTGGTGGCGATCTGGATCTTCACAATCGTGCCCGAATTCCTGATGCGCTTCCTCAGCTGGCTGCTGGTGCGCTCGCTGTATCGGCTGGAGCTGCACGGCATCGAGAAGAATGTGCCGGATGAAGGCGCGGCGTTGATCGTGAGCAACCACGTCAGCTACATGGACGCGCTGATCCTGGCGGCGACAGTGCCGCGGCCGGTGCGCTTTGTCATGTACTACAAGATCTTCAACATCCCGGTGATGCGCTGGATCTTCCGCACTGCCAAGGCCATTCCGATTGCCGGAGCGCGCGAAGACCCGGCGCTGATGCAGCGCGCGTTCGACGAGATCGACGCGGCATTGGCCGACGGCGAACTGGTGTGCATCTTTCCCGAGGGTGCACTGACGCGCGACGGCGAGATTGCCGCGTTCAAGTCCGGGGTGGAGAAAATCCTCGAGCGCCGCCCGGTGCCAGTAGTGCCGATGGCGCTGCGCGGAATGTGGAGCAGCATGTGGAGCCGACGCGACACGCGCCTGGGACGCATGCGGGTGCCGCGCCGCTTCCGCGCCCATGTCCAGGTCGCGGCCGCGCCGCCGTTGGATCCGCTGGGCGTGGATGCACCGGCACTGGAGGCGCAGGTGCGTGCGTTGCGCGGAGAACTGGCTTGAGTGGCCTGATGTGGCGCCCATTGCCGTGGCTTTCCAAGCCCCTGCCACAAGGTTAACCTTGGCCGCGTGCACACGCGCCATCGTGCGCATGCACGGCAGGCCGTTCAGGGGAATCGCATGCTCTTTCTCGCAATGCCCATGTCTTTGCAGGAACCGGTAGGTACCTGTCGGCTTCCGCTGTGCCCGCGTGCCTGCTGATTTGCCAAACCACCCCAAGGAGTTGCCATGAGCGCAGTACCCCCCGTTTTCCCGCCGACCCCGCCGACTGCCTCGCGGCCGATCCCCAACTATCTGGCCTGGTCGATCATCTCCACCGTGCTCGGCTTCTGCCTGTGCTGCCCGGCGCTGATCACCGGCATCGTCGCGATTGTGTTCTCCAGCAAGGTCAATTCGCTGCTGGCCCAGGGCGACCTCGACGGCGCACAGCGCGCGTCGGCCAACGCCAAGATCTGGTGCTGGGTGACCACCGCGCTGGCCATCGTCGGCTTGATCATCAATATCGTCGTGGTTGCCACTGGCGGCATGCAGAGCTACCTGGACTACGCGCAGCAGATGCAACAGATGTCGTGAGCGCGCTGCGCGCCTGGCATTGGCTAGTGCTGGTGGCGGCCGTTCCCACGGCCGTCACCGGCGCATGGCTGCTCTACCGATTTGATCCCAATGCAGCGGGCAGCCCTTTCCTGCCGTGCCTGTTCCGCGCGCTGACCGGCTTCTACTGCCCTGGCTGCGGCATGACGCGCGCGTTGCATGCGCTGCTGCACCTGGACCTGGGCACGGCGCTGCGAATGAATCCGCTGGTGGTGGGTGGCCTGGCGACGGTGCCCGGCCTGCTCGCCTGGAAAGCCGGCTGGCGCGCGCGCTGGTTCGCGCCGGTGGTGTCGGTGATGTCCAGGCCAAACTTCTGGCTGGTGCTGCTTCCGGCCTACTGGCTCGCGCGCAACCTGCCGTGGTTTCCGTTCACCGTGCTGGCGCCAGGCTGACGGCGGGCTTCAGCCCACCCATCCGGCGATCACCAGCAGCGCCAGCACCACCATCCACAGCAACAACACGCGCCACACCAGGCTCATGGCATCGCGCACCTCCGGCAAGCGCCGCCACACCGGGGCCAGGCCGACATCGGTGTAGTCATGGGCTTCTTCGCGCAATTCGGCGCGCACGCTGGCGCGGGCAACCGCGCCGAGGAAGGCCGGCTCCAACGCCCACCGATTGCCATGCGCTTCGCGCCAGGCACGAAATACCGTATCGAAGTTGCCGACCAGCGCGATCGACAACACCACCAGCTGCGCCACCGGCCATTCCAATGCCGCCAACAGCGTGTGCGCACCACGTTCGTTGGCCGGCGGCAGCTTGTTCGCTGCGGGGCCTTCGACCATCAGCACCAGCAGGCGATAGAGCACCGCGCCGAACGGGCCGAGCAGCAGGAACCAGAACAGCACGCCGAACCAGCGCCGCAGGCCATTGAGGATGACCGCCTCCACCAGCGAGGGCGCGTCTTCGTGCAGGCTGCCACCGGCCGCCTGCAGGTGCGAGACCGCGGCACGGCGGGCCGCCGGATCGTCTGCATCAATGACCGCCTCGACGTCGCGGTCAAGATCGCGCGGGCCCCAGGTCCAGGCCAGTATCGCGACCCCGTACAGCAACGCCGGCAAGCCGTACCAGTTGCCGCGCAGCAGCCATTGCAGCAGCAGCACCGGCAGCAGGGTGGGCAACAACGCCAGCACCAGGCCGTAGCGCCCGTGCCACAGGCCGCTGCCCTGCGATTGCGCATCGAGCCAGTCCAGCCAGCTTGCAAACCAGCCGAAATGGCGCAGCCGCGCGACTTGCGCGGGAATGATGTGGCCCAGCGCGAGCGCGACGATCACGGCAACCAAAGCAGTAAACATGGACGATTGCCTCCTGGAACCGGCCAGACCGGCGCGGCTACCCGGCGATGATGGGGCAAGCCGCGGCTGCCGTCAGCCTCGGTGATACCAGTCTTCGATCAGGGCACGGGCAATCGAGATCGAAGGCGCCAGCAGCAGGCCGTTGCCGTCGTCGGCGCCATCGCGCGCCAGGGCCGCGCCCACTTCCTCGCGGGTGAACCAGCGCGCGTCTTCCAGTTCGCCATCCACCTTTGGCAGCTGGCCGCCAGCGGCGCTGGCGCGGAAGCCGAGCATCAAGGCACCCGGAAACGGCCACGGCTGCGCGCCAAGGTATTGGCAGGCGTCGATGCGGACCTGGGTTTCCTCGTGCACTTCACGCGCGACGGTCTGCTCAAGCGATTCGCCCGGCTCGACGAAGCCGGCGATCACCGAGTAGCGGCGCGCCGGCCAACTGGCCTGGCGGCCAAGCAACAGGTGCGCGCCATCGCTGACGGCGACGATGACCGCCGGGTCCACGCGCGGATAGTGGTCGTTACCGCACTGCGCGCAGTGGCCCACGAACCCGCCGCGGCGGAATTCGATGGCGCCGCCGCAGACGCCGCAGAAACGAGTGCGAGCCTGCCAGTACGACATGCCGCGGGCGTAGGCAAAGGCGGTGGAGAGCGCCGCCGGCCATTCGGCGGCGGCGCGGCGCAGGTCCACGCGCGATGGCGCCTCGACGGCGTCGACCACGGCGGCATCGACGCAGAACCAGGGTTGCGCGCCGGCCAGTCCGAGGAAGATCGCGGTTCCGGGCCCGGCGCCAAGGTCAGCGCCGGTCAGCAACGCGGGCTGGCCTTGGGCGTCGGCGTAGGCCTGGCCATCGGCATCCAGGACCAGCACGCGGGCAGTGGGCCAGTGCTCGGTCAGCGTTTGGTGGTCGTCGCGCAGGGCATCGGCGCGATCGAGCGGCTGCTGGATGAAGGCGAATCCGGAAAGGGGCGTAGCGAGTGCAGGCATCGGGCAAAGCGTGCCGGCAAACCGGGATTACCGCAACCGGGCGGCAGGGATCGCCCATAAAAAAGGCCGGCATGGTGCCGGCCCTTTGGACTGCATGTCGCCGCGCTCAGACGCTGAAGCTGCTGCCACACCCACAGGTGGTCTTGGCATTGGGGTTGCGGATCACGAACTGGGCGCCGGTCAGGCTCTCGGTGTAGTCGACCTCCGCCCCCATCAGGTACTGCAGGCTGAGCGGGTCGACCAGCAGGGTCACGCCATCGGTGGCGACTGCCAGGTCATCTTCGGCGCGGTTCTCGTCGAACTCGAAGCCGTATTGGAAGCCGGAACAACCGCCGCCCTGGATGTAGACGCGCAGCGCCAGTTCGGCACTGCCTTCGTCCTGGATCAGCTCGCGCACTTTTGCCGCGGCAGCGTGGGTGAAGTTCATCGGCCGGTCGAGCGACTGGTAGTCCGGCGCCGCAGCGGCGCCCGGAAGAGAGACAAGCGTAGTCATGCGCGCAGGATGGGGCCCGCAAGCCCATCATTCAAGCCGCTACGCCGGACGCAGCGTTCGACGCCGCGCCTGGCACGCTTTCGGTTCAGCCGTTCAGCCGTTTACCGCGGCCAGGGCGACGGGCTTGGTCGGCACTTCGTCGCTGGGGCCCAGCAATGCTACGGCGGCCGTTGCGGTGGCATGGATCAGGCGGCCGGTGAGCTGCGCGCCGGCGCTCATTTCGACGACCTGGTAGTGCACATTGCCCTGGACCCGGGCCTTCGGCGCCAGTTCCACCCGTTCATCGGCGTGGACATCCCCATGCAGGGTGCCGTTGATGATGACCACCGGGGCGCGTACCTCGCCCTCGATCCGGCCCTGTTCGGCCAACGTCACCATCGCCGGGCTGCCGTCCTCGGCAATCACCTTGCCGTGGATGGCGCCTTCGATATACAGGCCGCCACTGAAGACCAGGTCGCCCCGGATTACCACCTGCGGGCCAATCAGGGTGTCGACCACGGTCTGGTCGCCGCGGTTGGTTTTGTTACCGAACATGGTTACTCCCCCGCACCGGGATCGCCGGCGCTTTTCCAATCGAATGTCTGGTTGACGGGCGCCCCAACGCCACTGAGGGAGATTCGCACACGTTGGGGGGTGAAATCCTTGGGCAGGATCACGCTGCCGCTCAATTGCTGGAAGTACCTGAACGAATAAGGCTGCCCCGGGGCGTCGGCCTTCTGGTGCAGCTCGTTCCAGCTGACCGTGGTCAGCTTGCCGTTGCGCACGCCCTCCACGGCAAAGCGCAGCTGGCCCTCGCTGATCGCGCCCCGGTTGAGGTTCTGGGTCAGCACCGCCGTATAGGCCCAGGTGCCGCCGGTTTCGGGCGTGAACTCGATGGAGTGGGCATTCAAGCCCTTGCGCTGGCCGGTGGCACCGACCAGGCGTTCGTAGAAGGCGACATCGGCGCGCAGGGCGGCGATCTGCTCGTCGCGTTCGGCCAGCGACGCCTGGACTTCGTTGTTGGCGGCGCGGCTGATCTGGTCGGAGACGGCCAGGTTGACCTGGCGCTGCTTCAGGCCCTGGATCTGCTGCTGCAGCTCGGCAGTCTGGCGCTGGCTCGCGCGTAGCTCTGCCTGGGCCTGGCCCAGCTGCGGCACCGCCAGGCGGCTGGCGACCAGCCAGACCGCGCCGAGCGACAGCAGCCAGGCGACCACGAGCACGATCGACAACGCCAGCGGAAAGCGCCGTCCGCCGGGCGCTCCGTGGCGGACGAACTGGATACGGGGAGTGGGTCGATTCATCCCAAGAGTGTGCCAGATGAACGCCCCTCGGGCAGGCCGGCAAGCCGCCGCCACGCGCTGGCACCGCAGCGGCGCTTGACCGATAGTGGCCGCCTGGTCCCCCTGTGAGCATGCAGCCATGAACGAGGCGCATCTGTTCGTGATCGGGATCCTGCTGGCATGGCTGGCGGGTATCCGCGTCTATCTGACGGTTTTCGGCATCGGCCTGGCCGGCGTGCTGGGCTGGGTCGACCTGCCGCCGGCGTTGCAGGCCACCGAGTCGTGGTGGGTGCTGGGCACCTCGGGCGCACTGGCGATCGCCGAGTTCTTCGCCGACAAGATCCCCGGCGTGGATTCGGTGTGGGACCTGGTGCAGACCCTGGCCCGGGTGCCGGCCGGCGCCTTCCTCGCCGCGGCGACCTTCTCGCCCGATGGCCAGCTCGGTGCGGGCGCTTTGGCGGCCGGCGCCGGCGTGGCCCTGACCAGCCACGTCCTCAAGGCTGGCTCGCGGGCATTGCTCAATACCTCGCCCGAGCCAGCCAGCAACTGGGTGGCCTCGGTGGCCGAGGACGCCGTGGTCGCCTCGACTTTGGCCCTCGCGCTGGCGCACCCCTGGCTGGCCCTGGTGGTCGTGGTCAGCGCCAGCGTGCTCGGTGCACTGCTGGTGTGGTGGGTCTGGCGGACCTTGTGGCGGGGCATGAAGCGCCTGGTCGCCCCCTTGCGGGGCGAGACCGGCGGGCCGTTGGCGGAACGGTCCCCGCTGCCGTGAACTTCATCGCATAATCAGCGGCGTTGACAGGGGGAGTCTCCATGGTCGCTCGACATCCGGCCGCATCCACCGCACGCGATGACACCCGCGGGCGCGCGCGTGGCGCGCGTGCTGAAACACCGCCGGCCGATTATTGGCGCCGGTGGGATGACATCTCCGAACAGATCGGCGGTGTGCGCCCGCAGAGCGAGGCGGCCCCTGCGCCGCGGCCAACGCCGCCCGCAGTTGCTGTCCCTAGCGCGACGGTTGCGCCCGCCAGCGCTTCGTTGCCGCAGTTGCCAGCCACCACGCCAACCCATGCAAGCTCGCCGGCGCTGGCCAGTGACGGCGACGAAGCGCTGTTGCGCCCCGGCGACAGTCCGTACCGCATTCTTATTGTCGAAGACGATAGATCGCAGGCGCTGTTTGCCCAGAGCGTGCTGCACGGCGCCGGCATGCATGCGCAGGTGGAGATGAGCGGGGCGGCGGTGCCGCAGGCGATTGCCGAATACCACCCGGACCTGATCCTGATGGATCTGCATATGCCCGACCTCGACGGCATCCGCCTGACCACGCTGATCCGCCAGCATCCGCAGCACCAGCTCCTGCCGATCGTGTTCCTTACCGGCGACCCGGACCCGGAACGCCAATTCGAAGTACTCGACAGCGGCGCCGACGATTTCCTCAACAAGCCGATCCGCCCGCGCCATCTCATCGCCGCGGTGTCCAACCGCATCCGCCGGGCGCGCCAGCAGGCGCAGCTGGCCGCGGGCGACAACTCGGCCCGCAACAATCCCGAAACCGGCCTGCCGACGCGCGTGCATTTGATGCAGATGCTCGGCAGCCTGCTCGGGCGCGCCGACGCCGGGGTGGTCTTCATCGAGATCGCCAGCGCGCTCGGCTTGCGCGAGCGCTATGGCTACGCGGCGTTCGAGCGGCTGATGAACCAGACCGGGCATCGCCTGGCGCGGGTGGCTACCCCGTTTCCGCTGGCGCGGCTCAACGACAACAGCTTCCTGTTGCTGGCGGACGGACTCGATGGCCCCGCGCTGACGCAACTGGCGAGGGAAATGCGCGGCCAGCTCGCCACCCAAGCTTTTGAAGTACGCGAAGGCGAATCGGTGCACCTGCGCTGCGCCATCGGCGTCACTACGCTCGAACACGGTTTCGGTGACGCCGGCAGCGCCTTGGAAGCCGCCGAGCGCACCGCCTTGCAGGCGCGCCTGGAGTCCGAAGGCGTGCGCGTTTTCGCGCCGGCCGAAGTCGAGGCGGATGCACACCTGGAACTGGTGGACGGCCAACTCGAACTGGCCTACCAGCCGATCGTGGTGGTGGCCGGTGGTGGCACCGCGCAATACCAGGTGCTGCTGCGCCTGCGCCGGCCCGACGGCACCCTGCTGCAGGCCGGGCAAGTGATTCCGGCGGCCGAAGCGGCCGGGCGCATCGCCGATCTCGACCAGCAGGTGCTGGACCATGCCCTGGGCCTGCTGCAGCACTACCAGCACGCGACCCCGCCGCTGCGGCTGTTCGTTTCGCAATCGGCGCGCACGCTCGCGCGCGAGGCGTTTGCCGAATGGCTGGAGCAATCGCTGGCGCAACGCGGCGTCGCTGGCACCTCGCTGGTGATCGACCTGCGGCTGGACGATGCGCAGATCCACACGGTCACCCTGCAACAGTTCTGCACGCGAATGATGGCCGCCGGGGTGCAGTTCTGCCTGAGCCAGTTCGAGTCCAGCGAAGAGAACAACGCGCTGCTCAGCCAGTTGCCGCTTGGCTACGTGCGCATGGCCAGCCGCTACGCCGCCAGCCATAACGACCCGGTACTGCGCGACCAGCTGCGCGAGTCCATCAACCTGGCCCATCGCCACGGCCTGCTGATCATTGGCCAGCAGATCGAGGACGCGCAGGCGGCTGCGGCCATGTGGATGGGGGGCGTCGACTTGATCCAGGGCAACCTGGTGCAATCGGTGGGCAAGGAACTGGACTTCGATTTCCAGAGCGCGGTGTTGTAGCCCATGGCGGCCGGCCACGGAATGGGCCTTTGGCTGTGGGTGGCGGCAGCGGCGCTGCTGCTGGCGACGTTGATCTTTGCGCTGGTGCAACTGGGCAAGGCGCGCGAAGCACGCCGGCAGCAGGCGTTGGCGCGCGAGCGGCTGGATAGCGCCCGGCGCGAGATCGAGGCGCTGCGCCAGGACCTGCTGCGGCACGACGAACTCGAACAGCAGATGCTGCAGGCCAAGCAGGCGGCCGAAGCCGCACTGCTGGCCAAGGGCGAATTCCTGGCCACGATGAGCCACGAAATCCGCACGCCGCTCAACGGCATCATCCCGATGCTGGACCTGGTCTCGCGCGGCTCTCTGGCCCCCGACCAGCGCGAGATGCTGCAAACCGCCACCGCCAGCTCGTTGCAGCTGCTGCGTATCGTCGATGACATCCTCGACTACTCCAAGCTCGAAGCGGACAAGCTCGAACTGGAGATCACCACCTTCAACCTGCGCGAGCTGATGGATGGCGTGGTGCAGCTGATGCAGCGCGCGGCCGAGGACAAGCGCCTGCGCCTGGAAGTGGCGATCGACCCGGCGGTGCGGCTTTCGGTGCGCGGCGATCCGGTGCGGTTGCGGCAAGTGCTGGGAAACCTGGTCAGCAACGCGATCAAGTTCACCGAACGTGGCGGTATCGACGTGACCGTGCGCCGCCTGGGCGAGACCAAGGCCCAGCACCTGCTGCGGTTCCAGGTGCGCGACAGCGGCATCGGCATCGCCAGCGAGCAGCAGTCGCGGCTGTTCCGCGCCTTCACCCAGGCCGATGCTTCGACCACCCGCTTGTACGGCGGCACCGGCCTTGGGCTGGTGATCTGCAAGCGCATCATCGACCTGATGGGCGGGCGCATCGGCGTGGAGTCCGAACCCGGCGCCGGGGCGACGTTCTGGTTCGAGATCCCGCTGCTCAAGGTGATCGGCGACCTGCAACAGGGCCACGCCCTGCGCGAGGCGCTACGCGTGTTGCTGGTGTCCAGCGACGACCGCCTGCGTCAGCGTTGGCAGACGTTGATGCGCAACTGGGGCATCGGCCTGCATTGCGTGGACAGCACCCAGGAAGCCCTGGAACGGCTGCGCGCCAGCGCCGGGCAGCCACTGGGCAGTGGCTTCGACGTCGTCGTCGCCGACCATGAGCAATTGCGCTACAGCGCGCGTGCGCTGCATCGCGGCGTGGCGCGTTCACCCGAGCACGCCGGCACCCGCCTGATCTGGCTGTATGGCGACGAGCCCTTGCCCAACGAGCTCGACGATCACCACGACCGCCTGCCGCGCCAGGCCAGCGATGCCGAGCTGCGCTCGTTCCTGGTTCCCGAACGCCGTCCCTCTGCGGAGGCCGCGTCTCCCGCGGCGGAGGTGCCGAGTCGCGAATCGATCGAGGCATTGCCGGCGGCGATTGCACACGAGCCGCGGATCCTGCTGGTGGAAGACAACCCGGTGAACCTGCTGGTGGCCAAGAAGATGCTCGCCACGCTCGGCTATGAGGCCGAAAGCGCCAACCACGGCGAAGCCGCGCTGGCGTGCCTGCGGCAGGATCGCTACGACCTGGTGTTCATGGATTGCCAGATGCCGGTGCTGGATGGCTACGCGGCGACGCGGCGCTGGCGCGGGCTGGAGGCCGAGGCGGGCGCGCCGCGGCTGCCGATCGTGGCGATGACCGCCAATGCCATGGCCGGCGACCGCGAGCGCTGCCTGGAAGCGGGCATGGACGACTACCTGCCCAAGCCGGTATCGCGCGAACAACTCGAACATTGCCTGGCGCGCTGGCTGCCGCGGCGCGAAGGCGCGGCCGAACTCGGCCGGCTGGCCGAACCCCTGGCCGAAAGCGCGACCCCGGCAATGGAATCGGGCGCGTTGCCGATCCTCGATACGGTGGTGCTGGACGAACTGCACGAAGTGGCCGGCGCCGAAACGGCCGGCATCGTGCGGTTGTTCCTGGAGGATGCGCCGCTGCTGATCGCGCGGCTCGAAGCTGCCTCGGGCACGCGCGACAACGAAGAGTTGCGCCAGGCCAGCCACACGCTGAAATCTTCAAGCGCCAATGTCGGCGCCATCGCGCTGGCCAACGCCGCACGGCGGATCGAACTGGCCGCACGCGCCGGGCCGATCGAACGGCCGGCGGTGATGGTGGCGCTGGTGATCGCCGAATACGCGCGCGCGCGCCTGGCCCTCAGTGGTCAGATCGCGCGGCTGCAGCGCCCGCTCGCGGCGGGCGACTGATCAGTCTTCGAGCTTGGTGAGCAGGTAGTTCGGCTCGCCGATGCGCGCTACCAGGTCGAGCTGGGTTTCCAGCCAATCGATGTGCTCTTCCTCGGATTCGAGGATCTCCACGAACAACTGGCGGCTGACGTAGTCGCTGATCGAATCGGCGTAGGCAATGGCTTCGCGCAGCAGCACCACCGCCTCGCGCTCGAGCGCCAGGTCGCAACGGAACATCTCGGTCGGGTTCTCGCCGATGCGCAGCTTGCCCAGGGCCTGGAAGTTGGGCAGGCCTTCGAGGAAGAGAATGCGGTCCGACAATTTGTCGGCATGCTTCATCTCCTCGATCGATTCTTTGTATTCGTGTTCGGCCAGTTCCTTCAGGCCCCAGTTCTTCAGCATCTTGGCGTGCAGGAAGTACTGGTTGATGGCGGTCAGTTCGTTGTAGAGCGCCTTGTTGAGGAACTCGATGACCTTGCTGTCG